>Ga0210059_1008877_pt1 | contig 15775 bp, 11 predicted proteins | sample Ectturendosymbi2_FD_188042 | JGI IMG/M metagenome (GOLD analysis project Ga0210059, IMG submission 188042) | Ecteinascidia turbinata endosymbiont from Florida, USA - Sample 2 (SPAdes) (version 2) | ecosystem: Host-associated > Tunicates > Ascidians > Unclassified | place: Key West, Florida... | reverse complement strand
TGCCTTGTCGACTGCATGATAATTATGTTGGTATTACACTTCTAAAACTGAACTCAACACGCTAACAGTTAAAATAACGGTGCAGTCATATCTTATCTGGAGACAGGCACTGAATGCTAGCCGTGCTAGGTGCCAGCCTGGTACCTCGCGAACGAGACGTCTTCCTGTCCAGGTGGCCAACGCATTGGCTCGTTCAGGGTGCTGACTCAGCAAATCACGTTCAGAACCAGGCCGCTCGTTGTCCACATATGGTAACGAGACAATGCAAAACTGGCCATGTAAACGTAGTATATGTGGCTAAAAGCGAGGTGGCTTGTAAAGTGAAGGAAGCGTTCTTGGGGTTTGATGATGTGAGTAATGACAGACGAGCCGCTGCTATATTTTTTTAGTTGTCCTTCCTATTTCCCTTAATTCAGGTTTTCTTATTTTACATTGGCGATCAGCCAATACTATTTAGTCAGTTTGTGAAGAAAATTGGTTAGTGTTGCTGAATGCTGCGCACCAGTGCGCGGCGTTAACCTGCCACGCTGTGTGCAGACGTGTTGACATAGTTGCTTCGTTCAAGCTTCCAAGTGTAGATGTGCGTTTGGGAGCGAATGAAGCACTCGGGGATGCTGTCCGTGTGAGGCTGTCATATTCTAGTAACAAAGGGGAGGACCCTTGAGATACGCCTACGGATGAACATAGTCGTGCAAATGTGCTACGTGTTGCTTCTGATTGCTTGTTGTGGCCGCATCGTATCCTTGTAGTGAGTCGGTCGCTTTTTGTGCTTCGTATCGAACGTGTTTTGTACTTCCTTCGCCAGTGCGTTGAACCTCCTGTTCGATTTACTGTAATTTTAGGCGGGGGAGGGTGAAGTGAATTGGTGCGTGTTGTTTCGCACTGGTGATCTGCAACACTGCGCGCAGTCGTGCTTTTACTTTGCATATTTCATTGAAGTTCTCTGCAGCTGCCGATCATACTGATGGTCTGCATTCTCGATTGGATCACTGCATGCATTCTGAACGTATGCATTAGTGACTTTTTGTTTGTCAGGAGCTGGTGCATTGCGGGTGTGCAGGCCAACCTCACCACAATCATTGCATGTCTACCTGCGTCCCATATCCCATATGCATTGTAAGACTGTTTCAGCTTTTCAGCAAAACCGTTAAACAAGTAGGTGACAAGTGACTTCAGTTTGGTCCTCCTGTATGTTACTTTTTCTTAATCTAAAACTCCCATTGTGCCTATATGTGTGTAACAAATTATAATATGTGATAGAAAGCGTAAGCAGCAGTCATTCTGCAAGCAGCCAATCGAGTGGTGAACTTATGGTACTCCATTCACTTCATACACTCGCAAAGTTGACTTTGAAAGAGACAGTGCCTCTCCAGTCACGAACCTCACCGCATGTCACTGTAAAAAATATATATATTCAATACAGCGAATTCAGGACAAGCGCAAGTCACTCAAAAATCCTGAGTAAAAAGTATATTGAATACAGTGAAAAATTTCAGGGCAAATTTTGTTTTTCAGGGTAAGCGCAGAGTTGCTCAAAAATCTTGGATGGTAAGAAATATATTCAATACAGTGAAAATTTTGCTGGAAAACTCTGTTTTTCAAGGCAAGCGCAAGTTGCTCAAAAATCCTGAACAGTGAAAATATTTTCAATACAAATGACAATACTTGTATAAAGTACTTGGAAAGTGTTTTATAGGCTACATTTATAGGTATATCGTACAGTACTGTACATGGTACAATCACAGTATACAATTATGATACAATACGTATAGGCACACTGGCACATGCATTTTGGGTGCGTGTTTCATTTCCCGAGGTGCAATCTTTAGTAGAAGCGGGCCGCACGGAGGTGGAGATTGCTTGAACCCTTTTAGTGCGCGTCTTTGAGTGCCTTGTGCAAGCGCGTAGCAACGATAACACAGGCAGGTGTAGGGAGTCAGACCATCCGATCCAGAACCGTCACTTTTAACCTTTGCGTTGCGCCATTGATGTCGCACACATATTTGCATCAGTAACCGCGATTACCGTAAGGTTTCTTGTCTGGTAGAACACAACATGCAAGGAACATCACCCCCGTGAGTTAACAAGCAAAGTAACTACAGAGTTTGCCTGTAAGAGCACCTCTAAAGGATTCCATAAAGAACGTTATTGCCGAAATGACGTTACAAGCGAATTGAAATGCATGGAAAAAATGCCATCGGGACCGAACAAAATGTAACGTTATAGGCGAATTGACGTTAGAGACGAAGCCGTTATAAACGAATTCAACTGTATAGAACAGATTTACAAGAGGTTTCGGGCCCCATTCGCATTAAACTACAAAAGTTACTTTCAGGGCAAATTTTTTCCGCCCCCCCCAGTAAAATGCCTTCCCGTACGCTTATGTGTGTCTTTGAAAATTTTTAATTTTCTTCTGGCAAGAAAATTAGCCTAACTTAGCTAACTTGCGATTTAGGTTCACTGTATTGTTTCTTTTTAATGCCAATCACTGTTGGGTCAGGAATGTGAAAGACATGTCAAAGAACATGTTTTGATGCCGTAATTAATATATGGGTTCGTTACGGACACCAAGGCAAGTTATCGCAAATCTTGATGTTTGTTTAACCTACCTATATTTTACCCGGTAGTCAACACAAGAGGATATTCTTTTGTGCATATGATATTTAATTTTGAACGTTAAGCATTTCACAAAAAATAGTATGATACTGATTATTTAGCTAAATAAAGTACCTTTTCAGATACAAGGTCCGTTCGAGCAACACGGGTGCTTGAGCCATCAGTTCGAAGAACAATCGTATTTACGTTGATCGTACTGGTCATAACCACGTTCAGTTGAAGATCAAACGTACAGAACAAACGTTCATTTTTGTTGAGCAATGAACAGAACTTCGTAGAGTTTGTAGAGCGAACGAACCCTACTTCGTACAGATGACCAAGCGTACTTGTTTTCAGTTCCAACGTTGAGATCCATCTTTGAGACCACGAGGTGATCTGAAATCTATGGATTTCTTCCCGGTATATTTATGGGCTAAAAGGTTGTTTCTTGTATTGCTCACCAGCGAAGTGAGTCATTGTTTAGTTTATTCTTTATGTCCGTGGTTCCCAGGCGTTCTTGGCGGGAAGCCTGATTTCTTAGTTTACTTGTGATAGCTACGGTTCTGGACTCTTCTGACCCCTTTCGCAATCGCCGGTGCCTGGCATTCTAGAGTCGCCCACTTCCTTAGCTTGAGGGCCCTGTTCCTGTCATTCTTGTATCTCGCGTCACTTTGCTCCTTGTGCTTTTACTCTTGATGCTCTTTGATCGGCTTCCTTCAGCTCGCATAGCCTTGTTTTGAATGTCAGTTCGTCTTGCATCAATTGTGCATTCTGCTGTTCGTTGCATCATGGGATTATCGTAAAGTCCTTGCCTTGCTGCTTAACATGCATGTATCTCATAAGAATTGCTCACTGCGTTTTCCTTTATGTCCTTTGCTGCATATGTATCATAGACTTTTTGTTCTGTGCCGCTGTTTAGTGGAATATTGGTCAAGTCGTGTTGGGAACAAAACTTGTTCACAACAACTGTCATTGTTATCAAACCGCGCCGACTCCCTGGTGACCAGAGTTCCCTCTAAGGTGCGCAACTGCGCAGAACCACCAGAGCATTTGCGCAGTGAAATCTCATTGTTGCGCACTTGCAGCATTCCAAATTTGATGTCGTGTATATATCGCATAGCCCTGTCGAAATGTTTCACTGTTTGTGTGTCTACATCAGGGGTGTCAAACACAAATTGCTCCGAGGGCCTAATTAGGACCTATAAAGCAACCGAAGGACCGCATTATGACGCTGACGCAACAATGGCGCTACTTGAACCTTACAAGAAACAGCTTTTACATTTTATATCTTGCGAAATGTATCGTGAGTTATAGGCAAATCATTTCTAGCTGCCTCCACGTTCGTTTAAAAAAAACTTGTTCACTCGCTGGCGGAGCACTTTCAAACATCGGCGAATAAACTAAAAAACTTAAATGTTGATTATATGAAAATTCCCAAAACGCATCGCGGGCCTGCGCCGCACAAAATGCCCTCGGGGGCCACATGCGGGCCACGTGTTTGAGACCCCTGGTCTACATGGTTGTGAAATTACATGCACACTGAAACAAACATTTGTTCAATGTAAAATTTTCTTACAGGGAACACTGCTGGTGACTAACTTCACAGACTTGTGTAAACACATTGATAAATGAAACAAGCGTTAAATTTGAGGCAACAACTCTCTATCAATTTGAGATATTGCTATTCATCTAGAAGAGCCACACAAAATATGTCGGCGACTCGCGATTCGCCCACCATTGGTTTGAACCTACGTGCTTTACCGCTATCAGCAGTCACTGTCTCGCTACATTACCTGCCAAGACGTCTGCATTCAATAGTTACATGCGGCAAAACGCCTAGCACCGTAACTTGAAGTGCATCTTCGAAGATTGTTGCCATGTTATTGTTACGTAACAAAGGCCATAGTAGAACAATTCACTTGCGAGTTTCGCAATCTGCCTCTACAGGCAAGTAGCGGACATGCGTGAACTGCAAGTTCATAACTGCATGTTATCAAAACATATAATCAAATCAAAACATATAGTGAACCTGACTCTTGTGCAGTGTGAGCGTCATATCGGCAAACGAACTGTCACTGCAAGAATTAACCCAAATAATCAGAATTAAACTCCGGATTTCACGTTTTCCAGAAATTTTTGCTTCTTAGTCTCAATTTCCAGGGGGAGGCAAATGCCCGTTTTGCATCCCCGTGCGGACGCCCATGGTTCCAGGCAAACACACAAGCAGGTACTGCACGTTTCGCATCTCTCTTGCCATTAGTCCTAGCCATGGGCGTCGGAAGGGAGGGCAGGAAGGAATCCAACCTAGATTTTGAAATTTGGTATTTTTCTATTAACTTTTTAGTAAAAAGTGATATTCTCTTACTTTCGAGTTTGTGAAAAGAAGTTTTACCACTGTTTGCCCCCACAAATTCCTTTTGACCAACCCAAGGAAAAATTCATTATTGGCCCCTCCCTAGAAAAAATCCTTCGCAAGCCCTTGGTCCTGGGCAAGGCGAGCCCACTGGGAACGCCACAAGGTCATACTTCAAGAAACTTGCTGTTGTTACAATCCGTCGTCGCAACGTCACAGTCATTAAAGTTTTCTGAAATATATTTCAACAGTTTGGACACCAGATTCATCAACTGATGTGTTGGTCAAATGATTCAAAAATACCGGCCTACATGAATTAATGTTTACAGTCGCATTTGCTAGCAACTCCAAATGCTGATGCCACTCAGGATTAAAGAAAATTGCCACGGCGTGACCTACATTGCAGAGACCTGCTACAACGTTCTCACTACAAATGCCACGTTCTGATAAGAAATTCTTAAACACAAAATCTATTTGAAATCTTCACCCAGGCTAGATTATCAAAGTGTGTCTAAAATCAAAGCTAATTGCATGGACGGGTTTATGCGAAAAAATTCCACCGGACATCACGATTTTGCAAGTTTTCGAACATTTTTCCAAATTTGTACGCATGCTAGATTGACATAATGTATCACAATTGAAAAGCAATCATTTGTGAAACGTGCTTAAGCGAAAAAATTCCACCGGACATAACAATTTTGCAGGTTTTCGAAATTTATTGCAACACTGCATCCATGCTAAACTGACAAAGTGTATCTCAGATTGAAGCTAATTCATTGGTAACGTGTTTATGCGAAAAAATTTTACCGGACCTAAGAATTTTGTAAGTTTTCGAATTTTTTTCCACGTTTGTATCCTAGCACGTTGGGTTGATAAAATATGCCTCAAATGAAAGCTGATTGCTTGGGAACGTGTTTATGCGAAGAAATTTCACCAGACATAACAATTTTACAAGTTTGCGAAGTTTTTTTTTTTAACTTTGTGCCCATGCTAAATTGACAAAATGTATCTCAAATGAAAGCTATTTGCGTGTGTAACGTGTTTGTGCAAAGAAATTCTACCGGACACAACGATTTTGTGAGTTTTCGAATTTTTTTTCAACTTCGTACCCACGCTAGATTGACAAAATGTGCCTCAAACGAAAGCTGATTGCTGGGGTAACGTCAAAATGATACAACTTTATTCTTTATGGGTTGCCATATAACTTTTGAGAAAATACACCAAGAACTGTCTAAAAAAAAACCAATAACACTTTTCAGCAAGATATTTAAAAAACCAAAGCGCCAGTCTAATAGTATGTGCCAATTGCCTCCAAGAAAAGCCAAATATTGAAAAGAAAAATCCAAAAAGCCAAACAACTTTTTTGACGCCAACTGCCTCTAAAAAAAGCCAAATTTGTGAAATTTGGCCTCAAAAAAGCCAATCTGGCAACTCTGTCGAAAACTCGTAATCGACAGATATTCGCGCAGAGCCGCAGCTTGTTTCTGGAGTTGTAACCTGCGCTGTTCCAGGGTTGAGTGAATTTTACTTGCTTGTTGCTTCGATCTAGCAATCCTGGGTGTCCGTTGTTCGAGGCGTACAGCTTCTAGGCTCGACTGCTCGTGTTCAAAGAGACATTCGTTTAGAGACTGTTTTTGCGGTTGTAAACTTCGCTGTTGTAGCGCTGAATGTGTTTTACTCCTTGGTTTTAGCGTGCAATCTGATATTTTTGCAGTTATGATTGCTTGGTCGTAGCGTTAAGTGTATTTTGCACCTGCATTTTTTAGTTGGAGCGCTGATAGTTTAAAGTCAATACAAGGACATAAGTTATACATCAATCAATTCGTTATCGTATGTCGTTCATCTAAACGTGTAACCCATGATATTTACAGCAAACACTCTTCTAAAATAGATAGAAAATATGACATGAAATTCAATGCTGTTGGTACACCGGAAAATTGTTGAATGTTTTATGAAACATTTGGTTAGTATAGTTTTTGACCGGTTTGGTGGAGGAATTTCCGGTTGTTTTTGAAGCATTTGTGGCTTTTAAAAGGTTTGAATAAGCGGCATTTGCTTTATTATATTCTTCATTCGCATTTTTGTGGCAGAAAAACTGTCAAATTATTTTTTCTATTTAAGAAGAATCTTATAGAAAAACACAAAGACTCAGTAAGAATCTTTTATCATTTTTAACACCACATTGATTTTTTTACTAAAAACGCGTTTAGCCTGCAATCTGTTTGATTTAGGAAATCGTACAAGAGTTATGTGTGAGTGACAACAAAGATTTTGAGACTAAAATTAAAATAAAAACCTTCGATATCAAAATCAAGCTGGAGACTATGTTGGATTCTGTATGTTTTTGGGGGTTGGCCGAAACCGAAGGTAATCTTATACCAGAGGTCTCGAAAATGATCTCGAGAACAGACCTGATTACGATAACTACGCTAATGACAGACGTGTTAAAACGTGCTGTTGCCTACGCTGAAACTTCGCAAAGGAAGGATTAATTTAAAGTTAAAAATATGCATGGACTTACACTATGTTTTCACGTTGTTTGCTCATAGTAATTTTACAGAAAATGTGTCAGGAACTTGCTTTCATTTTTTTTGATGCCATTTGCATTTGGTTTGTGCCTTTCGCTTGACAATACCACTCGACGTTGTGGCGTCCGACTGACAAGCACGCGGCCTTCTCGCTGATACCGCGGTAAGCGCTAGCCTGTTATCTTCTCTGTATTCCATCAACGGCTGACGTTATGTCATCTACGGCAAATGAATCAGCTGACGCTCTCAGCGTAGACGTGGTACTACAACGTACTCCTAATGGATTTGCACTGAGTCAACAGTACGCGACAGTTTAATAAAGCTAATGTTGCTTGCAGCTTTCATTACTGACGCTGTCTCAGACATAGCAGAACATTTGCAGCAACATAAGCAGTGCATCAGCTGGGCTTCGAACGTGTTGATTTTATTTTCAAAGTGTTGGGTAAGAGTGGTGCAAGGTGCACATTAAAGGAGCCGTGAAAAATGTTGCAAAGTTATGAGAAACAAACGAGTAGCTTTGATACAAGCGAACATAGTGCGATGAAAGACGTGATCAAGCAAACAAGCGCAAGAATCGCCAAAGCAAGGCACTTTTTCGATGAGGTGCAGGGCTGCAGTGATTTGTGATAAGCACTGCCTTTGCGTGTACTCTTACACACTCTTAGATCAAAAGTTAAAGGCTGGTGACATTTACTCTTCCGCTGCGTAAAGTAGTCAAGTTTATTAAATCCTACAGTTATCAATCAAGGTGTTGTTCTCCCGGTCGGTCTCATTTTTCTTCACTGTTGGATTCGTGCAAAATTAATCGCTGAAACGCTGCTTGTTAGATCAGAATAACAAAATGCTGAATTAGATTCATCAAAACTGATGAATGAATTAAATTATTCCCTGTTTTAATGATGCCTTTAGCGATATCGCTGAAAAAAGTCCTGTGAACGTGATCAGCAATTTGACAGCCAGTTTTTCGCTGGAATTGGTGTTTGGTTTGTAGAAGATTCATTATACCAAACTCTGCACACCCAGTTGCAACCCGTGCATCATCAAATTATCCGTTTTTCTTTCACTCGAAAACAAAGCTACAATTCAGAAAATGCAATCCAGCTGCATTGACCAATGGTTCTCAACCTTTTCGCTAAAGGGAGCCAAATCCAGCTTTACGATTTTGTCAGGGAGCCGCGCAAAAAAAAGTTTAACACAAGTAAATTGACGCATTTTGTTTTATTGCGGAACGAAATCTGTTACACAAAAAATTAGTTTTATTACAGACTGCCGAGAGCCGCACAAAAGGTGCTTCGGAGCTACATGTGACTCTTGGAACCGCGGTTGAGAACCACTGAAGTTCGTTGAGTACCTGAAACTACTTTGTGAATGATTACTATTCTGAAACAGTCAATTATCCGGTGCTGTTAAATTTCTGCACTTTTATTTTCGAAGAAACGTAGGAAAATTTACGAGATAGCTTGGTATGGACGAAAAAGATCAACCTAGATTCAACATCGTGAACGCTTTTGCCGAAACGTTCAAAGGATTGCCGGAGTGCATCGAGACGAATTTGCACAGAGCTAGCAGATGCGGCGATTGCATTTGGGTGAGCACGGCGTTGTTTTTTGTTACTCTGCGAGCTTGGGTGAACGCAGCAATTGTTTCTCTGCGAGTTTGGGTGAGTGCGGCGTTGTTTCTTTTCTTTCTCTGTGAGCTTGGGTGAGCGCGGCATTGTTTCTCTTGTTTCTCTGTGAGATTGGGTCAACGCGGCGTTGTTTTTCTGTAAGTTTTGTTGGGAGCAAATGCAGGACAAAGCAAGTACATTAGTAACAGAACAGCCTTTCATCAGTATTGGACTACTTCCTGAGAGCTAAATGTGCATTGTTTGAAGCCAAGTCCATAGAATTTTGACGTAAACGAAAAAGCGCTACAGCGTTGAGATCCTTGTTTTACTGCGATTTTTGAATATTTGAATCCTTATCTTCTCTGTTCTCTTCTCTGTTATTATATGTTTGAAACAAATTTTTCTGTGCACAATACAATTTGGGGGTAACTGTCCCCGAATGCCCTCCTCCGGTGGCTACGGGCCTGAATTATAGTCAACGTCAGATTACGAGTTAATAAAATGTTTCATGGCAAGCAGTTTCAGCCCTTGTGAAATTCTTTCTCGCATGCCTATATGCAAAAATTTACAGTATTTTTATATTGGTAGTGCTTTGCGTTAAATACATGCGCATAAGCCGATTTTTCTCACAGACCTCTCACTGGGACTAATTTGGTGACTTAAGCAAGCTGGTATTTTCGCTTCAAACTCCTATTTGGGGCAGTATTCTTGACCATACGCGATAAATGCCGCAACTGTCTTTCACATAAAGTCGTACCAAAATGAAAGCATAGCTTTAATACGGATTGGAGGCATTATACTTTTTGATGATTGAAAGTAAAGCTCTGTCGGCAACATTAAAACACAGAACATGCTATAACATTACCACCGTTTTTTAAACATTCGTAAATTATCCGAATGGTCTGGCCCAGATTAATAGATTTCTTGCTGTTTAAGGCACAAATCTTTTACAGATCAACAAAGTTCTTGAAGGACAACAGTCTTTTTATCCATCTTCACATGAACGAGCAGAGGAAAGGCCGAAAATTATCAACAGAAACGTGATGATTAACGCACGGAACAAGCTTGGCGCTACACCGCTATGGCTTGCTGCGGTCATGGGCCATGTGGAAGCAGTAAAGAGGCTAATTGCATGTGGAGCTGAGTAAGTGTTGCTACATGCTGCAGTGAAAGTAACATTTGAAATGGCAGATAAATATAAGGATTCATGTACATGCAAATAATTTGAAATAGAAATAACTGATTTTAGTGTAGAAGATACGGTTTTGCTCAAGCATCTTGACCTTTTCGCTTTAGTTTGATTTCTTAATCTCTTTCAATATAAACTTAGCAGCTTAAAAGTGATCAAAGGTAACAGGAATAATTGCTGTTATAGTTTCAAGCATGTTGAACTGTAATACGTTTTGGCGATCAGAATATTCGTGCCAGGATATAACTTGGTCTGTAGTCTTGATTGAGAAAACATTGGATTTAGTTTGTAGAAATAACGTCGGGTTGTCCGTGTGCAGAAAGTGGTGTATCCTATCTTTAACAAGTGGAGTTGAAGCAACAAGCTTTGTGATGTCAGTTTGTTTTTCCAGTCATACAAAAAACGAAATGCTTAGCAAATTCTGTCGAACAAGGTGGGTTGGTACTTATAGATCAAGTACGACTTTTTCTTCGCTTCGGAATGTCGGTTACTCTAAGCTAAGCCATTAAACATTTCCGTGCTACCTTTGGCAGTTTGGAAATTTCCGACATCAAGGCGCAGACTCCACTCCACGCAGCAGTCAAGTACAACCACGTGGAGTGCGCAAGGGCACTACTTGAAGCCGGGGCTGATCCAGATGGGAACTGCCTCAATTTATCCGCTCCAATTCACGTTGCAACGCGAGACAATTATCCATGTATGGTAAAACTACTGATAAATCATGACGCTGATGTGAACGGTCGTCATGGAAAGGGAGGCTTTCAACAATCTGACAGTTGCTGCAAAGGAAATACACCAGTTTACATGTCATTAGGTTAGTAAAATGTTGTGTTTGCTACAAGCGTGCAGTGGATACCGTGCTTAAAGCAACACGTTTTTGTTGGGCCTTCTGTGTAATCATAAAAAAAATATTTAGATATGTTCTTGGAATCAGGCTATGCAATGATATATATTTCCACAATTTTTATGTTTATTCGATCTTCATTTGAGAATGTCAAGCTTATAGTATACTGTTTGTCCGGTATGGGAAGTCATTTTGCTGTGCTCTGAACAAGAGATCCATTATTTCTACCGCAGATACTCAACACAATTGCCTTGTTCATGCATCAAAAAATGCTGGGCACATAGATGCACGGCATGTTTTTACTAGGCGGAAGAAATCGTTCACCTTGAAATTTTGTGATTGACCCGATTTCTGACAGCAACAGTGATAAAAGTTATCTGTGCAAAGCGGATCCGCAATCTCTATAAATTCTTCTCAAAACTGAAGATTACTAATGTGAAACTCAAGGTGTCACTTCTATTTTACCAATCCACTTCTTCACTTTTCATTCATTGAATTTGCGCCAACGGTCGCTCACTGATTTCTGCTTCAGAGTTTCAGATGACTTGCTCCGTTCAGTGCTGGACATTCGCTTCAAAAGAAGTGCAGAACTGTCGACCGATCACGACCTGCTTGTCTGGAACTTGCATCTGGAAAAGCCGTCGGGGCCTTATAAACGGGCAGGAATAGGAGATGCAGAAACTGTCGACCGATCCAGGCCCGTAGCCACGGGTGGCATTCGGAGGTAATGCCCCCAAATATTTTTTGTGCACCTAATTGTGTTTCGCCCAGGAAAATTTGTTTTACACATACAATAAAAATAAAATCTTGTCCCATTAAAAATGTTTTTTTTTTCACTCTAAACCTTAAAACCTGGCTACGGGCTTGGACCGATCACTACCCTCTGGTCTGGAGCTTTCGTGTTGAAAAACCAACAGTCTACACAAACGTGCAGGACCAGGAGATCCTACCAAATAAAATGGGAGGCCCTGGCGGACAAAAATGTAAGAAAGGCGTTTGCACACAGTGTATCATCCTTATACCGAAAGCTTCCGGAATGCACAGCGGACGCAGAGATGGACTGGCAGCTATAGCTTCATCTGCTGCTTGGATGTGAGGACGGAAACGACTTTTTGTGGCGAATGATGGCAAAATACTATGTGGTGGAACCAATCGGCGAAAGATACTACTCAAGCAAAGAAAGCAAATAGCCAACACGGCATGGCTTCAGAACAAAGCTGAATCTTCTTTGCATTCTCGACAGTACGGCGAGTCGAGAAAGTCCGCAGCCCTCACAGTGAAAAAATAAAAAATGCGATCTTGGGAGAATTTCGAACATAAACGAGATTCCATTTACTGGAAAGCCAACAGAATTTTCTGGCAAACCATCTAGCGTCTCCGTGGTAAAAGATATCATACTGTTAGAACCATCAAAGAACGAAATGGTGTCTTACTCAGCAGTGAGGTGATATCTTTCTCAGATGAAGACAGTATTTTCAAGATACTTTTGACCAAGTCACTATCACACAACCAGACACGCGGGAGATACATTTGGGGAAGGATTTGAAGCACCATCAATGCAGCAGAAGTCTTGCTAGCTGTCAAAACACCGAAAGCTGTGAAGGATGTGATGAAATCCGAGCTGAATGCTCAGATCCTTGAATCGGGAAGGGTTTCTGATTGATTCATGTGTGTCAATTGGCGTGGTGTTCTGGAAGGGCACCAAAATATTGCAAAAGGGTAATCATCTCCACACATATGAAGGGAGACAGGAGAGAAGGGAGAAAGGAGGGAATGGACTAACTACCGGGGCATCTCTCTCGTTAGCCTACCTGGAAGTGTGTAGGCTATGCCAAGTGCCTTGAAAAAGATGTTGCGGAATAATTGAACCAAAGCTGGAGAATAACAAGTGTGTTTTTCATCCTGGCCATAACAATGCAGACCAGAATTTCACTTTCCAGCAAAGTTTCGAAAAATCTTGGGTGTATGCCAAAGACGTCTGCACATGTTTTATCTACCTCGAGAAAGCATACGACCAAGCTCCTTTTGAAAATCCTTCAGGAGTGTTACGGGAGTACGATATTGACGGCTGTATTTTACTGCGGCCGTGAAGTCGTTGTATTTCTGTTTAGAAGTTTGTGTCCTTGTCGGCGCCGTTAAATCACGACTATTCACCGTAGATATTGGACTGCGACAAACGTATGTGTTTTTACTTCTCTTCATGGTCTATTTGAAGTAGATAGACCAGGGGTATACAAACTTTTTGCTATTGCCGGCCGCATTGCTTTTATTTACAGTATATGAAGTACGGCCGCCAATGAGTGCGAGTTATATTTATGTGATACTGCCTAGTGCCAATCAGTGTTGCTAACTGTTCTTGCAACGAATATTCCAAATCTAATCTAAAAATATACCGAATGTATACCAAATTCATATCTGTAACAAAAAATTAACAATTTGTTGTGATTTTTTCAATGCCTTTTGATTGTTTCACGTGGATCATTAACAGTTGCTGTTGAACAGTGCCATCATAGAGATGCTGCAAGCTCAATTTCTGCTTTCTTAACTTTAGCAGTGACAGATTTAGTAACCACTGGGAAATTCATCCTTCCAACACCTCCTACTACATTCTCATTTCCTTTGTGGTCCAGGACATTTTTATGCTCTATAATAGCTGGCAATTTTCTTTTTGCACTATTAGCAGAAGGGATAGCCTACACAGCACCAGCAGAATACTGCTTTACAAGCCATGCAATCTCTGTCAGTCACTCTTTGCTAAATCTTCTGGTACTCTTGTACGCAGCTTTCCCACATTTGGATGCATTGGCTGACTAAAAGCCCATACTTAAAGGTAAGTTCAGTTTTTTCAGAACTTCTCAGCTCTCCTCCCATTTCGCTTTCCGCTCACCCAAAGTGCATGCTCACTCCCATGTTAGGCAAAATCACTAAACTTTTTTATATAGCTTCAACACCACTATCGGTTTATCTGTTTCCGCTTTGTAATAAACCAAATAAATTGGTTTAAAATCTCAACTAAAACCTCAGACAAAAATATACCAAATACATACCAAATTTTTCATCTTTAATACCAAATCAAAAATTTATATACCAAGCTCTTTGAAAATATACCAAATTTTTCAAAATTGGTAGATACTGTATATATATATACCAGTTGACAACACTGGTGCCAACCAACACAGAACACATTCAAACATACATTGCGTATTCTTGCTATAACTCTTTGTGGCATCACCATCCAGATTGTTACGCATCGCGTCGACTGATTTTCTTGCCTTGCTTTTGTTTTGCTTCAATCTTCGCCAGCACGGCCGCCAAATAATATTTTAAATTACAAGTGGACGGCCGCAAATTTCATTATCGAAGGCCGAATGCGGCCGTACGGCCGCAGGTTGTGCACCGTTGAGATAGACAATAAAAGCTGAATCAACGAGAGTCACTGTTGGGAGCGGCAGAACCAACTGTCTGCATTTTGCGGACAATTTGGTATTGTTTACCACTTCTGCACAGGGTCTTCAACATGCACTTGGTGGGTTATCTGCTGCGTGCGACCAAGTCAGAATGAAATTAGCACTAAAATGACCGAAGTACTGTATTAAATTTCCTACCAGAAACCCAAAGCAGTGTACGCTACAAGTGAGCGGTAATGCAATGCAACGGGTGGAGACATTCTAGTACCTTGGGGTGGAATTCACGAATGATGGAAGTTGGAACAATTAGATTGATACACGCATAGATAAAGCTAACGCGGTTTTGCGTGAACTTTATCGCTCTGTGGTCACAAAACGGGAGTTTTCAAACACAGCAAAGCTGTCTGTCGATAATTCGGTCTTTGTTCTGATCCTCACCTATGGTCGTAAATCTTGGGTAGGCTAATGACTGAAAGAGTGCTATTTCAAGTAGGCCCACAAGCGGCAGAGATGAGACAGTGTTTTGCGAAGAGAGATCACGGGGTGATACTTCGCGAAAAAGTGCGGACCCGTGAAATCATTTAAAGCTCTGTATATCGTGCCACTTCTTCGAATGGAGAGATTTCAACTATGTTGGTTCTGCCATGTGTCCAGAATGTCCCAGGAAAATTGGCGAGGCAATTGCTGCTGGCTACACCCAAGGGAAAACGGTCCAGAGGTCATCCAAGGCTCATGTGGCGTGATTACATTTCCGACCGTGCTTGGTGCCGTATTGGTGCGGAGCTAGCAAAACCACCGTATATGAAATTGCTGAAAGTCGTCAAGAATTTCAGTTCCTCCTAGAGCTGCTGCACCGCAATCCTACCCATTGGAAGAGCGGGTATGAAAATGAATGAAGGAATGAAATCATTAAATTTGTTCCATTTAAGTATTTCCTTGAATTACTGGCTGCAAATCAGCTTGAAAAATGTAGTGTGAATTATTTCATCATGGTTCTACACCGAAAACTAATTGCTTTCACTGACATGCACTCCAGAAATTGATCTTGTGCATTGCACCGGTGCATAATTTGTTGTCTTTTTCCAATCAGGCCCGTTTGAATGCAGATTTCAGCTTATTAGATCAAGTTTTTGTATGGTTTGACCTTGCTGACGTCCAGGGGTGAAATTGGGCCGGAGCGGTCCGGAGCTGCGACCCAAAGTTTTTCACAAAGGCGGAGCTCGAGCTCCGGCAGTTGTTTGAGCCAGCAAAAG
>Ga0210059_1008875_pt1 | contig 15775 bp, 8 predicted proteins | sample Ectturendosymbi2_FD_188042 | JGI IMG/M metagenome (GOLD analysis project Ga0210059, IMG submission 188042) | Ecteinascidia turbinata endosymbiont from Florida, USA - Sample 2 (SPAdes) (version 2) | ecosystem: Host-associated > Tunicates > Ascidians > Unclassified | place: Key West, Florida... | reverse complement strand
CGCTATTCGTACAATAAAAACAGGTCGTCGCCAGCGTGGGGCCAGTGGTACCCTGCCACCCCATTTAAAATCTGTGCCCCCATTTCATGTTTGACCCCCGGTTGCTGCGTACATCCAATATTGTATTTTAAAAATGTTGCCCCCCTTGTGGTTTTTGCCCCCCCCGCTGCGAAATTGCGAAATCCTGGCGACGGGTCTGAATACAAACCCAGAAAATTTCTGTTACGAACAAAAACACGTGAGTGTGCTTATTTGATGTGAAACGATGATCGAATACTGATTAACTATAGTTCCTCTTCCAAATTTTCTTCTGCAACGCAAACATTAAACATCTGGAAGACCTTTTTTGTTGCTCAAGATGTTTTTCACAACGCTAGTAACATACTCCGTTGATGAAATCTTTCACTAATTGTAGGAGTACATTTGTTATTAAACTAGCAAATTTTGTGCAATCTTGAACGGAAACAAAAATCCCACAAAATATATTCCCAATGCCTTCTTCCTCTAATTGAAATTTGATTTTTAATTTGAATGCATGGGGAAACATCGAAATTTAAACAATGAATCCTAACACTTCTTTCATTAGTTTCTTCATGGCATTACAGACAATAAAATTATATATATAATATAATGACGACAATGATCTTATATGAGGATATGAAAACAGTGATTACTATATAATGAAACCAACTGAACACGTTCTGCTTCATTCGACATGCGTTCTTTCTCACCTGAAATGCGCATGCAATTGCAAACACTTGTTATCTTTACATTACTGAACACATTGAAGTTACTGATGAATTTATCACTTAAAAAAACAGATTTAACGCGATTTTTCATAATTAAAGCTAGACACCCAGGTCGCGTAAAATAAGCAGATCTGGGTGGAAAAACCCGCAGTGGGAACCTTGCGTGGTCACATGCGGAAAAACGCCCGCTACCGCAACTTGAAGTGAACATTTGAGGATTTAATGCCGTGCTATTGTTACGCAACAGAGACCCACAGTAGAACAATCCGCTAGCTAGTTTCGCGACCTTCCTCTGCAGTCAAAGGAGCGGACAAGAGCGAACTGCTATCTCAACATTGCACGTTTGAACAAATTAAATGAATTACCCACACACGAACCGCCGCATATGATCACCCCAATTGTCTCTGAAGTGTAGGTTGCCAAATCGTATCAGTTTTGACGTTTTTGACCGGTGTTTTTGCAAAGTTGAGACGAGGGTATGTGAAACCTACTCAGTTGCGCTAAGCGTTTAAGGGGCCTCGCAGTCACGACTTTGCCCGGGCCACGCGCTCATTTAATCCGGCCCTGCGTGTAGCCCAACATGGACTGATTAGCTGCATTGCGATTAATGAATGGTTACTAGCCCACTGAGCCGCACTTAGAATATCAAAGTGTACACATGGACGTGGGTGCTTGAGTGCAGGCAGCTTATTTTCTTCTAACCTCTTTTCCTGAAAAGAAACGTTCTGTCAGTTCGTAACAAATACATAACATTGTGTTTTTCAAGCATGTTTTTGTGTGACTGTGAAACTGCTTCAACGAAGTAGTGTAGAAAATTGTCCTCTTTGCATTTATACGTCATAGAACCACAGATTGCAAAACACTTCGTGGAAGTCATTGCTCATGTTCCTTGGCAGTAGTGCTTGCTTGTAGAATAGGTAGAAATTAGAAATCTGCTTAATGCAAATGATAAACGCTAACTTTCGTATTTTGAAAATTGCAGTAGAACGTAGAGATTTAGGCTAGTTGCTTTATTCCACCACAACAGCCGACAGTTTTCAAGCTTTAATGTGAAGCTATGGTCGGTGAATGTCCGTCGCCGAAAGCAAAAACAAAGTGTTGACTGTCACATCTTCCTGATTTAACGGAACACACAGTCCACGGAAATGTTCTTTTATTTGTCCATATTGTGAAAGCACAAGCATTCTTTTGTTTTCTCAAAGCCATCAAGCGCTCAATCCGCATATCTACATTACTGTACAACCGTGATTTGCATTGTAACCATGTGACGAAACGCTTCGCTATAATCTGTGTATTTCACGTGGAAAAAGATAGATTTCCTGAACAATCAAACTTAACTTATTTTCTCTCTCCATATATGTGCTGTAAGATTATGCAACGTAAGTTATTTGATTCGAACCTCTTGGATACATGCGAGTTTGTTGTTGCTCTGGCGTAGTGTAAGTTTTTTTTGTGTGGCTATTGGTTGACAGCGTACAGTGAAGTCGAAATTTAGGCTTCACTCAACTTATTTCTGTGAAAGAATAGCAACCGTTTTCAACGCTATAAAACGTAATTTTCTGCAGCAAGCAATAAAATTTGTGAGCAGTTGCATTCTAAAATTTGTTTCTTTCAAACTTTAGTTACGCAAGATGATGTATGGCAAAGTTGCTTGTGTAAGTTAGCTACAAAGCACTGCTGATGTTGAAATCTGATGTTAATTTGTCGTCAACTCCCGCTCCCGTATCACTGATCAAATTACTGAAGCTGGATTTTCAGATATACTTGTGGTTTGTAACCGGAGGTAGTATAAACTATTTGGTGAAAGTACAAAACAGCTAAAAACGTATAGTTTTCTGAAGCATTCAGCGCGTCACAGCCCGTGTCTGAAGCATTCAGCGCGTGTTTAACAAAACTTCAAGAACTTTCACTAAAACCGCATGAAGTCTTAAAGAGAAGCTTTTAGCCGCCTCGTGCTGTCTGTGTTCGGATAATGCAGCACAACAGTGGAGGTTCACACAGTGTGAGGGAGCAAACGCCATGCTGGATTTCTGGTTGTTCTGCATGGAACTATAAATCCACTACACCGCATCAAATTCACGTAAAAAGTCTCTTGTCTATAACATTGTGGTCCAACTACAGGCCCGTGGACCGCATGTGGCCCGCGGAAGCATTCACAAAAATTTTCAATCTGAAGTTTCTTGAAAAGCGTGTGAGGTTAAAGTCTCACTGAACTACTTGCGCTGGATAAAGTGCATTTGCACAAGAACAATGCCTTTTATGTGTACCATTTTGTTACATTTATTTATTTTACGATCAAATCAGAGGGTACGGCCCTCTACTGGGGCATCTATTTGGATAACCTCTGTTTTTTCGGTGCCCTGGCGTTCGTTGTCTTGAAGAGTACACCTGGTGCAATGAACTCAATACCATTAAATAACAAAAATCTGTCTATCTATCCTCTAAATGGGGCCTTCTCAAAGTGGCTCTCGAGCTAAATTAATTGCCCATCCGTGCGATAGGTAATTTTAATCAGAACAATAAAGCATAACATCTTCTAAAATGTGCAATACTAACGGTGTTAGAGACTGCAGATAGCTTCTGTAAATCAGTCAGCAAAGATAGATCTGCCAAATTAAAATATTTCGCGCTAAAAATGCATTCGATGTTTGGAAACATGCCTTTGTGAGAGTACATTTTCTACGATGAAGCAAGTCAAATCTAAAAACAGAAATGGAATGGGAGACGAAACGCTGGACCGTCGTCTCCGACTTGCACCAGTAACACTGGTATTGATGAAGGAATGATGGTGTCAGAGAAGCCTCGACTATCCTACTGATAGAGATTGTAATAAGTTGCTATTTTCTATTGTGTAATAATTTCAATAACACATATTTTTCCCTCTATTAGTTTTAAATGTTGTGAATCTGTTGTTCCATGCATTATTTAGTTGAATGTTTCCCGCGAGTTGTCACGTTTTTGTAAAATGGCCCGTAGTTCAAAAGTAGTTGGACCACCCTGGTCTATAAGGTTATTGCCTCATACTGGTAGAGGTTGCCTACAGTGGGTCATGAGAAAAAACTGGTGAGTGCATTGGTACAGTATGTAGCCTTAGATGCATGTCCTTCGTTACTGCGTTTTCAAAAGTTAAGCGAAAAGCTATAGAGGAAGCTGTTTGAGTACAGCAAGTACTTGCTAGTCTGTTGATTGAGACTATGTCTCAAAAAGACACATTTTATCAGAATATGTAAAGACAAGTTTGTGACACATTGCCGACGAAATACTTTCAGTGTACGAACATTTAATTCATCTGGCAACACTTAATGTCTCAGTCTCATGAAAACTTGCGTTGCGACCAGTAAATCCGACGTAACATGAAATACATTGTTTACAAAGGCTAGACGTAAAGTACCTTTCCTATGCTCTGGTCATCGGTAGTTGTTGTATTCAGATGCAGCAGGAATGACCTACTACATTACTACTAGACAGTGTAACAAACGAATTTGTAATGGCCCAAACCTGTCCATTGAGATTTCGTACGAGCGGTTGTCACAGGTACAGGAATGATTTGGTATTTGTTGCGCACAGTGGAGATAATCATTTAGATCAGTGTTTTTCAACCTGTGGGTCGCGAGTAGATATTTTATGTACACAGCTGTATTACGTTTGCCTTATTCGAGTCTCAGATGGGGGGTCGTTGGGTTATAGCAGGTTGCTATAATGAATCGCTGTATAAAGGTTGAAAACCACTGGTTTAGATTAACAACTGGTGCTTTACCACAGCTGTTGGGGGTATAAATACAGCAAGAATTTGAAGCAGTGCTTTGGTTTAATTTCACCACACCACCCATAAAAAAACACTCGCAAAAGGAGGACCTTTCATGAAGCCAAAAATAATACCTTTCCTTACGGCCAAGTTTTCATTGTGAAATGAAACATATAAAGTTTCTATTAAGAGTTTTAGAAGCGTGCGAAAGTATTGCGAAATACTTTTATTCAAAAATTGGCCACTGAACTTTCATAGTATGCAAATCGAAATAACATCGCATTCTTTTGGCAAATCGATTGGGACAGTTGGTCAAAATAATGTTTGTCAACATTGATCGCGTAAACTGGTCAATTTAACAAAATTGCTGGCTGTTTCGATCCCAGCGAGAAGTTTCAGACCATGGTGTTTGCAAACGGCACGCTTGGTACGGCCGTTGGTGAACGGCTTTTTACACTGGAGATGAGATGGAATCGTTCGCATAGGTCTTTGGTCCAGTTCTTCTTTATCAAAAAACAAAATCGCAATCCAGGTATTGCGAGGAATACGGGAGCAAGTCCTAAAATACTGATTCATGCAAGTTTTTCTTTTATTTAGTAAAGAAAACATGAGCGCATCACTGTTACTACCAAATAACGGTTCACAAAGCACCGGAATGTTTTGGGCCACTCCACGGAAACTGGTACTTGCAAACAAGTCCTATGGCTGATGTTTATCTTCAGCGGCTCTGCAGTGCAGCAACCACACAACTTATCTCAACACGGGTAACGGTTTACCACCTTTGCCGACACACAGCGAGAAGTTTTGCAGATACCTTTGTGTCGTTACAATAACTGAATATTATAAAACTTTAGCCGCTATTCACGCCAAACGCCTTAATTGGACAGCATCATTCGTCACGGCAGTAAAGCAAGGATGTTGTTTAAACCACTTCCGCGCGTGAACTTAAGAGTCATGGCAAATTGAATGGGTAAAAAAGAACAGAACGAGACGAAAAGGGCACTGAAAGATACAATAGAGCACTAAGCAAAACAATTTTTCAATTATATCTCAACCTGGCCTCGAGATGGTGAAGTGGCACTGGGCTCTAACGCAGGGAAGGGCGTTGCGGCAAATAAAAAGGAAGCAAACTACTTACGATGTGCCCAGGTTAGCTGGATCAATCATCTAAAAATTGTTGGTGAGTGCAACGCAAAATGAAATACGCTAAAAGCAGCCCTTCATAAAAACGTCGATTTAAAACGCTGTGCAGCGAACTTAATTCTAAAATACAGTAGTTTTTCCAACGTTATTCTCCGATTCCAACTCGGCATAAGATCAAAAGGTTGGAGAAACACGATCGTACTCCAAAATTGCAGATAAAGCAGGTTCTCGAAATTTGTGCACAACCCCACAGGTTTGTGCACAACAAAAGGAAAAGACCAGGGTGCAATGCACCATACATAAGCTTTTCAAACCCCGAGGTGAGAGAAGCACCAAGAGATGCAGAAAAAAATGCTGCAAAGCTTGCATCCCAACCTCTAAATTTGCTTTCGATTCCTGAAGGTCGCGTATGGCATCCACTCGTTTGATTCGCCTGGTGCAAAGATAATTCGCAGCCTATTGAGTCACTTAAATGGACTTACCGTAAATCTGTCTCAACTCTTAGCTACCGAAGTACTTCTTCGAAAGTGTTAATTCCAAATGTGCGCTGATGTTTAACCTACCCGGAGTTAATTTTGATACGATGCAAGAAATATTGACGAAGATTCGGACCTCTTAAACGGTATTGGTTTTCAAGAAAAAAGGCAGTTGTCTCAGAGCTTTCACGCACACAAGATCAGCAGTAGAACTCATTCTTCCACTTGACTGACTTGTAAAGCAGATACACAACTACTGTGTGATAACTGTTCTACGCGTTTGAACATTGATCCCGATCCCTTACAACCAATACTGAATTCCAACTTGTGCAGGGGAACGTGTTCGCTAGGTAACTGCTGAGGGATTAGTTAGGCGGGAAAACTCGAGATAGTGACGAAGGACAGAACGATCATCTTGTTGGTAGCTGTTCCGCACAACAAATAAGATGCTGTTGTGAGCACAAACCCAAACAAACACACTGATACAAACACCGGAGTAAATTATGCGGCTAAACTTCGGAATAAAATGAGTTTTGGTCGCAAGGAACAATTTCGCACTATGAAAGACCACGGACAAACGTATTGAAACTCTTTCGTCTGGACAAATATACTGCAAAGGTTTTATAAGAGCGAATTTTTAAAATTTATTCCCAGATTATTTCCCACTCTGCTCAAATTTTGGCTTATTTCAAATGTACTTCCAAGTTCCAACACGGTGTTAATTCATATAATCTTGAAAATTAAGTCAAAATGATTGGACTACGCCAATGATCTACACTTTGGAAAATTTGCTTCTGGGGCTTTCTCATCAAGAAATGGGTGAATTCGGATCAACTATTCAAGAGATTCGTTAGCGTTGTTTAAATGGCATCAGTTAAATGATTCACCAAAAACGCAGATATCAAAACAAGGTGGCTGGAATGGTGCAACGAAAACATTACAATTAACGGAAATACAAAATTCGCAGCGAAACAACATATATCCAATTACAAAATGGGAGAATGATTACCGTGTTTTTTTGCAAGCTGCACCGCAACAAAATAATTCGACTAAATTTTTCTTATATATTTCGCGGGAATGAGATGGAAGTTTCTGTTCAAGAGTTCGGCTCACCTTTCCGATCAGTATTCAGCAATTTTACTTTTCGAGTTAGTTAACTGTTGACAATCGTCCAAAACAGCTCGAAAAAAGGGCTTTGTACGATTTCATAGTTTTTGAGTAAATATCTTTACGTCGTAGATTAAACAGCAGTGGTCAGCAAGGTAGAATGCAGAATCGGTCTTGACAAACGTAAGCCACGCATCCAGGATCACTATAGGTTATATCACTGGCTAATCGATTAAAATGGAGAGGACTGAAATTATGTGCAAGTCATTAGGTTAATCCGGCCACCTCCATACTGGGGATAAGACCGGATTTACAGGACTGCTACTACTATCTTGGTGATACTCGGGGACCCAAAAAATAATGACACCGGTGGGTAAAACTGCTGTTCAAAAAAAAGGAAAAAGCAGTGATCGACCTAAATTTTTATATCATTGTTATGAGCATTTACAGCACATCAAAGTAGCTTCGTTTAATTTTATTTATCTCGAGGGCTCACACACTTAGCAGCGATAAAACCTACGTATAAAAGAATAAAAAATCTTGATTTTATTCCTTGCTCGTAACATTGAAGCCCGTCTGCCGATTACATTTGCCATTACCCCATAGCACAGCAGCACCTATATACTCAACCTAAAGGGTGCAAATGGATAGCTTTTGTTCTTATCACTTACTGCATACACAAGCCGCTGCACATACTTAGGAATGCTTTTCAGTATTGTCTTGTTGTTGGTACTCAGCCATTTCAACACTTGTGTTGACAATTATTTCTTATATCCAGACAAAGTCTTAGCCAAAACAAACCCAAAACACTTCGCGAACCGTTCTTGACGACAACACAAAAAACGAGCATATAAAACCTATTAAATAGGTGGATGAGAAAAGCCAAGATGCTACAAATGAATTAGCTTTGCAATCGCGACTTTCACGCTTTTTTTACAAACCAAGTTTTCTAGAAGCACTGAAAAGCCATTTTTTGTGGTGTATTCATGGCCAGGTCATTCTGACTGTTCTAATCATGTGGTTTTTAGGTGCTCGAAGCTTTTTCGAATTTCCAACCAATGCATAAAAAATGACAAAAACGCCAAGGGCGAGCATTCCTCAAAATCACACATCTCATGTGACCCTTCAATCCGATAAGCTATTTATAAACATGAACAGAGCGAATGAATGACGTAACAGCTCGCAGTATTCAAGCAGCATTTTTGGTCTGACTGTTGAACCACGTATGCTTGCATGATGAACTCAATTACGACATCAGTTGCCACATCACAATCAACCACAATGATTGATAAAAATCGTTAGGGGTTGAGTATGATTTGGTAGGTAGAAGAAGTCTCGTTTTTTATGAGCGAAACAGTAAAAGATGATTCATCTTTCATCACCGAAACTACTTCATCAGTGACCAGCACGTGAATCGAAGAGCGAGGAGGCTGATACAAGATGCGCGAAATGCGTGGCCGCGATGCTGCCTCCTGGTGCTCGAAAATGCACGCACCCGTGGCTTTGCCCAGTTCCGCGACCGTAGCTTGTTCGAGATAGTACGCTTTGTAGATGCTGAGCTCGGCATCGCCGCCACCGGAAGCCGGAGTCAAGTACAGAGTCAAACGAGGATGAACCGGCTTCGCACGGAGAGCATTAAATAAACGAATGCCGTCGGCATGACCGCAGATTTGTATAATGTCGTCGCGGGACAAAGTTAAAAGGTCGGCCCCGGAAAAATTGCTGAAGGTTTTCACGAAGCTAGAGAAGCGTCGCCGCTGCATCCATTCTCTCGTTTGACTTGCTGTTGCGTAAGCTGTCAAAATCTCAGGCTTGAGAGATCCTGAGGTTCCTGCCGCCGCAGGACTGGGCGGTTCATGGAGGGAGTTTGACGGAGAAGGAGCGACAGATGGACACGGAGGTGGTACAGGAATACTAGAATCCATCGACGGATTGTAACTGACGAGACTTCTACAATGTCTTTCAGGAAAGTTACCGCTGTTAGATGCGCCATGTGGAACAACAGCATAGTCTGACCTCACTATCATCTCTGCCGACGAGTCCATGATTCTCGCTTGCGTGGGAGTGGCAGCAGATTGAGTGAGGTCCTCAATTTGGTCGCTTTGCGGTTGAGCGGGCGGACATTCACTTAATAAAGTGGAATCGTACGAAGGCTGATACTTGAGTTTTTCTTGAGCAGATCGGCGGTCCATTTTATCCTTGTCTGTCTTTTGCTTGCGGTCCGCACCTTTGGGCTTGAACACCTTTATCTGGCAACTTGCAGAATGGATGTGGGGACCCATTTCGTTGCCGTCAAACATATACGTGTCGATCTGTATGCGAAACGGCACGCCCTTCTCGCCCCCGTGCTTTCTGGCTGTAAATTCTGTACTGATGCAGTGCACTTGCACACTAACGGATGCTTCTTTTTCAACGTCCCAAACAAATTCAACAAGATTTAATAGGTCTGGATGCTCTTTGGGCTGCATAACCCCGACGGACATCGGTACGTCAATATTGAGCAAGCGATCCCCAGGCCTGTTAAACTTCCAGCTGAGAAACTGTTGGTGTTCTGTGTATTGTAGCCTGCGATCGTGAAACACCACGCGTAACTGACTTTTGACTAAATTCAGCGGCCCGAAATCAGCTATATCTCGCAGTTTCTTTAATTTGATTTCGTACGACTGTCCCTGATTCAAGTAAGTTAATGTTTCTTCATACACTTTGGTAGCGGGTGATGTCGGTGCACACAGCATATATTGCAAAGGCGGCAATCCTTGGTTAGCACCGCCAATCAAGTCTTGCTTGAACATGGGAAGGTTCAGCACTTCGCTCATGTTGTACGCGTTAGCCCCAAGTTCCAACCCTAAGCCACTCAAATTTGCATCAAAATCCTTTACCAAATCCGATTCCATCCCGTCCAGTTTCACCCAGGTGGCTAAATCTTCCTTCACTTGTGCCTGAAAAATAAATCAAACTTCAGCTTGGGTGCACACAATGCTAATATTTGAAAAAAGCAATTAAATCAAAATAAACAATGAAATAGCGCAAACGCTTGAAAAATCAAGGATAAACTAGGATTAAATTTGTTTCAGGATGCAAGTAACTTCACTCCACAGGTGAAACAAGCATGAAATCTATCACAATTTTTTGGTTTGAATAAGATGTAAGGGCTGACGGTGCGTAGTGTCACGTGAAATCGATTTCCTATTAAAATTTTGCGATAGATTCCTTGCTTGTTTCACCCTGTGGAGTGAAGTTACTTGAATACAGACATGTGCAAGTTTGGATCATCGCAAAAAGATGGAAGCAGAATCCAGTCGGCTGATTCCTCGAAAGACTAGTACAGAAACCTAGAGCTTTTAATTGTTGTTTCAAAAAGATAAAGTTTCCAAGAAAAGCTCTTTAGATTTTGATTTCTCATCAAAACAATTCAATTGAAGTTACCTGAAAACAAAATTCCGCGAAGTATCTACTAAGTTCTATACAAATTTACAACCATTACAAAGCATCACATGCATTTACTGGGCATTTCTATCTGTGTACGAGTTGCAACGTTGGAGAAATTTTTGAAACCACACACACCAATAAAAAACAAACTAACTAACTGCTTTTTCCTTTTATTTTCTACAAATCGAGAAGAGACTAAGCTGAATCGGCCCCTATCGTGACGTGTAGGGGTGCACCCAAACTGCGATATTTCACGACAAAAAATGTTGCTGGCATTACCAATTGTTTATTGAAAAACATGATTGATTCGTTCCGCAGCACTTACATATTACGTGGTAGAGTGATTTTATGCGGATCAATTAGTTCACCGAAAACCAACGATCTGCGTCCTAAACAGCATTCTTAATTTTTGCCGAAAGGGAATAGCTTTCGGGTCATCCTGCCGTGACCATTAACAAAAGTCTGTTTTGCGATGCGGATTATAAACTCTTAATTAAAACACAGTTTTCAAAATAACACATTTAAAGAATTACCCCTTCATTTTCGATTTACGTGTATCCCAAATGTATGCAACCTTCCTGAAAGTAGCAATGAGAGTTCAATAACGGACGTCAATAAACTTACGTTTGTATCAACAGCCGAAACAACGGATGATGTTTTTTCTTCAGAATTATTCACTTGAGAAGCTGGCAAAAGAATTTGATTTACAGTATTAGCGTCAAATTGAGAGGGTGTTTCGGCTTCTGGTTCAGACTGTGATGACGGACCAAGAACTGGAGTGGTTTGATGCTGAAACGATGAGACTGAAGAAGACGATCCACTGCTATTTGCTGAAGAATTACTTTGCGGAACCGAAATTTCTTGTTGGGTATAAGATCGTTGAGTTGCCTGGACAATTTCTTTTTGCCTAGCAGGTAAATGAGATAACCGCTGACTTGCAGATAACGGACTAACTGTAGTAGGAACTTTGCGCTTTAATGTTTTTTGCTGCTGATCCTCTTCCAAAAAATGAAAGTACTGTTGACGATTTTTTTCTGATATCAAGTTTCCCACAGCCTGTCTTTTGCTTTGTTCGCTGTTTGAGGGGGCCACGGTTGGAACAACCAATAAGTAGGTTTTGGATGATGAGGACGAAGACTCTGTTTGTGCTTTGGAAGCCAGGTTGATTACTTCGTAATAACTCACAGATAAATGATCTTAAAATAAGCACATATGCACACACCAATACACACCTTATCGTTTCAGAACTAACACCACTGCATCTGTAAAAAATAAGTGAAAAAACTTTTTTCAAAAACTCACAAAAATTTAGCTGTTAAAATTCTTTAAAAAATATTTCATTATCTGAAAAACAAAATATTTCCATTTACAGTGCTATCTTGGTTGATAGGTATTATAGCTAAATAAAATGACAATCACAAAGATACTTTGCAGATGTGATGTGAAGGAGTCTCAAAAAGCAGAGAATTCCTGGTATGTTGCAGAAAGAAGATAAAAAAACAGAAGTACTGACAGCCTTCTGCTTTTTGTGCAAGAAAAAGGCTTACACCTAGAGAAGGCTGTAATTTTGGGAAGTTACCACCTTGAACAACATGACATTTGCACCAGCAAAGTATTGCAAGTTTGTTGCCCACAGTGTGTTCTAGGATTGACTGATCTCTAGGATTGACTCGGCCAACACTTTAGCTCTTGTTGTCTACAGCAGTGTTTCTCAAATATAGGTACGAAAGGGTGCTGCAAAGGGTAAATGAATTTTTTTTACTGATTATTAAGTACATTCTTAATGCAATTTTAACATAAAAGTACAATGAGTATAGGTACACTTCTAATTATTATACTAATGATTACAGTCAAGGGGTACTTGCTAGACAGAATATTGCCTGAAGGGTACATCACCAAAAAAGGTTGGGAACCATTGGTCCATAGTGTAGTGATTTATTGCCTGGGGTGTTGTGATACATTTTTTGTCTGCAGTTTGTTGCCCGTAGTGTATTGATTCTAGGGTTGACTTGGCCAACATTTTAACATTTTTTACCTCAACCCAGTAAGTCTTCATGTAACATTAATCCAACACTTATTTAAATGAAGCTTTTTGCCAAGCAGCACTGCAATTGTTGTTGACACTAATAACATATGGATATGAAGTCATGTTGGTACAAGCTGCACTTACATCTGCGGAAATCATTTCAACCACTGAATTAAACCTGAACTACACAAAATAACCTTGTTTCATCAGCTGGACGCTACACCTAAAACCAAAACCCAAACCAACGTTCTGGTTAATCTTGAAGTGCTGTGAGCCTGTGATAAACAGTTACCACAACTATTTCATCTACCTCATAAAAAATATTATTTTGCATCAATTGTATTTACATCAGTTGTATTACACAACTATTTCACCTACCTCATAAAAAAATGTTACTTTGCATCAATTGTATTTACCATATATACTCGCATATAAGCTGACTTTAAAACTAAAAAAAAATTATCAAATCAGGGGGTCACCTTCTATGCGCACAAATCTGATCTCACACAAACGAATTGACATGGCGCCACTTCTGAGATCACCGATATTACCATTCAGTCATACATACAGCCATAAAAATTGAGACAGCTCTAAATAAAGTTAATTCCAACAAACTACAACCCAATTTTAATATTCCCTTTTGCGACAGAGTGTGCATGTGGTGCTAAAGAGAAGAGAATATATATGCAAAAATAATTTGGCCAACAAAATGTAGCCAAGGAAAGACTGAGCGTCATGTAGACCTTGCAATAAGGAAAAGAAAAAAAAGTAAGCCGCCCTTGATTGAATCCTGCACAAAGTGATGAAAAAAAAACTTTATAAGCTGTAGCTTACAGTTGAATAAATCGGTATCTAGATACAACAGTAGCAGTTACATTGAGTGACACTGCAACCAAAGACATTGTACCCACACTGGATATAAGAGTCATTGTTTCCTAGAAGAATAACCTATAAACTATGAAAAAATCAATTTTTAGTTTTTTTGTCAAATTTGCGACTTTTTGGGCAAACTTTTCAACCCAAAACCCTGGAAAGTCAATCAAAGGCCCAAAAGACTCAGATTTTAGCCTAGTTTCCAATAAAAACATGATAATACTTCCATCTAGCAGTTTGGGCCGAGGTGCTTGATGAAGTGGGCCAAAGTGGCTTAAACCAACTCCACTTATGACAGCACCACCAAAAAATACTAAACCCAAAACGTTTTTTTTATTTTAGTGCAGACTCAAAGAGTCTTTTGAGGGTTTGAACAGCTCTCTAGCATAGTGGTCCCCAAAGTTAGGCCCACGAGCCAGATCCGGCCTGCGTAGAAATCCAATCCAGCCAGCAAGCTTTTCTAGAACTGTTTTGTATTTTTTAAATTTCGTGTAAGTAAATAAATTAATGTAAGATGGATTTACACCAAAAACAAAAATAATGTAACCAGCACATGGAAGAAATCAGTGGTAACTACAAAGATGTCTTCTACTTTTAACAAAATTGCTGGCTTAGCAAGAGAAAATCATTGAAGTGAGTGTGGAATTTAAGACAAAAAATTGCATTTTATATGGATTCTGAAGGAAAACAGCATGAGCTTCTAATGCTCACTGGGTTATAAAGCTTGTTTTCTTGGTGGATATAAGAGAAACATTTAACTATCTGAATGAATCATTGCAAGCAGGATGGCGGAGTCAGTGTTGCAAGTAGTCAGGGGCTTTTTGGTAGCGTCGGATTCTTAACAACACTAGAAATCATATTTTTTCATCCAACTTCAACTCCGGAAGTCCAATTGAATAATTTATTACATCTCACTTCTGAATCCTAACTCACACTTGTTAAAATGGAACAACTTCTTTTGCAGCTTTTGATCAAACGGAGAATTCTTGCTGTGTACCACGGTTTCCACTGGTTGGTATTTGCTACAAAATTGTTGACAACCAAACTTCATTCACATTGTGTGAAAGTTGATGTCGGAAAATTTTGAAGCTAGGAGTCGGAGATGAACATTTTACTGACTCTGCAACCTTGCCAAGGAAAGGAAAAACTCATTTGCAATCTTTTGAGTGAAATCAAAGCGTTTGAAGTAAAGCCAAAATTTTGGTAAAGGCAGTTATGCTAATATGTGTTTGACCTTTTCCTGCGCTTGCAAAGTGCACTTGGAGACAGTGAAAGTGACATACTAATGTTGAATATGCTAATGAAATTGTAAAGTTGCAATGTGAATTTGATCGTCAATTTCAGGATTTTGGCAATTTGGAAAGTGGCATAAAAATGTTTTCAATGCCCTTTGAGATTGATGTTGAATCAATGCCAATAGACGTCCAAATGGAACAATGGTTGTTAATTGTGAGGGCATGAGGAGAGAATCAATAAATTTCCAGGGGGCGCAAACCCTTACACACTTTGGAACATGGATATTTTGATTAATAAATTTACCAACAAATACATTTGCTTTCATAGCGTATATAAAGTCAGGGGAGCATGAAACAATGGACAATTAAAAGGGTGGCGTGGTAGATAAAGGTTAAGAACCACTGCAACAGAATTTATTGAATTGTAGGATGACTTGGATCTGAATGCAAAATTTCTATCAAAAACGCTTCTGTAGCTTTAGAAAGAGTGTCACCTAAGAACAAGATTCCCAAAGATTTCAAAGCATGCTCAAAATTGATTTGGGTATTTGGAAGTATTTATCTTCGCGAACAATTCATTTCTAAGATTAAATATTGTAAATCCAAGTGTCGAAACAGAATTTCAGATGCACAATATATGCACAACACTCTCCATATTGCAGCATCAAGCATGGAACCAAATACTATAACTATCAGGGTTCCCATGCATTTTTAAAAATCATTTTCCATACTTTTTCAATACCTTTTCACTACTAAATTTAAGTTCAATACCATAACTTCCCTTTTTGTTAAATTCTTAATCATGAAACTCAATTTTGCACATTGCATAACACTGCCTAAATAATGCAGTGCTTTGCCTTCAGTGAAATTCTGCTCAGATACTTGAGATTTCTTTTCCATTTAGAATTTCCATACTTTTTCAATACCTAATGTACATTTTGGCAAAATTCAATACTTTTTCAAGGTCTTGAAAACCAATTTTGAAATTCAAT
>Ga0210059_1008874_pt1 | contig 15775 bp, 12 predicted proteins | sample Ectturendosymbi2_FD_188042 | JGI IMG/M metagenome (GOLD analysis project Ga0210059, IMG submission 188042) | Ecteinascidia turbinata endosymbiont from Florida, USA - Sample 2 (SPAdes) (version 2) | ecosystem: Host-associated > Tunicates > Ascidians > Unclassified | place: Key West, Florida... | reverse complement strand
CGGGGCCCCTAGACATGGCTGGGGCCCCCCCCGGCCGGGGGGTGCGGGGGGCGGTTCCCACGGCCCTGCTAGCGCTAAAGCGCCTACACATCGCTTGACACTTTCTGTTGGGCGAAGTACATGAACCATACTTGTCTTCCCCCTATTCTTTTCAAACTTGAAACTAATTGCCCCGGGAACAACACGGTGTTCTGCCTTCAAGCACATAAATTTCTTGTTGTTCAAAAGATCAGAGAACATGTTTCGTGACAGTGGTTTGTGAGATATGCTACGCGACAGGTTATTTTGCGACCAAGTAGATTTAGTTAGTTACTGTGGGCATGAACGATTTATTTGTTGCTAGGCGTAGAAAACGCTTTATCAGCATAAGACTTGCTTACTGAAGCTATCTCTCTCTATATATATATCAGGGGTTTCCATCCTTTGTCTGACCATATACCCATCAGGATTTCGACAGATGAGCATGAACATCTAAAATTTCGCATGACAAAATAGTTTATCATGACTAATAATAGGTATATTCAACAGTAAGCATGTACGATGACTTTTGAAAATAATATTCACTGATATATGTACAAAATTTTGGTAACAAACAATACATTAATGTATTTCCCCCTTCTATTGCTAATCTTAAATGTACCCCTTCACATAGGCAAATGTACCCTTAGGGGTACATGTACCCCAGATTGGGAACCCCTTATATATACCAAGTGTTCGTTTCATCCATAGGTGTAGGAGCAGGCTAATTTTTGGGGGTGCGAAAGATTTTTGCCCAAATATCCCCAAACTTACCCAAAAAAATTTGGCCACTTTTTGTGCAAATATTTTCTCATGGGATGACCTCAAAAGAAGGTCTTCATGTGATTCTGCCGACGTTGGGCGTCATTTTTTTCAAATCAAACAACGTTGGGCGCCATTTTTGCCCGTATTTTCAGGGAGTTTGCCCAGATTTGCAGGTATTTTGCGAAGGTTTTCACAGATTTTGCTCAGATTTTTACAGGTTTTGTGCGGATGTTTAGGGATTTTGCCCGGATTTTCAGCAAATCAAAACTTTTGGGGGTGCGCTTTCACCCTCGTCTCCTACACCACTGGTTCCATCGTAATATAAGAAAAGCCCAATTGTTTTCTTTTTTCATATTCTTACGTGTTTTGTCTTATGAATTGACCAGTGTTGTAGTCGGAGAGGACATGTGTATAACTTCTGCACTGCACATTAGCGCAGTTTCCTTGTCTTATGAAAGGACAAGGCGTTTCTTTGCTCTTTATTGGTGCACAGAAACATCTTTGCTAATCAGTCATTTGTTAAGAAGTTCTTAACAGTAAAATTTCTCAACTATCATGACTGTAGCAGTCCGTGTATTCCTTTTAATAGAGAGTTAATTTAGGCCTACATATTTTTTTGACACTGCACAGTTGAAGTTAATTCGCTTGGCCGGGAGCAGTGTCGCATTCACAGAGACCGAATGTGCTGTGGCAATACGTTTGCTATAGAATATTCAGCTTGAAGAGTCATCTCTCAAACGCTTCCCGAATTTCATTGTTACTCTTCTAACAATGTTGCTGCACGTTTTGTCATCTTGCGCAAACCTCTGCTTGCAGAGGAAGGATGATTCATAGACTTTCCTAAATAGTTGCGCATACCCTCTGCTGAAAGCGTATTGCCAACTAAGTTGCAAAGGGTCTACATTCTAAGAAGTGCTGCAAAAGAAGAATTAGAAATCATTGTTTTTGAGCCACTTAATAAACATAAAATCGAATCTAATCACGGATGCCAGAGCTTGACAAACATCGGTCCGCGGCCCGGTGCCGGTCCGTGAGGAATTTTTTACCGGGCCGTGCAGAACCAAGGCCAAATTAGTCCAAAAATGATTAGAAAGACTGACATAAGGACACACTGCGGGTGCCATGGACTATTAATCCCTACAGGTCGGAGCATCTTTTTGCGGCGAAGCAAGCCCAGATCTCTCACTGAATCAATGCTATGATGACTTACGAGTTGTAATAAATTTGCATTGCACCAAACGTTCGCTATTTTATTGATGGCCGCTCCGCAAAATAATGCCAAGGCTTAAGCCGATCCGTAGTGCAAAAAAAGTTGCCAACCCCTGACGTATGCGGTTAGCAACAGCTCCATACTTGCTTGAACCTCAAGTTCAAGAACATTTTAAGGCATTCAGGTTTTGTTTAATTTTTTTTAATTTTCAGGAAATCGTTTAAAACAATTTACAATGGTGGTCCATCACAAATTTATTAATTTCTAACTTGAATATTTTGGTAACATAAAAGTTTTGACGATGTTGTTTGAGACTATGTTTTGTTTTGAAGATCCATCAAACATGAGTGTTAAGAAAATCTCCAGTACAGTTTGTCAAAATCACTTTGATGCAAGTAACTACTGGAAGCACCAGTATAACTAGCAAATGAACTATCTTGAGATCTGGAATAGCGTTATCCAGAAACGTTTCACTGCTCCTGCTATACACATGCTTTCTCACTGCCTCAGACACGCGATGACTGCTTCTTCAATTTTTATTATTTGCAGTTATATCTTGTTGCAAACAGCAACTGGTTGTAAGCGTGTTAAACATAATTGGGTGTGAGAAGCCAAGCCTTGCAAGGTCCGCAAAAAAACAGTCAAAAATTTAGGGAAAAGCGCCAGAATGATTGTCAGCTTGGTTTTCATGTTTTCATCGTTACAAGGAACAAATTTCAAGCAAAGACTTTTTTTATTAGAAAAATGTACAAACACTTTCACAATTAAAAAATTTTCATATTTTTTAAATATTATTTGTTTTGATAACTATACATATGACAAGCATTACCAAGCAACTTTTCTTTCATCAATTTGACTTTCATAAATCGAATTCCGTCGATAACGCCTTACAAATCTGAAGTCAAGCTCCAGAACAGAACCAAACCTTTCACTTGTTCGTGAGAATCAAATAAAGATGGTTTAGGCTCTCATTTAGTTTCACGCATACAGTACATTCTCTAAATACACATCTTTTTTTAGATTTTTTTATCTTGGTATATAAAGACAAAGGCTCTCTCCCTGAAGTTTGTTATGCAAGCAAAACAAGTCCAGCTCCTGTTGTATCGTACAGTAGATTTGTTAAACTTTTAGATTTTGAACGATACAGGTATTCTAATAATACGATTTGTAGCTACCTGAGCGGTGAGCAAAACGTTTTGACAACGTGCAAGCCAAACATTTTCTAATCAAAGCAGTGCAATCAGGCAAACGTCTGGGGTAAATAAATATTTGGCTGATCTTGACTGATCCTCTTGTAACAATCAAAGTTGGACACCTAAATGTTACTTTGTAAATGAAGATCCGTTGCAATTCCTGGAGTTTACAACCCTTATTATTGAAACAAGTCACGGAAGCCGCACGAACAGTTGTTACACGGCATGAAACCAACCACCCTTTTCCCATGTTTTCTATTTAAACATAAACAAGAGTCCGATGAGATTGGAATTCCGAAATAGCGCAGCATATGGCCTATGGGCACATGAAAAATAATGAAATATCTATCCACAAAATGTAGATCAAAGATTTTACAAACTGTTAGCACGGCATGCGGATTTACCACGGTATGAAGCATGAGATAATGCAGCACGCACAACTGAGACTAAGCAAAAACAAATAAGATGCAACCAGAATTGCAAAGCCTAAGAAGTAACTAGCAGCATCGCAAAAGTCAGGACTGGTGGCATCGAAGGTGTTTGGATGATAAATTCCGAAGATCCAAAAACTTCCTGAAAAAACAAAACTAGATTAAAATTATGAATTTAAATGAAACCACTACACCCCCCACATCGATGTGCTTCTACATGCAATAGTTCGCATCGGTGCTTGCAGGTGGCAATGTAGTTTGCTAGTATTTAAAACTCAGAGTTATTTAGGAATTGGCTTAATTAGAAATATATGTTTAGCTTTACTGTTCATATCAAAATGAATTCTATACAGAATTTTAATGTATACAGTTGTATACAGTTCCTTACTCATGTCCTTAGTTCTGAGAGATTTTTTCTCAGCATTTAAAGTTGGTTCAGGTTGATTAACAAATCAGGTATTTGGTACACGAAAAGTAGAAGCGTTGAACAGCCTTATAAAAAAAATAACGGCCAATGAAAACGATATCAATGACATATTGCAGACGTTTCGGTGACTTCTGTTATCATCATCACGCATTGCAGATCAATCTGCAATCCACTGGTGATGATAACAGAATTTATCGAAATGGCTGTAATATGTCGTTGATATCGCTTTCATTGGCAATATTTTCATTATATATCAGATATTATCTGTGCAAAGTTACAAATTACTTACCAGCAATAAACCATACAAAATTGAACAAACCCAAGATAGAAGATACTGTTGTAAGTGCCACGTTAGAAGTATTCTTGTTAGAAATAATTTGATTTCTTTTTGCCAGATGACTGCGAATCAGCGATAAAATCATGGAGAGAAGTCCAGTTATCCCTCCAACAAGCAACCAGATAGGCACGAGTTTCTGAGCTGGGCATCTATCAACGTTTATTGCACCTATAAGTGAAAACAGCTTTGTTAACTTAAGCCTTTTGTCGCTCGAGTATACCTTTCGGTGAAAAACTTTTTTGCCACATTAGCCTGATTTTTGGCAACTCATTATCGTTTATCTCTTTTATTGCATCATCATTAAAATGTTAAGGCACAATTTGTATAGCATTACTTCTTACACCTCAATTCAATTAATCGCCTGGACAAAATTTGCATAAAAAGCTTTGAAAGGGTGTTGGAAAATTCTGAAGTGGCTGTGGATATTTTTCAATCTTTTTCGTAGTCTTTTATCATTGTTATGTCACACTGACACATATATTTGAAAAATGTGGTTAATTGGCAGCTTCACTTTTTAATGATTATATTTTTATGTATTTTCAGATAAAAATCGAAACGCTGGTTAACTGAATTATATAAATCTACCCCAGGAAACAGCCTGAATGTAACAATGCATTTGTTGCTTGCACTATATTCATTGTTTAAGTTTTTGATATTCTTTCATTGACGAGGTCCCCATTTGAAGATCAAGGAAAACAAACGACTTTTCGTGTGCAAAGATATGATAAAACAGTTATGAATTTTTACAAAACTGCATTGAGCAGACAGCCTTTCTTTGAAACTTTTCTACAAAAATAAAAATAATTGGAATTAAGTTCAACTGCATACAGTTGATGTAATGAAGCTCACTCGTGTCTAGAATTTCAAAAAGTATTGCAATATCCTTTTGATTAAGTAAAAGTCCACTGGTTACATTGTTAAAGTATTGGAAAATCATAGAACGTAACGGCATAAAGTAATACTGTGCTTCATTAACAGAGCTAAACTTTTTTTAAGCGAATAGCGTGGTAAAGTATCCGGGTAAAATATGACTTTGCCAATATGATTCGTGACGAAATTTCCTGTCCCTTAGCTCCACAAAAGCTCTACAATATCTTGGCTTCGAAAAACTAGCACAAATTTAGACAAAAACAAAAAAGTATGAACATAAATCCAATGTTTTCTGCTTACCAAGGACGATCATTGTGATTGGAATCAACAGTGCTATGCTGCACGAGACCACGAAGCAGACTGCAAAAAGAAGCAAAAATTAATATACGTAGACAGTGGCGTAGCAAGGGGGGGCCTGGATGCCGCGGGCCCCGGGTGGCACCTTCTGGGGGGCGGCACCTTGCTGATAAAAATTAATTTTTGATAGTAGTTCGAAAGTTCTAGCTTTTTGTTTTTTTTTATAAATTTTTTAAAGTTTTTAAAGTTCTAATTCTTTTCAATTTTTGTGTTTGGAAGCCTAAAAACACGACATGTGGCTGTGGAGTGAGCAAATTGATGAAATGTTTACTCAAAAGTCTGGATCAAATCCAATGTGCCCCAGTGTTTGTTTTGAAATCAAGGTTTTTTAACACACTTACTTGAGGGGCAATTTTGTCCCATTTCCTACACCTTTCTCGCCAGACAAAGCCATTTCCGCCATTCCAGCCAAAGGTCCTTTGAACATAGGAAAGAGATGACATTCGACTGCAGACTAGCAAATGTTAGGGCTCTGCTTGTTCGCGGTATATATTGCCCCTCCTCTCAAAATGTGATAAAAAAGGCTTTGCATGAAATCACGGTAAATAGTCAAGGCTAGCTTAATGCTTTTTCTCGTATCGTTGGTTCCTCAGTAACGGTCCCAACTGCACATCTTAACATCCCCTGACATCTAGGCATTGGGGACGATGGTTTCGCTGGGGCGGCGATAGCTCAGTGGCAGTGTCCACCTCTCAACTGCAAGGTTGTGTGTCCGTTTCACCGACACTGAGTGAATCGCCGTAACGCTTCTTGGACAAGATCGTTCGCATCAACTGTCCCGGTATGAAGCATATTTCAGGTGTTGGCACTAATTGCCACCGCTAAAATTATAAAAAAAACATTTCTTGGCACATCTCATGCTAGTTTTTAATGTTCAGTGTGATATATTCAATAATTGCCATAAGCTGTAACCTAGTCAGTAAGTGGGTTTATCAACATTGCATTTTGGCGGGTGAAGTCAAGAATTCTTAAAGGGTTAACGTTGCTAAGATCCAATACAACGGCTGTTTCTCTGCATGACGTAATGGTGTCGAAAAATGACGTTCTTGAAGTGGAGCGGTGTAGTTGGTGTGTTTGCGTGGGTAACAATGAGCTCAGATTATCGGTCTGAACTGCAAGTACAGAGAGTGAATCAGAGCCAGCCAGCAGGCAGCGTGAATTTCGTAAAAGTCTCCTTTGTTCAACGGTACACGTAACATTTGCAGTCATAGAATTCATTTCAACAAGAAAAGCTTAGAAAAAGTGTTGCTCTCGTTTCGATGAATTTGAGGCAAGAACCTTAGTCTGGAAACCTAACGCAAGGGTGAACGATATGTTTAGATATGATTGTGGTTAAGGCTTTTATTAAAAAGGGCATTAATCGAAATGGTTGTACAGCTTGGCAATGGCTGTGTTGAGTAAAGTTGTTCAACGCAATTACCGTCGAACGTAAGACATTCTAATCACTGCTGAGCATCCAAAAGGCCTATGTCCCACCTGGCATGGTTTGGTAATACGGTTTTTGAAATAGACGGCTGTTGGTAACCAGTCCCGTCGTCACGGGGGGCTTTGATTGGTTTATCCCCCCAAACAAAGCTTCAAGGCCCCCAATGTTAAATGTGAAACACTACAAATCAGTGTTTTTGTCAAATTTTAAAATGTCAATCCCCCCCTTGCACAAACGTAAAGTACCTCAGTTGAAGACCTTCTGGCTCTGTTGGTAACCAACAAAGGCAAACTCTATGCACATGTAACTGGAAGAGGTCCAACCCAACAGCTATACCAAGCGTGCAAGTCACGATGAAGACTGTAAACCAGCGCTTCTCAACCATAGCCGCTTTTAAACCTGTTTTAGGATGTTTTTTCAACATGGGCCCCCGCACTTATAGAGGGCTCCACGCAAGTGCCGAAAGAGTTAACGTTTGAAGGCTTTGTATATTCTAAGAGAATTAAACCACTACTGAAACGAGAAGGGAGCAATGAAACGTTCTTTACATCACTGATCTTATCATCAGATTTATTATTATAGCCTGCTATATGCAGTATACATACTTTTTTTTAAAAGACAGGGATACTACACGAAATATTAACGTACATAAATGTTTACATCTGTAAAGTAGGTATGCCACCATCACATCCCTTAAGTTTTATGGTTTGGTCCCCTGAAATGAGTATGCTATTAAAAAGCAATGCGGTGGACCTACCGGAGATTAAAAACCAACAGGGAAGAAAATTAGACAAACCTTGTCGTGTTCGTATAGGATGTGCATATGTAAAGAAAGCCAAAAATAAGAAAATTAATGGTGAGAAAGGTGGCAACAAGCAGAAAAAGCAAGACTCATAATCGACAATAAAAAGCAAGACCCATTTCAGTTTGTGAGTGTTTGATTGTGATTTTCAAGATGCTTTATTGATCCTTATGTCTTTAAATATGCACGAAACATGATCCTCTTTCATTTTATAGTTTGGTAAGCAAATTTTAGGGATGGACAGGGCAGCACTTTTAGAGTCGGCCCAGGGTGGCACTTAGCCTCCCTACGCCACTGTACGTAGAACCATCAGTTCAGACGCGCAAATACACGCTTGAAATTTGCCGTGGCTGATAAAAATTCTTCATTAACATTTTAAAAGAATCATTTGCACATAGAAGAAATACTGTCAATCGAATGTGACAAACTTCAAAAACATCAACTGCTGTTTTTGAAACATTATGGTTCCCGATAATTGTAGCTGCGAAAAACATGGTCAAAGCAACTTTTTGTCACGTTTGGCTTGAAAACCTTGGTTGTGGAGCCGGAGTCGTATGGAGACGGAGGTTTTTTGGTGTAGTCGGAGACAGATTCCTAACAACACCAGGAGTCCGAGTCAGATTTTTTTGTCCGACTCCGGATGTCCAATTGGATCATTTTTTACATCACATTCCTAAGATTCATGTTGAAATGGTGCAATATCTTTTGAAACTTTTGTTGAAACAGAGCTTTCTTGCTGTGCGCCACGATTTCCATTGATTTTATCAGCCAAACTTTATTCTCTTTTATGTTAAGGAGTCAGAGTCGGAAATTTGGAAAGGTCGGAGTCGGAAATTTTGGAAAGGTCGGAGTTGGAGTCGGATATTTTTCCTCCGACTCCGCAAACCTGTTGAAAACATCGGTATTTGTAAACTGAGAATTGCCACCATGCTTGGAACCTTTTCTTAATATCTTTAAAATCGCAATTTTCTTCTTGTTTAATGCAAAAACATGGCTACTGGTTAAGACACCTTTGAAGCGAAGCTATATGAAGTTTCAAGTTATGTGAAAGTTTACTTATATTTTTAGAAGTGAAACGTTTTTGTCGTAATGCCGCCCACGGAATATTCTTTTATGTCATTGGCTTATTTTCCAGATAAACATTCGTCATAATTATATTTAAGCTTCTAAAGACTTGCGTAACATGAAGTAAAGTAAAATCATACGCACTTGTGCTAAATATGATATCAATCACAATGCAACAAAAGTTTGATTGGCTATCAGATTGGCGTTTGGCATCTCTGATCTGAGCGTAGACAGATTTTGCTGAATTGTCTTGATTGATCAAGCCTGCTGTCCCTGCCTTTTCTAGATCGCTCTCATTCATTGCTGCTATTTCAATTTGTTTTCTAAAAAGAAATGTGTGATTACCACTAAAAGAAATAAAAACTTTTATATTTGCTAAAAGTATATTCAACATGCTTTCCGGATAATTTTCAAGAGCATAAAACCTACATTATTTTTGTCTAAGATTATGATAAGCAGATGATATTTTTAACAAAAATCACCTAAATTTAAAACAAAGCTCAAAGCACTGTTTTTGCATATGTAAGAAGTCTCAAGTAGTAATATTCTGGTTTGTTTATATTTTCCTATTTGTTTAACTTTGCAGCAGCGAAGCCCATCTAAAACAGCAGTACACTGCAAACGCTAGTTTTCAAGTTATACTCCCAGTTACTACAGTACTTAGTGCTATAAATCTAGTACGCTTGCACTAACAGAATATATATCTGTGAACCGTGAAAGTCACAGATAAGAAAAACTTGCATGATAACTTAAGTTTTGCTTAACGATTCAACAACCATTAGTAAGCAATATGCAAAATTTTTACGAGTAATTTGTATCAGCCTAAACTTTGTGCAGAGACAGCTCCTAAAATTGGATTTTAGGATTCGTAGCTACGTTACCCAGCAAAGATTTTAACAACCACAAATGTAGGGTATTGTTTTACTCAGCAGATCAAAGAACAAATTAAGCTATTAGAAAGACATGGCACCAATCTCGAACAGTTTCGAAGCATCTTTGAAAACTTGGACACACGTATACGCGTAAGTGGCAGCTCCCTTAGTTAAATCTAATTCCCATCATTATTATATTGAAGATACAAGCAACGTTTCAGCAAAGTGTACTATAAGAACATTTTCTGTATGAAAACTAGGTCATTTAATTTAATCGTCACCTACTCGACTTCCATTTGAGTAAAAGCTTTTAGCCTAATTTAAACAAACGCAGAAGAAAAACATACAGTGGTAAAAAGACAACAGGAAAATAGACAGCTTATTTTTCTATAATTCTGCGTACATTAATTGCATCACTGAATAGTTTGGTAAGCAAATTTGTTCTTCTGTACGAATTTACTAATCAATAGCCACAAGCAAGAACCTATAACAGACAGTAGCCTACACCGAGAGAATTACCACACTATCTCGCCGTGGTCACCAGATACCTCCAAGTCGCGAACGAATCATCCAATAGAACGGAGGAAATGCTTGTCACATGCAGGATGATCCACGGTTAGTCTGCCAGTTTTGAGCCGGCAGTTGTTTGACCTAGACTAAACTGGGGAAAGACTTGTCAATAATTGGTGAGAAGAATGCTGCGTTTCAAGAGCGCCTTTTACGCAGAATAAAGCAACGTGCTGTAAACCAACTGTATGTCCTAAGATCGGGGTACAAAAGCTCATGACCTTCAATGGCAAAATAGCAAGATGTCAACAACTATTACATTAGTAAATGAAACGGAAACATGGCTTAGCCCAAGCATTTTCACCCAGAATAAATTTAATGCATAGGGCTTGAAACAGAGGGCCAAGCACACCGGGTTTCAACAGAAGCCACTGCTTCCACTAAACGTTATCATGCGATTTTGTGTTGTTGTGAAAGAAAACGCTCAGTCGTTCACACATGCGAAAGAGAAAATACAAGGTAACCAAAAAAACAGAACCCATATAAATTTTATAAAATCTTATCAACGTCCACAAAATTTCAAGAAACTTGTTGGACCTAAACTTCATTCTTTGTACGACCATTCCTCAAAATTTTAGTTACCTTCGTTGCTTTGCATAAAAGTCATTTTCTGTCTAAAATATCCTCCAAATGGGCACCGGGACACTGGAGGCAAACTTGCACGTGTGGCGCAAAATTGTCAATCACTCGAACACATGCCTCTTTTGGGATTCTCTTATTTTTACTGTATTTGCCGTCTCTAGTTCACCAATTGTTTGAGCGTTTTTCTGCTACACACAGTGACATCGACCAGCTTAGGACTTAGCGTTCTACTCTGCAGTAGTGTTGTACCATCAAGTGTTACGGGTGAGCAAACAATAGTAAGTGTGTCTGTAACCCTGTGGTTCTGCCTCCAACCCAGTTGCAAAACGTTCTGTTTTACTGTATATGTTTTTATCAACCTGGGTTGTGCAGACAGTGTGTGCTTGTGCTAGGGATTTCGTGTCTGTATACAAATTAGATTCATCCATTCATTCATTCATTATTATCGCGGTACCCACACAGATAAAAACCTAGGGTATTCAAGTCCGATAAGTGCGGTGCCCACTCAACGTCACACTTCCTGCTGATCAGCATCTCCTGAAATCGCTCCCTAAGCCAGGCTAGGAAATCATTTGGTGTGTGGGGCGTGCCACCATCTTTTTGGAACCATTGTTCATCTGGATTTATTCCTCTGCCTCGTGAGAGTGATGTGTAAAATTTCTCAATATCGCCACATAGCGGTTCGGATTCGCAGATTGAGATTTCCCATTTCCAGGTGAATTTCAATGGAACTTTCGCTCAGTTTCTGAGAAACTCCAAATAATAATATTTTATGGTCTGGACTGCTTTTACTTGCTCCTTTTTCGCGATTGGTTTCCTTTCCTAAATATTTTTGGCAACTGTTAATGTTTTTCACGTTGTTTCGTTCACGTTCGCTTCGCAGTCTGGCAGACCGACGGTTGTCAAAAAAAGCGTACTCAGTTGTTTTACATGAAAAAAATAAACGTATGCCTCAATGCGAAAACTCTGTTGTATTCTCTAGGACAGAGGCTCCCAAACTTTTTTGACGCAAGGTCTACGTTTCAAGACAAGCTACCGATATCTCTCAGTCCAACCTTAACCTCAGACCCCAGACTGTGGTAATTAACCTCGCGACATCTTTTTCGCAGTCATACAACCACTAAACAATAAATCACGAACCTCTCCGTTTTTCTCAAAGCACACACCCATCTACATGATAAGCAATAACCATAGCCTGTGGTGTATTTAAGGGGAGGTGAGCGAGGCACTTGCCTCGGGCCCCCCACTTAAGGGCCCCATCAAGGTGTTTCGCACGTAAATATTCCTCATTTTTGGGTGAAAAACTTTTTATCCGCTCATATAGTATTATCTGAACCGCATCATAATTCAGTACTCTGCTATCAAAGGGCCCCACAACAACAACTGTAATGTGTAGGTACTCTGCTTTAAAAGGACGCCCAACAGCAACTGCAATGTGAGCTACTCTGCTTTCATTCTATTTGAATAAGACAGGGGATAATGTTGTAATAGCGTGTGTAATAACCTAACTTAACACTGTATCAAACAGTTTGCAACTTGCTGCTGATTGCTGGTTTATTGATATTGGATATGAAGAAATCAAGCATGATCAATGAGGCTACATCGGCAAAATCAAGTTCAAAAGAAGAAAAATAGAATCAACTCTGGCAAGGTATCAAAGAATTGAAAGAAACAATGCTCAAGTTAACTAACATTCAGAATGAAAAACTAGACAAGCTAACTAACATCACACAAAATCTCGAAAACAAGCTAAATGGAACACAACAAAAGATGGTTGAATATGAAAATAAGTTGAATCAGCTTAAAGAAGAAAAAGAACAACTACGCGATGACATGGTTCACAAAACAAATCTGATTGTCTTTCAACTTGACAGACAAGAACAATGCATAAGAAGAGAAAATATTCTTATTTATGGAGTAAAAGAAGATAAAGAAGACAACGATGATGGGGAAAAGGTCTTGTTCAAAATAGCAGTTGAGCCCTAAATCGATCTCCAAGATAATGAAATACAGAGAGTGCATCGGCTAGGACAAAAAAGAAGAAACAATGAGAATCCACGCCCAATCATTGCAAGATTTGTGTCATACAAAAAAAGAAACGAGTTTCTTACTAACAAACGGGATCTCAAAAATATGGAAGGAAGACAGCACGTCTTCATTTGTGAAGACCTCACACCTCTACGGTACAAGCTACTGAAGTACATGCAAAAATCCTGTTCTGATACGTTCATCTCTTGCTACACTCGAAATGGCAATATAAAAGCCAAGCTCAAGACATCTGAAAAATGGTTCACCGTCACTTCACCTGATGATCTCTTCAAACACGGAATTGATGTTGATTATAAACAGATTGGCTGTGGCAAAATACTTAATATCTAACCCTACCGCAAAGATATACCTTCCGTGAATTCCGAAACAAAATTCAATGTAAGCGACTACTTACATTTGAACAACAAACTGCCAGAAGTAAAATGCATACGTAAGTGTGTTAATTTTACATGTTGGAATGCTTTTTCTATTCTGAATATACGGCTGCTTTTGCAGCAGTGAAAAATATGCTTCCCATCTAAACCTAGATGAATGGACCGCAAACATTGCAATGCTCCATTGTTTCCTGACTGTGAATGCTTAACAAGTAGCAACAACCGCTCTGACAGCGATCTACAATTTGCTTTACCAAAATCACGTTCAAACTCATGTGCTAAAATGATAAAACATAGTGCAATAGAAATGGTCAAGAATTCGTTAAAACTTGTTTGGCTAAAACTTGTTTGGCACTATTTTCGGAGGAGTATAAGAAATATGTATAACTCGGATAATAGAAACATACTCCGTGTTCTTATTGATTGGTGTTCATGCACTATGTGGTTTGATTTAATTACTTAACGTTGTTACAGTGGAAACTGCCAAATCACCAAGTATCTCCGTTAAATATTACATCGTTTGGTTGTTGTGTTCACAAAAATTGGTCGCATCAAACCAGTGTATGAAGTAGTGGGTTGCCTTAGTCTGTAGATACAGAATAGCGAATTTCCGTTCTCATGCATGCATCGACAGCAAGTTTTTTTCCGCTAGGCATGATTGCGCGACTGGTTCTCAACCTGATTAAATCTCGTGACACCATTGCGGTCCTGTAGCGGTCTGTAGCTTTTGACGCATTTCCTCTCTAGCATACACGAATACAATTTTGAATGTGTGAAAACAGCAAATGTTTAATTTGACAACTTTAAACTATTTTCTTCTGGTGGCTTGACCTTGTATTTTACTTCAATTTACCATATAACCGCATTACCCATATTACATATTCTCCCAGAGCAAAAAACTTTTACTAACTATTATGCACTGTTCCCTTTACACTATAAGCAACTTCGCCCTTGGGAGGTCTGCAGCCTAGATGACCTTGGTCCTTCGCAGCCTCCCATTCAGGGCCGTCGCCAGCGGGGGGGCCAGAGGTGCCCGGCCCTCCCATTTGAAATTGGTGCCCCCATTTCACATTTTCCCCCCAGTTGCTACATACATCCAATACTGTATATTAAAAATGTGGCCCCCCCTTCTGGTTTTTGACCCTCCCTGCTGCTAAATCCTGGCGACGGGCCTGCTCCCATTCCCTCATGCATTTTATAAATCCATGTACTTGGAAGCCATCGCAGTCAGGCCCGGCCCTAGAAGATGCGGGGCCCAATGCAAGACCTGGGCGCAGGGCCCAATGCAAAACCTAGGCGCGGGGCCGCTCTGAGCAGTGATTTTATGACGTCATCATGTTCAGTCAACAGTGTTACGATCGTGGTAGAGCGCAGATATGCAGTACAGCACTAACACGAGAATTGAGCACGTTTGCTAATGTTCGAGAGGAAATTTGCTAATCCTGACGAGAGCGCTCTTTGTTAACAATGAAATTTATATGGCATTTCTACTGAATTCTCAAGCGAAACGTGTATCTGGCAAAAATGAATAATCTACCCAAACACCATGGCACGGGGCCCCCAGATGCGCGAGGCCCAATGCAGCTGTATCATTGCATCGGCTTAAGGCCGACCCTGATCGCAGTGTTACGTTTATAATCATGATGACGTCATTCCTGCGTTTGTCTCAAAAGCTTGTGTTTCATCAAAGTTCATGTATTAGCACCATCAAGTGTATACTCTCTACTACCGCCATGTATGTATCTTCGTCTTCCTTCATGCATTTGTGTATTCCTTGTTACTGCGATGCATGTTTAAAGTCTAGCGCCTTGCGTGTGGGAGTGAAGACGTTACACAACACAATTCCATTTCAAAGTGGCCTCCAACTGCTACTGCAATGTGTAGGTAGCTTATCCTGCTTTCACAAGGCCCCGACTAGCATCTCTAATGTGTAAATAAGGAAACGCTTCAAACAAACTTCAACACCTTTTGAAAAGACTGTGGGTTAAAACTTGTTCCAAAAAATTCTGGAAAGACCCTAAAAGTAAGAGCAAAAATTTATACCAAGTGATAATTTTTTTAACTGTTAGAGAATGAATGTTTCTCACTATATAGGCTGCCGTAGTTGGACGATTGTGAAAAAGCGGCCCCAGCTTCAAAAGCATAGGTAGTGCATGTGAAATCCCAAAAGTTTGACTGTGTTCAAACATAGACATGTTTTGTTCTTTGTTTAATAAGGCAATTTTAGTCAATCTTCTTCTTTTGAGCTAGTTGTTCGAACCACTGCTTGGTCGCATTAGATCTCGGGGCAGGTGTTGAGCAGCCATTCCATTGTTTCATCGTCCAGAACCGTCAGGCCATGCAGTCCATGGGGAGGTCGATGGATTGGACATTGGAGGACAACATGGTCGACGGTTTGTTCTTCTGCGCCACACTCACACGCCGCAGAGG
>Ga0210059_1008873_pt1 | contig 15775 bp, 10 predicted proteins | sample Ectturendosymbi2_FD_188042 | JGI IMG/M metagenome (GOLD analysis project Ga0210059, IMG submission 188042) | Ecteinascidia turbinata endosymbiont from Florida, USA - Sample 2 (SPAdes) (version 2) | ecosystem: Host-associated > Tunicates > Ascidians > Unclassified | place: Key West, Florida... | reverse complement strand
AGTCTCGACCCGTGGCTAGGGGCCTGGTCCTTCGAACGAAAGTGGCGTTCACTCTTACAAGAGTGAAGTATATTGCATTGTAGGTTCAATTCGCTTGTTCGGTTTGATTGAGGTAACTACGTAACTTTCCACTTGCGCTCGCCGCTCAAATCTCCATTTCAGAGCTTCCCGAGTCGTGGCAGTACACTGTCTAATGTCCACCACAGCAGCATATTAGTCACAAACATGGCCGTAGTTAAGGGACACATTAGCTATGCCCACACCCCTCCAAATGAAAAGAATACTTTGTGTCTACATATCATCTACATTTACACGCAGATCATCTTCAAACAGATCAATTACAATAATTCGCCGTGTTTTTTTATATTCATATAGGCCAAATTTGCAATGATAACAGGAGTTACCGAAACGTTTGCAATATGTCGTTTGTATCATATAGGCAGGGCCACCGTCGATCTAGAATAAAAAATAAGGACGGCTGAGGAAAATTTAATTTTATTACCTAAACAGAAAACAATTGTTTCTGTTTGCACGACTAATTTTAGATCATACGTTTGCCTATTTATCTCCAGGAACCATTTACTTCAGCAACATCCTATTTTCGACTTCCTTCTTGGAATAGCCACGGAAAACGCTTATCTCGCTTGCTTATTTCTTGAACCAATTAAATACTAAACAGTCGCTGCAAAACCAGCTTTCCTTGGAATCCTAACCACAGTAGACAGCTTACAGCTATAACAATACCTGATACTGCGTTACGTCTCTGTGCTGCATGATTATGTTACTTTCATGATAGCAAAAAAGTTTGATTACAGGATGTTTACGATGAGATAGAAATGGTCTGTATGTCTATCAGATATTGCTTATTTAAAAAGGTTGTGCTACAGAAAATAAGAAAAAATAAGGACGCAAGTCACAAATAAGGACATTAATGTTTTCTAAGACGTAGTACTGCAAAATAAGGGCAAATCTGAGAAATAAGGACGGTATGGTAGCCCTGCATATAGGCCATTTTCTCAAAAAGGTCGTAGCACGGTTGACTGAGCACGATGACTTCATAAAGCACTGCTCAGAGGGACCCCGCGCCTCAGTCTTGCATTGGGCCCCGCACCTGCTAGGGCCGGCCCTGCTTGTACCGACGTGAGAACAATAATTTACTGCGCAAGACTGGATTTGCCATTGCGCTACAGTCTGCAGTTGAGTCATTAAAATAGCAGTGAATTTCATTCATTATTTTTGTATCAAACGCCGTTTAGTCAACATTTGCTCAGCAGAAAGAGGTACTGTACCTATCTCCTTCCACTAATCGTATCGTTGGCCAACTAAGCCTTAGTTTGAAACTTTACATCAGAACATTCCATAATTTACTGTACCATTAAATCATTGCATTGATCCATACGAATGTTCCGGGGAAGGCATTCTGCAACATAATCCAACATTTTCTGAAGTTTTTCATTCCAAATGCACCAGCAAATAAGAGAACAACGTCAATAAGCAATGCGCATAAACGACTTCATGCCTGTAGCTCACCCCCAGCCTACTTCACGCGTGCGCATTCAATCAAGATTCAATGCGGTTCCATGTCCGGCTGAAGTTCGTGGCTGCATGTCTGCCTAACAGACAAGAGTCGACCTTTTGCTGCTACGGTTTCCATGTCCATATTCGACAACATCAATCGCGATCGTACGTGACGGTCGTTTCGGCGGACAAAACGCCCGTTGCAGCAGCTCACTACTGCGAGCGCTAGTTGGTGCTGAAAAACATTGATCGTGATGTGCAGAAAGATCAAAACATATTTATTGTTATTCCGCAGGTTGTTGATTAAATTTTTCAAGCTGTGTGCCATGCAAGCGAACGTGCGGTTCAGTTCGGTCAGAGTGGACCAGGGGTGGCGAACCTATTTGCTATCGCGGGCCACTTTGTCAGTTACCGCTGAGTAAGCGGGCCGCACAACTTTTTGGTCATACTATGAAACATGTTAAAAACGAAAAAAGTTGTTCATCAACAGAAACAAACAACAAACGAAAGTAATGAAAACCCATACGAACCATACAGCTGAAGTTATCTAACGCAATATTGAAGCATGAAACAATAAAAAATAACAAAGAAACATTTCATGACATTTTTTGCTCAGATTGCTTCGCGGGCCGCACGAAATTCTTTTGCGGGCCGCATGTTCGTCACCTCTGGAGTAGACTAACGTAGAAGTAGCACTTCCTCAGTGTAGGAAATGAAATACAGCGAGTGTTGAAACGACCAATCTAACAAACATGCGCCAAACAAGGTTGAACAAGTGTTCTACCACCACCTGTCACTACGCACGCGACCAATGGAGAGATCAGCAAACCGATGTTTAACACAAATGCCTACACAAGAAATTCAACGATTACCGCACACATAAGCTGGCTTGTAGAATAATACTGCACGAGGCCACCGCTCTTTTGAATTGTGACTGCATACCAAATTGCACTAGCGCTATACTTTTGCCACTGAATCTCAAGAACTCTACACGAGCATCATTTCATACATCAGCAACTGAAGTACGCAGACATGCCGGAGAAACCTACAACTTGCTTCATTTAAGTCAAGTCTCACGTGACATAAGTAATCTCAGCTAATACCCATCCACCTGGATTACTGATTACCAGGAAGACAGTAATTCTGCTGAGTCGCTAAAATCACTTCCATATGCGGTCTCTTGTTCGACGAGTTGGCAATCGAAATCCAGCAATTGATACAGCGTCATTTTTCGCGCTAAGGTGCGGAAATGCGCAGTATCACCAGACTATCTGCGCATTGAAATCTCATTCTCGTGCACTTGGAACATTCTAAAACATTGGAAAAACATGAAAACAAGGAGAAGCTATTTGAATTAAATGTGTACTTTGGTCGATTTCTGATAAGATTTTATACTTATTTCAATAATTTCACCGAGGTTGTAATTTAGAACATTTAGAACATGCTAACCCAGCTTTGAAATACTCATGCTCACTACAACAAACAACGGCCTGTCTGCACGTTTGATCTGTACTGACCAGTGTTACTGCCGGCCACCTGCCTTGTTTCTGTGTGCAAAATTTTCTTAGGGGGAATATTGTACAGCGTTCACTTTCGACTTCAAAAACAAACTGGAAAAGTTAGCCAATTCGTTCCCTGTCAAGTTTGGTCTTGCCACCAACATGCGCACCGTAACAAGCCAGGTTACGACCTGAAAACCACGATGCATCCACTGTTTGCGCTCCGTAAAGTTGACATTTGAATTGACACAGTTCCTTGCCGCACAGAGACCTCGTTGAATGCTGAAGTGGGCTCTGTGAGGTCATAGACGTCTACCCAGCCCGTGTATACATTTGAATGTGTGTGCGCGCTCTCATATTTCAAGCGCTCAAACCATGCTTCATTGAGTTGCGTACGGACTGCGTCTTATTGCGCGACTGCTGAACAGGGGCTCTACCGAAGTACCTTGTAGAAGTAGATAAAGGTTGCGTCACTGCATCTGAAAAGCCTGTCAAAAAATTAAAGTGGTGATGGCCTTACAACGGCACTGCATCTGCTTTGGAAATCAAAATTTTGGGTCGCTTTAGTGGGAGAGAAGACCAGTTTCCTCTTGAAACGAATAGGCTGACCTTGCTCTTGGTAACGTTAGAGCAGTGTTTTCAACCTTTTTCATGCAACGACCCATTTTGCAACCCAATTTAACCTAACGACCCCTTTCCGAAAATTTGCAGTCCGTGTATGTAATGCAGTTGCGTTTGCACAATAGAAAATCACAATGACTATAAAACAACTTACGATATCACTATATTGAACAAAGACTCAATTATTAACTTCATGCACATGGCAGCATCAGTGAGAGAGACCCGCGCCGCATGCAAATTGCTCCACAGCACAACTCATTGAAAACTAGAATAACTCTCTAGTTAGCTACCGCAATCAGATATCTAATTTACATACACAGCATATCCGCCACAAAGTAATTCGTGCGTTGCCAAACACAAAAGTACTGCAATGGTCATAATCACACTCAGTGTTGCCACTTTGGCTTTTTTGACACCAAATTTGTAATTTTTGGCTTTTTTCAACTCCTTTGGCTTTTTTATGTTTGAAAAAAGGCCAAATGAAATTTGGCTTTTTTTGGCCTTTTTGGCTATTAGCTTTTTTATGTCGATTTTGCAGATTTAAAGATAATTTTGGCAGATTTCTGGTCACTCATGGGCGCAATTTTGTTGTATATGTGGGGGGGACAGCTTGGCGTGAAACCAGTATAGTCATCGGGTCGATGCAGAAGTGACGTTTTATATATACAGATTCCCAATCTTATTTCTGGAGGTGTTTTGAGAGCAACACTAATCACGCTTTGTTTTGTCCTTGCAGATAATTTACATATTAATATACTTAAATTTGTTGCTGGACGCGGTACTGTAGTCCAATCTGCTTCCACTAATATCGTATTTGGATGTAAACAAGCACAGCAGTATAGTAGAACACATCATTTGGGTTTAACCAGAGCTGTCAGTTGGAGTGCATAAAATGCTGAATCGCATTGGTCATACGTGCATATCACTCTTACAGTAGAATACTTCAGTTTTCATGCATTTTTTAAGTGTGGGTTACATCGCGATTTGATGTCTTGTTCAAGTCGCTTAATGTTACAAAATATTTTCCTTGCACATTTCCGTTTTTTTGAAAAAGCTCCAAATCTTTTTAATGCTACGTGGCATCGTACATGCAGCCCCATCCCTACCAAAATCTCCATTGATATTCTCTTACCAGCAGCAAAAACATTTGGCCTAAAGTTAGCGTAGCCTGCACTACTTCACAAAATAATTTCAACCTATTTTTACTGTTGGTGGGCGGAGGATGTACCGTCCTTTCAATCTCCCCTTTGTGGCAGTTCCCTTCTAAAGAAGAACAGCACACGTTTAGGACAACTCCGCGAGAGCACTGGTTAATAGGAATGTCCATGGCACGCCCAAGTTAACAATTAAGAAACTTAGACCCGCCGGTTTCGTTCGACTTCACGCTCAGTTTTGTTATCAGACAAAAGTGTATTCACTCATGGTTTTATTAATCCAACATTAAGCACTGCGACATTTATCTTTTAGTACAAACAACAAGGGTTTATTATAACATGGTGTATTGATATACACATAGAAATTTATTACAAGTAACAGGGGTTAGCGCAAGTTTTATTCTTTCATGGAGGAGAGAGAAGCCCAAATTGTCAGCGGCATCATAGTCACTAAACCGTGAATCTGTTTTAGGTAATCTAGTCCATTGGTATGCCCACTTGGACTAAACCAGATTGGTATGCCCACAGCTGAATGTTCTACCTAAGTCAGTTGGGATACCCACTACTGGTTTAGTCCCACTACTGGTTACGCGGGCGACCTAGTGCCCGCGGACACCACGTTGGTAACCTCTGCTCTAGCGTTTACAGTTATCAACTACATACGTGAATTAATCGCTCAGAAATTATCAAAAGATCTTGCGGTTTGTTTTTGAATTGATCTAAACGAACAAATTTGAATTGATTACCACCATTTTTTAGCATAATTGTGTCTATGTGAACCCAACTCGCAGAATTAATGTGCTTTCATATTAAATGCAATGCTAAGTGCTAGATATCTAGATAATAGCACCATTGTACATTTGTATACACTACTAGTTGTTATTCCACGACCATGGGCGGAACCAGATATTAACAAAAATATATCAATTCCATAATGTGCCCCCCATATTTACCAATTTTACAAAAAGGTCGTTGTTACATCGCAAATTCTTGCGTTGCCTGCTGAAGGATCGTTTGCTTTGATTGCTCAACCCCGCATTCCACGCTTGCGATTATTGTCTTAACGTTACTTCGCTTTAGCGGCTTCTTTAAGTAGTCTCGACTCGATTTGATTTTGTTGCCAGTTTTCTGAAAAGCGTTAACCATTTGCACGCGGTTCTGTAACTATTTAAAACCGCACCGGACCGTACTCATTGTGTTGTCGTGTGTCGGCTGTTATTCCGACTTGTAGTAAACGGAGTTTGACGGTTACTGGTGTGAGTTTTAAATTTTACAAATGCTACGTCTCAATGACGGTGGGAGCGCACAACGAAGACGCAACAGTCGTACTACGGATGAGTGAACATGGTGACGTCATCTAAATGCAAACAATAAGGTTTGTCCCCCCAAGTTTTTTAGTAAACTGGGTCCTTGTATTGGAGTGAACTTTGGTCATTTGATGTACAAAATATGTATATATTGCTTTTTCAAAGCACTTTTAGTTGTTTTGAAGGTGTCGTGTATTTTTCTTGTATTTGGATTTTTTGTTGGTATTAGCTTTTTGATCTGGTCTTTTTTGCTTATAACTTTACCTGGCAACCCTGATCACACTAAAAACTTTGTAATGGTCATAATCACGCTTAAAACAATTTTGAATGAAACAGCAGGCTACCATTTTTGCCAGGTGATCCTGGATACGATAAAAAGTGGTTCCATGTACGAAATAAAAAATAAAGCATTAATTATGAATATTTTTATCAGAAGCTCTCGCGACCCTAGAAAAAAAGGCAAACGATCCCACTGGGGCCGCGACCCCAGGTTGACAACCACTCCGTTAGGGGATACCTTTAACTCAACATAGGCTCCAAAGCTGAGGGTGTGTCATGACACAACGCATTCGTACTTTACCTAGGCTTGACCAGTTTGGGAACTAGCGTCCTACTCTGCAGTAGTGTTGTATGAAGTGTTACGGGTTAGCGAACAATAGTGTTAAGTATGTGTCTGTAACCCTGTGGTTCCGCCTCCAACGCCGTTGCAAAACGTTCTGCAAAGTAAGTGTCTATAACCATGTGATTCAGCCTCCAATGCCGTTGTAAAACGTTCTGTTCTGTAAGTTTTTATCAACCTGCGTTGTTCAGATAGTGTGTGTTTTTACCATGGACTTCGTGTCTGCGGACAAAAATACATCATCCCAGCACAACTATCCCTACACTGTTTTCACAAAATGGATACCATTCTATGCAACAACCTCGCATATTAAAGGTGAGCTGACACGAAAATCATCAAAGGCGATTTGTTGTTGCAATTTGATAAAATGTTTCCATGAACATGCTTGTGAAATTTTTCCGCACAGCGAGCTAAAATGGCCAAGTTATACGCTTCCAAACATGGGAAATCGGGCAAGCTCTGTTTCTGCCGTTTTCTTGCCGACTCATTGTTGTGACGTCATGTCAGAACATGCGGTGAAGCGCGTTTGCGTTGTCGTGCATTGCCAGAAGCCGTCTGCCTTGATTGAGTTTTATGCGGCATCAGCAGCAGTGTTGTTTGTGCAGTTGCGGTTTTTTTTTAAGGCTTGCGGGTTGCTTGTTTTTGCGCTTGTTGTAAATTGAAATTTGTTTGTTTTTTGGGTTTGTTTTTTGCAGATTTCTGTTTTGCGGATTGCTTTTTTTTCAAATTTTATGGCACTTTTGCTCTTTCAATTTACTGCTAAAGGCATATTGGGCGTGTTTTTATGAAAATTTCCTCATTTTGGGCTTGTTTTTCGGATTTGCCTCCCTGCTTTTTTATTCAATTTTTTTGCTGATTTTTTCGTTTTGTTGAATTTTCATGCCAACGGATGTTGGGCTTGTTTTTCGGTTAAATTACCTGTTTTTGGCTTGTTTTTCAAATTTACTTGCTTGTTTTTGCAAAATAACCTGGCATCACTGATTAGCAGTGATCTTAGGTGCACAGCGTTATGGCAAGTATTGCACTCCCAGAAATCAAAGGTTGAATCGAAAGAGTATTGTTTATACATATTTTGTCAAGAAATGACAACCTTTTATCGGCGTTGCTTTCTTTTGTTTACTAGGCCTAGCCTTACGTGCAAACCTCATAGGGTGTAAGCAACAGACTAAACTGCTGGCCAAAAGTTTGCCTAGCAGGCTAGTTAGCCAGTTGCCTTCTAGTGGGCTTATTGAATCAGTTTTGTTGTTGTTTACGTGACTGAGTGTTGCGAAATGACTAATAGTCAAAATTTCACAACTACTGAAGCAATGTGCTGTTATAGATAGGTAGATTTATTTGGCGGTACTCAATTAATTGCGCTAGATGTACTCTGTAAAACAGCAGAAACGCTGGAGCACCGAAAAAACAGGTTTCTAGTCAGGTGCCCATGAATTAAATGAGATGTGAGTAAATATCTTTTGTGAGTTTGACACAAATAATGTCTGTAGAAACGTTGCTTAGCTTACTGCTTGCTGTATATGGCTAAGAAGCTGACGAAGTGTAAGTCTCTGAAAATAAATTGCCATAGTACTTTTCCGTTTAGTGATTCCATGCAGTATGACTACTTTTATTGGGCGGGATTTTAGGTTGCATTTTGACCTAAGATATTTTAAAGAACTACCTTTTATATTATAACACTATAGCTTTAGCCAGCTCACGTATCAGACTCCATTTTCTTGCATTTGTGACATTCAACAAATTGTTAATGCTTGCAATGTTATTATTAGCTTGCAACACAGTATGTCTTATGAGTGGGTTAATGCTATTTGCTGCAAACTGTTGTCTTTTCTGCATACAGACATAACAATTTTGAAGCATTAAAATCTACTGTCATGGTGGTATGTGCTGTTGCAACTTGCAGCATGAGAAGTGGCGAGACAAAAGTGTTTGTATGTTCGCTTTTCCAAAAGACCCTAAGCCAAGGCAAGCCTGGATTTTCAAATGTCGGAGAGAGAATTAAAATTTAACTAAGCATTCAAGGGTCTGTGAAAAACACTTCAATGATTCCGATTTCGTATTAAGTAGGGCATGTGCAGCCTCTGTTGGATATAACATGAATTTTCAGTTACAACTTCAACCTGATGCTGTTCTTTCCATAATTCCTCGAACCAAAAAGTAAAACATCTTCATGAAAAAGGAAGCTACAGAGAAGATCTACTGCTTGGGGAAAATTAATCCTAACCATATTTCTATTTCTGATTATTCGGAATAATGTGAACGATCAGCCGTTGGTGCTCGCCAAAGGCCCCCCTCCCCTGTCAGTTCGTGAGAGAAAGATTAGGAGGCTGAAGTGGTGCGCCGTCGTGCTTCAAGATTCAACGCCTCCTGCCTGTTTCGATGCACTTCCTTCTTACTGCTTAAATACACAAAACAACCAAACGCACTGCTGTCTTCACATGTTTATTCAAAATTAAGTAGGATATTTGAAGCCGCAGCGGCGTTCACAGACAAATCGTTGCCTAACGCAAGCAGGAAAAACTCTCGTTTTTTTGCCAAATTTCTTCCAAATCCAACGCGCGAATTTTCGGTAGGCAATGTAAGTCCTCTGTGAGTCCTGGGTGAAAAAATAAAACGTTTTGTTGCAATACTGTTTTATGTGAATTTCAATATGTAACCCATATTAAAGAATGAAAACACGTTTTGCACGTACTCATGCATGGATGAGTTCGTCCTCCAAGGGTGGCCCGTTTGCTTCTTGATATTCGTAGTAGTACCCAAGGAGGGATTTATGGAGCGCGGGGCCCTAGGCCATCTTAGTTTTTGGGGCCCCACGCAGGTGTGACCTATTTGGCCGTTTGTCTGAAAAGCATGAAATAATGCCCCTCTTGTGGGTAGTGCCCCCTCAAAAATCTATCTTTTGTGGTTCGGACTTTGGTTCTATTTGCCTTAGATCGTCAACAGAAATTCAAGCCTTTCCTACATTCTTCTAAAGAACAAATGGCATTGCAATCTTTTCTTGGAATTTATAGCGCTTTCATGTAGTTCAGAAGTTCTCTTCATTAAATTTTCGTGAATTTAAGCGTTTTTTTGTAGTTAATAATGAGTCGTTATAAGAGTTGTGCGGGGTCCCCAACAGCGCGGGCCCCTATAAGCCATGGCCTGTGCGTAAATCCGTCACTGGTAGTACTCTTCTAAAACGTCAATCTCGAGACAGTTACAACGAAATCCTGATTAGTCCACACTTTTCTCCGCTTCGTTTTGACATCCAACAAATCGTTCCAGCAAAAGCACTCTGTAGCTTTTGGCGTAGTTACGCATTGCCCACAGGTGCACCTGTAGAAACATGATTTGCTGTTCCATAGTCGTACGAGATGGGGTTGCAACTTGAAAAGTTTACAAAAAAATCGGGCAGAAAGTTAAAAAATCGGCCAAAACAATTTGAAGGTTTGAAGTAACATGTTTTCCACATTTCAGAGAAAATAATGTAAAAGACATGGCTGCAGAAAAGCAGGGACATTGCCCCTGCTCGATACAAAAGGAGGTAGAGGTGCCGTTTTCATAACAGTATCATAGGTAATTTCACGGTTATCAAGACGGACCTAAAACAAATTTATTGTACAGTAGTTATTCGCGCACCCAGAAAATTCAGAATGGTTATTATTTTTGCGATCAGAGGTCAGCATTAACTCTGAACAGAAGCAAGCATATTGGTAACGATTTTTTTGTTTTTTTCAAAATAAATTTCCATTGCCATGAACTTTTCCACTGTACATCCTGACCTACCGCTGTTCCGGCGTCCCTGGTAAAAGAGGAAATTTGTTATGTTCTGCGTCAAAAAGGTAACAATTCCTCTACTCTTTGACAACCCATTTACAAGCTTTGGACCGCCCCAGGCCCGTAGCCACGGCGACACATTCGGTGGCAGTGCCTTCCCGAATTTTTTTTGTGCCCAGAAAATTTTGTTTTAAACATATAATAAAACGAATAATCTTAAATTGTGTTTTCCTCCAAGACCTTAAGTCTGGCTATGGGCTTGGCTTTCTCCGCTGAATGTTTGTTGTGAAACTGTCAACAAGCAATGAATAATGATTTTACATTGTAAAATTTCTTTGATCTACTTGAAACCATACTAGTTCTATTGGTGCATAAAGCATCATAAAAACTATAGCCTAACCACATTTATGTTGACGATGTATTGGAGAAAAGTTTTACCTGTCGGGAAAATCTACTTCACTTTGTTTAATTTTGAAAACAACGCAAGCACGCAAAACTCTTCTGCTTTCCAAAAGATGGTCAGCGCATTCGCAATAATTGGAACAAACAAGATTGTAACTCTGACAGTGACAAGGACCAGATGGCCTTGTCGCGGCACTATTCAGAATACCACGGCACTATAAACAAGCCACCTCTGCACGAAGCATACATCGTTACTTTTATCGAACAACCAAGTTGTCACTCTCTGGGTATCTGCAATATTTGTAAAGCCACAACAGTGACCCACACCAAGCGAATCTATCGCAATTTATTGCGTAAGGAAACTAGTTTCGTGTATTACACATCTTCAGTCCTTATTCAAATAGAATCTCTGGGTATCTGTGAAAATGAATGGTATCACCTAATTGACGCGCAAATCATTCAGAACATGATCCTCCCCCATGTGAAATAATTATTACGATGCTTCGTGTTATTTGACTCAATCCGATGTTGTTTTCCGCTTTGTGCGCTAGCTTTTCTCTCAACACAGCTTACTTACTCCCACCGCAGCGTTAGCGAACTCGTCGCAGGTTTAAATGCGTACCCCAGAGACTTACTGCCCGCACATGGCTTACTATTTTTCTCTACTGTTGTTAGTCATTTCACCAAGAGTTAGTTTTTAGTTGGAGAAATTTTTCAGCCATTAGCATCAACTAGTTAGATGTTTTAGTCATTTATTTATTTCAGTAAACGTCTTTTTAATTTTTGAGTAAACACTTATTTCATGAGTCAGTTTTTTTTATCGCCACTAGTATTCTTGACGTCAGTCAGTTTGTTAATATGTTATGATTTATGAGCTTGTATTACGAAATTTTGATTGTAGTCTTGAGTTTGTTTTTTCTCTGCTGTTACTTCAGCCTTTCAACTTTTCACCTGTAAGCTTTGTTTGCAATTTACAGGACTGAGGATGCGTAGTTTAACGTGAAATCGATTTCCTATTAAAAATTTGCTGATCGAATCCTTGCTTACACCCATCGTGGAAAGTACATACTCTTCTGCTTTGTGTACGCTTTGCCCACCCTAGTTTTTATGACACCAACCCTGTCAGCAATCAAAGATTTCAAACTAAAAATCCCTCTCAGCTACTCAAAAACTTACCAGTTCTCAACGTCAAGAATTATCCTCATCCAAGCCAGCTTCTTCATCTTCAGTAACATCGGTGCTGCTTGTAGGTTCACCAACTCTTGACTGGTTAGGTGCAGGCTCATACGACTGGTATGGCACCATAACATTTGGAAAACCCAATTCTTCAGTATCACTGTCACTCTCAAAAAACTTTGCCATTGCTGGGTTTTGTCGTGTAAATACTGCAAAGTAATTAAGTCAAGTGGCAATGTCCAACTTTTACTGAGAGAAAATTACACTCCAGCAAAAACGCGTTGCGTTCAGGGCTCCCATTCTGTAATTTCTAAAAAAAACAGATTGTTAATGAAAAAAAAACATTTATTTACCAAAAAAACAGAAATGCAAAAAGCATACGAATGCAAATACACGAGGTAAAACGGTGATTAAAATGCAGATTTACTTGTAGTTCCTCTTCGAAATTTTTGTCTACAGCGTGAACATTAACATTCAGATCACTTTTCTCTGTTGCTCAAGATATTTTATATAACTAATAAAACTCATGACATACTCCGGTATTGAGATCTCTCACTTGTCAGGCTTAGATGTACAGTAGCCGTTTCGCTGCAGGCCTCTTGGCAATGCTTGTTTTGCTTTTTCCTCAGTCTTGGTTTCAGCGAGTTTGTTTTTGTTTAAACATGATTAACAAAAACATTCCTTCTAGTGATGCAGTAAAATGTGGCAAGCCGCAAATCTGGTCATTAAATCATCTCCTAGTTATCTAAGACATCTTTGATGCATGTTACGCAGATAATATCAGAAATCAGGTATATAGGCCTACGGTATAGATTTATTGGACAAGGACATATGTTTAAACTATTGTCTATTGATATAGCCTCCAGCCTGTTTTCTTTGCTGCGATATTTTGGTCATTTGTCTCATATTAGTGTTAAAGTTTTCCGTAACAGCACTCACTAGTTCATATTTTCGGACATTATAATTGAATTGCCTTAATTATGTTTGTCATTAAGAAAATTTCAGTCTACGACTGAAAAATGACCGAAAATAGCATAGCTTCCAACTCATCTTCAGGCACAAGATGGGGAAAATGTAACCCACATTTGCTATTGAACTTGAACCTTGAGCTGCACAGGAATATAAAATCCCTAACCTGGCAGCAAATCCTTCTCCAATGCAAATTGTTTTTTAGTTTGCGTGAATAGAACATCCGAAGAATTTGAGCATTTTATCGTAAAACATTGCATAAACAAATTCTTCAGCTGGCGTCTGGGATAAGAACCGTTCACCCAAATGCAATTCTTTCACTTGTACAACCGTTTGTTATTCATTCATGTTACTTCTGTACGCGCAACTGCATCGCTGACAGTTCTGGATGGTACGCAACCTACAGTATTTGATAATGGTATTGATGCGAGTTTGAGGGTTGAAACCGACTGAAGATGTTTTATTTCACCGATTTCAATACTTTTTCACCTGATGATCGCATGCGAACGTTCACATTGCAAAAGCCGGAAGATATGTTTATTATGCTGTTAAATTTACCAGTTGCCAAAATTTTATCTTAAAAAAAACGGATTTGACGGGATTTTTTATAATTAAACCTAGCCACCCAGATGGACTCAAAAAAACAATATCTGGGCGGAAAAAAACAGCAGTGGGAGCCCTGGTTGCGTTGCGCAGCGGGCCGCTAACGGGAAAATGCAATGCTTCAACGTGAAGTGAAGTAACGCGCATGCCGCATAGTAGACGTTCTGACATGACGTCACAGTGTTCTGACTCAGCAATGGCGGATTGTCGAACTTTGTTTGCTTCCCACAGCTTAACCGCGTAACCAATGTTGATAAAAATTAGTGATTTAGAATCAGAAAGAAAAGTTCTGCCTATGGGAGCAAAAAAATAAAACAAAAAAATTCATGTCAGCTGACCTTTAAGCTAATTTGAACTTTCTTTCAAACAGAAACAGGATAGATAAAGCCATAAGCTTTATTCTTGAGCGTGGTTTAAAGGCGAGTCGAATCCCATCCAGTAATACCATCAACAAAGTCATCTCTGTATATTGCCGTGCAAATATTCTGTTGCGACTAAGCAGTTCCTGTACAAGCAAAAGACTGCCGTGCTTTTCACAGTAAAAAGCTTTTTACACTTTGGCCAGTTTTATCGACTTTTGTTGTTTTCAAGAGCACGTGATACATGTTTTTAACTTACATTGTCTTGGCAAACTACAATAAGACTAATTTTGAAATATCAACCTCATCTGGCAAACCTTTCGTTACTGGCGTTATTTATCGCCACCCAACATATGCATTTCAACCCTTCCAGGATGAATTTGTTAAACTTGTCACCCACCTTCAAAACAACAATTATGACTAGTTAATCGGTGGAGATATAACATTAATTTAATTAAATACCAAGAAAATTCAAATGTGTCAAATTATGTTGATTGTCTTGCCGGCTGTGGCTGTATTTCTCTTATCAATAAACCAACCAGATTCAGCAAAAATTCAAAAGCATCTTTATTAGATCACAATACACAAATATTTGTGATGAAAAAAGAATAATTAATTCTGGAATTACTATTTTTGATATCTCTGATTTTTACCAAATTTTTTACCAATTTTTTTTACGATCACTTACCAATTTTTGTAAACTTCAACCTTCACCATCCAACCCATCAAAATTCTGAACCTAAATTTAGATGCATGAAACATTTTGACCCAACCATTTTTGTATCTGACCTCAGCCTCAAACTAAATAACCTTAACCCTGAAGCTGATGATGTAAACACTCTCAGTGATGAATTTGTGAAAATTTTTAATGACACTCTTGATACGCATGCTCCATATCGCTATGCATGTAGAAAAGAACAACGCTCCTTTAACAAACCATGGCTCACACAATGGATTTTAACTTCCATTGCAAAAAAGAATACCCTCTACAGAAAGCAGTTGACTGCAAACAACCCAAATATTATTAGAAAATAAAAAACGTATAGAAATAAGCTTACCCACTGAAAAGAAATCTCCAAAAAAATTATTATAAACAAGCTTTCCAAAAATGCCATCATGATATAAAAATAACATGGAAGCTTGTCAATGAAATTGACAAAGCTTAAAAACTAGCAATAAAAAACAAATCCCAACAAAAAAATAGACTTTTTGAAGACTCAGAATGCCAAAAACAATATGAAGATTTGAACAATATTTTCTCAGAAGTTGGAAAATCCCTTTCTGCAAAAATAAAACCATCCCCAACCACTTACAGACATTTTATTACACATATAAATTCAAAAAATTCATTATTTCTAGCTCCCACGGATGCATATTAAATCCAACTTCTCATCAAAAACCTTAAAATGCAATCTAATAGTTTTCCCAATGACATTCCATCCAAATTTTTAAAAATAGCTAGTTGCATTGTGTCAGAATGGTTGTCCAAATTCTTCAACAAATGCATGACTACTGGTGAATTTTCGGACTCCTGGGAAAATTGCCCACATCACTCCAATTCCTAAAGTTCATAGCCCAAGTTCCTCATCTGAATATAGACCAATCTCTGTTCTTCCAGTATTGTCAAAGTCATTTGAAAAAATTCTTTATCACAGAGTATACTCTTATTTGACAGAACACAATCTAATTGATAAAAGACAATATGGTTTTAGAGAAAATCACTCAACAGAGCTAGCCATTACAACTATTCATGATGAACTACTCAGAAACTTTGACAATAAATTAATAACATGTT
>Ga0210059_1008872_pt1 | contig 15776 bp, 9 predicted proteins | sample Ectturendosymbi2_FD_188042 | JGI IMG/M metagenome (GOLD analysis project Ga0210059, IMG submission 188042) | Ecteinascidia turbinata endosymbiont from Florida, USA - Sample 2 (SPAdes) (version 2) | ecosystem: Host-associated > Tunicates > Ascidians > Unclassified | place: Key West, Florida... | reverse complement strand
GGAAGGCTAGCGAGTGAACAAGTTCCTTTTAAACAAACGTAGAGAAGGCTAGAGATGGTTAGCCTATAACACATGATACCTTTCGCAGGAAATAAGATGTAAATGGTGTTTCTAATAAGGTTCAGGAACCGCCATTGTTGCGTCAGCGTCATAGTGCGGCCCTCGGGTAACTTACAAGCCCTCATTTGGCCCTCGGAGCAATTTGAGTGGGAGACCCGACCCCTGGTTTAGCATGTAATTTTCTTCTTCACGTGGTATGGAATGTATAATTCATCATTGCCTGTGTTTTTGTAGGTGGATCCAAAGTTTTTGAAAAACATGCGCTTCGCAAAGAAGCACAATAAACGACATCCGGTCCCGAAGAAAGAGTGAAATTTCTTGTGTACCGAAGTGCGTTTCAATAAAATACACTCCTGAAGCGTAATTATGATATGTGTTGTTCAAATACTTCGGAATATAAACATTGCAACGTCCAGTGCACCTCCGCGACGGAATGAAGCACAATGAAGGAGCGGCGTTAACTCGCACAACCGAAAAGAGTACCTGCGGTAGTTCCAGAGTTCGTTACGTTTAGAGTTTAAAAGTAGAGGACGCGTTCCACGGTTGATAAAGATGATTGTTTGCCACGCAACGTCTGTACTTCTGTTACAAGCAGGCGTGGTGGTAAATCTCTTCACTATCATGGGCGGGCTGCGAAGACTCTACTTCGATCTTATGATGAAAAACGCAACCGAGTACGGTACGCATGTTATTTACAGGGAGAGAAAGATGAGCAGCGAGGGAGACTTTTGTATCAAGACAGTGGCGATTCTAGAATGAAAAAACTGGGGGGCGTACTCAGGGCCGGCCTTTAGCCGTGTGCTTCGAAGGGGGCCCCGGCCCTAGACCTAGCTAACCTACGCAAGCTTACACTTTCTATTGAAGCTGCGTTTGTAGGGCCGCGGGGTCCACAGTTTTCTCAAGCTTGGGGCCTGTTGCCAACTAAGTGTAATCAAAGTGAACTGCGAGTTTTTTTAACATCCTCATTCATCACATTCGTTCTGGACTCGTAACAGTGGTCATTGTTTTTCGACGTGTATGGTTTTTAATAGCAGCTAGTTTAGGGCAGAGAATGTGGATGCTGTTTTCTGTTTCAGTTGAAAGCGTTTCGTACTTGGTAGTTGTTGCTGTTTCAACAGTTACTGCCACTTCTGAAAATTAGGTTTAGTTCGTAATTGCAAATGTGTGTTGCATGGTCGGTCTTGTAATAGCGGTATGCGTTTTTTCAGAAAATTGTATTTCCGGCTCCACAGCCCTGCTTTAGGCTATGTAGTTCTTGTTGCAGGCATCTAAAGTGTTTTCCTCGAGCTCCAGTTCAGCTATGATTTGGTCCATCATTGAAAACTGAAAACCATGGTCTTATTTGTACAAGTGTATTAATCCATCATCATAGATGAGGTGTCGCGAGATCATGCGTTTGAGCTTGGGTGTCGGAAGGATTTTTTTTCCGCGGGGTACAATAGTGGATTTTTTCAGGTGGTGGCCAAAAGCATTTTTCCAAGGGGGCCAAGAGTGGTTAATCTTTATTTAACCAACTCGAAACTAAGAGAAAATCATTTTTAAAATTTCAAAACCCAGGGGGTCCAAGGCGCCCTTCCGACGCCCCTGCAAACGAGGATAATTATGTACACATACGGAAAACAGGTTTGTTAACTCGCTTGCTCCACAACTTGGACTGTGTAACCTGAACCCAAATTTCAGGCTCCGGCTCCATGTAAAAGTTTTTGACTTCTGCTCCGCAGCAGTAATCATCCAAAAGTACTTTGGCTGGGGAACCGAATCCACAGGCCATCTGTCTGTTTCAAGCATTATCATACAAGGCTGTATTGTAGTTTATGCGTGATGTCATGTTGTCACATTTTTTTCATTTGTTGATTTTTATTGCAAGCTGTTATATCTTATCTTTTCTGGATGATTATATCAAGCACCGTTGCTAATTTCATTTAACACATGGCCAATTGGTCTTCCGTACCTCTCAGTAGGTACACGGCCGAAGAGGAGGTTGAATGTAGAAACTCTTGGATTTACTGAGTGTTACGGAGATGCGGACATAGAAAGTCTCTGCCTCGGGGAGAATACTCCCAGACACCTTTAGCTTGGCATTACCCTTTTCAGGCCTTTTTTTCACATCAATCATGATTTCTACGACTTTTTGTCCCTCCTCAAAACTTTGTGCACATGCCACTGAGTGGGGCCCCGCAGAAGTCCTTCCAATCGGGTCCCGCACTTGCTAAGGCCGGCCCTGGGGACTCTGTAGGTCCAAGAAAAAAGTAGGGGGCCAATATATGTTTCTCCTGCATGGTGATTTTCCGTTGTAATGAAGACGGAATTGGTATGATTAAACCTATCAAACCCAGCATAGGCTTGTGAATATCGTCAGAACCGTCGCCAGAGTCTCCAAATCGTTTAAAATTTTGCTGGCTGAAAGTTATCTGCGGTATATGTCAAACGAACATGAACGTTAAATTAAGCACAAAACTGGGGGGCATGGCCCCACCAGGCCCCCCCTTAGAACCGCCACTGTATCAAGAATCTGCTTACCTTGGTGTTTCGTTTTGATGCAATTTTTTGTTCTAACGTGGGGGACAAACTTTTTAGCTCTATAACCTAGAATGACTTATTTTACATGTAAATCAGGAGTAGGCCCCACCCCTGATGTAATTTGTAATGCAAATAAGTTATTAGATTATTATATGGCCTGTGACGGATTTGCGCATGGCCTAGGGCCCCGCGCAACTCTGCTATGACGACTCAATATTAACTAAAAATTTGCGAAACTGAGCAGAGGCAGGTCCGCAACCAACTGATATTTTCAGGGGGGGTAAAATGATGTAACTTGTTGCTCCACCTAACAAATACATACGTTTGGGAAAATTTCGGGGTGGACAATTGCCCCCCTCTGGTTGTGGGCCTGCGCAGAGGCATAACTTCACAATTTACCTTGAAACGAGCGGAAATGCAAATGTCTACTCCAGACTCTTCAGTACAATTACAGCACGACAATATTGTGCATCTGGGCGTGAGAGATGCAGGCTGTCTGTATGAAAGCGGTTACAAAAAAATAATGAAAAATAAAAAATGGTACTTAATTGATGTACAATTTGGCACTGACAAAAGCTCGCAAGACCGCCTGATACTACAAATCTCCGATGAAAAGGAATGTTGTCAGTACTGGATCCTATGTTTGGTTGTTTTCAACTAGATTTCCTGCAAACAGATTGCTTGTTGAAGGTGTATATCAGTGGTCTTCAAACATTTTTGTCCGACGGCCACATAAGCTATTACACAACAGTCCGAGGGTCGGACAGCATACGTAGTGTGATTGTTTCGGGGTGTGTTACATTTTGCCAAATCCAGAAAATCTTCGTAAATGTATCATTTTTTCATTATTGACAAAATCTCTGTGAGAATCTGACTGTTGCGCAAATAAATGTTGTTGAGGTCCTACAGCAGCCCGCTCCGACTTGACCAAACTTCTTCGATATGGCCACTAGTGTCCGATAACTAGGCTGAATACAATGCCTCAGTCCAGAGACTAAGGTAGAGAACATTAGTTAGTCCTCGAAAAATTAGCAGTTAGTATCGTTACCGCGCCAGTTGAGCAAAGATCTTAACTCATGAAAGAGATTTGTTAGTCTTGTTTAGAGCTAGCTTTTCCTGCGCAAATTTAGCTTTCTGCTCTGTGTCCAAAGCCTTGTGAAAATGTCCTGGATGTGAAAAACTAAAATGTACGTGTGGCAATTTAGAAGCTGTGTACAGTTTAGATGTAGATGGCAAGCAATTTTATGAAAAGATTCTAGATTGCAAAATGCTAGTTTCAAGTTGTGCAACTTAAAATTATCGCGTCCTGAAGTCCTGACATTCTTGGAATTGCTCTGCATATAATGCAGATAATGGCAGTATGTGTTACAAGCTGCGAACGATCTTTCCGTAAACTGAAAATGGTCCTTTCATATCATTGAATATGCAATTCAATTTCAACATTTCAAAAGAAATTGTCCTTTACAGAACTTTCAATATGTTGTTTAATTTTTTTGTAAGATCTACCATTTTGTCAGACAACGCTATGTAGACCTATAAACTATCATAACGTTATTATTTGGATGTTTTGATATTCTTCATAATAAAAACAAACGAGTATAGAACAGTTTTTTTCAACCTTTATGCTGCAGCGGAACCTTCCGCAAATGTTTGCGTTGCTCATGGAACCCTATGCAATGATCCAAATGTCCAGGGACCGAGTTTGCTAAAAAACTTTGGGGGGTCAAGCCTTTATTGTTTGCGTTCGTTGATGTCAACATGTTCACTCAACCGTAGTATGACCTTTTTGTAAAATTGGCAAAATGGGAGGAACACTATGGAATTAATATTTTTGGTTACCATGGCAAAGTGCCCCTGGCTACATCCGTGGTGCTGGTATAGCAAGTAGTGTATGCAATGGTGCTATATCTAGATATCTAGCACTTAGGACAGCTTTTAATATGAAAACACATTAATTTTAAGTTGGGCTTAAAATAGACATAATTATGCTCAAAAACTGTGATAATCAATTCAAATTTGGTCAGTTTCGAAATAAAATGTACTGCTAATAAAAAACACAAGACCACATAGATCAAATCAAAAACAAACCACAAGATCTTTGGTAAATACTAGCAGTGGCAACCAGGCGCGTAGCCAGAAATTTTAATAGCGAGAGGCAAACAACAACCGAGTTTCAACATTTAAATGTTTTTAGTGCTCCTTGTTTTTAAAGCATCATCCATAAAACGTGCATGTTTCTGGCGTTTTCTCCTGAACAATTGTGTTCAGCTTTAAGCCGACAAATAAAAAGTCTGCTTTCATTGAATTGACAGTTTTAAAAGTTTTTATAGTTAAAAGTTTTAATATTTACACATTTACACGCTTCGGATGTACACCAACACAGCACGTTCAGTCGAAGCCGAGAACCGACTTTGCTCTGAGGCGCTAACTTCCGAAGTAGGCCTTCTACAAAACATTCGCGCGTATAGAAGTGGATTCCGTTGTCATCTAATTTTTGAGCGATTAATTCACGTGCGTAGTTGACAACCGTAAACGCTTGAGTATTTAACGCATTTAAAAAATGTTTGGATTTTTCATAATCCGTAAGATCTTTTGGCTATGTTCAACTTATTCTGTAAAACCTTTGCAGCTACTTTAAACTTGCTTCATTTAAATTATTTGATGAGACTTAGCTAAATTTAACTGACTTCATTGAAATATTAAATGGAATTAAACTGTAAACACAATTGTAACCCCAGTATTACAAAATTTATTGGCCGCGCTCAGCTGCATGTAAAGACGTAATTAAATTTTTACACGTAATTAAACTTGTACAAATCACGGACTTCTTGAAATGCAATAACTTGTCCGCGAAATTTGAAGCCCTAATGGAAAAAAATTCGAATTTAGTTTCATTTTAGTCACATGCGCTTTGCCAACAAGACAGATAGGCAGGATAACGAGGCAGTGGCCTCGGGCCCATCTTCTTCAGAGATACCGTGCCTCCCCCTTGAGAGCTTTGCATCATTGTTTAGTTAAAAAGTTTATGTACCACCCTTGTGCCACATTTAAAGAAGCACTGAAGAAAGTCATATGTTTTCCAAAACAAAGCAAAATTATGCGAAAATGTGCCAAAGGAGGCAGCTTTGTAGTGTCCAGCTGCAAAACTTTACAAATTTTTGTTCCTTTCGTATGTATATTATGCTCTTGAATTCAGTTCATAAATTGAAATGCGAAACAAACTTAACTCTTTATGCACGTAATCCCACATCTACCTTTCGCATTGGTGGTGGTTTGAGGCCCCTTTCTGAGAGCTTGCCCCTAAATTTTTAATATCCAGTCCTGTGCAAGTTATCTCTGTATCTGTAAGTAGTGGCAATGTCAATTCACTCAGCACTTGCACTTGTGTTAGATTTTGCTGCTGACTCTTCTCGTTGCAGTTAAATGACTTCAAATTATTTACTGTAGGTAGGGTGGCAATTATCATCAATGAAAGCTGAAACACTGAGCTTGTGAAGAACAGGTCGGAGTCTAATATCTTGACAAGACGGATTTTTTACTCGCCAGCAAGGTAAAGGGAAATCATTGATGAAAACCTTAAGGCTCCATCTAATTGTGATTGAACCGTCACAGTACATGTCATCACAAATAAATATCTAGAATGAATGCTATTGTTGCTAAACAGTGACTATGGCGCAATGAAGAAGACTTTGAAACTGAATCGCATCTTAGCCAAAGTTTGAGCTTCAAGACATATAAAATTAATGTCACCGCCATATTCACGCATCGCATGTAGTTTCAGAACTGTGCAAAAACAAAAATCTACGATATTGAGTTAAGGCTACGCTGGCATTAGAGACAAAGATAGGTTATAGTTGCAACATCCACGGTTATCAGATAGGAATTTGCGATGGTCTTGAAATGAAACTTGCGTAACCATTAGGTGGGATACAGCAAACTGGTGCGCCACAAACAGGTGCGAAAAGCGTTGCTCCAATTTTTTTTACTTGCGGTAATTGATCACAAAAGGTCAGATACAAGTTTGTATTCGACTAAAAGCTGAAGTAGGATATGCTCCTCGAGGCAGTTTCGTTGATTTGCACTGAAGTATTTCTTTGGCTTATACTTCAAATATTTTATTAACCTGAAAACTTTGGAATTGGGGGTGGCATTGCCCCCGTTGCCACCCCTGGCTACGCGCCTGGTGGCAACCATATTCTGATTCCAGGCTACAGCCAGCGCAGGAATTCGTGATTGAGCGAAGTTTATGTGCACACTCATTCGGTAATTCAAAGTAACCAACACAATTTTCACCAATCATGACAATTCAGTTTGCATAGTAAATCTGTATACTGTGTCTACAGATAATCCAGTGATGATGTTAATTTTTCTCATTTATTCTCTGGCTTTATGCTGGAGAAACGTTTCCAACAGTAATGTAACCACGAAATTTGCGCAACTAAATTACTTTTATCACAAAATATTGGGGGGGACAAAAGATATTTTGTAACCCCTGTCTAAAAGTTTGGGGGGACATGTCCCCCCCGTCCCCCCTCAAACTCGGCCCCTGCAAATGTCTATCTCACTTCTATAATAAACCTGTGAAACAGTGGTGTTGCTACAACCGCATAGAACTGTGTTTGCGAATTTCGTCCCAGGCAATTTCAGTCTTTTTCGGCGGAACCCCTGGCAGGTTGAAAAACACTGGTATAGAAGAATGTTGTGGTCCTTACTTATGGTTAATTTATATTTTACTTGCTGAAAATTTTAAAACAAAAATAAACACACAATATTTCCGTTTCAAAACATTTATTTTATGCATGGTTCATCTTTCGTAAAAATTGTGCCTATATCTAATATTGAAATTATTAGAAAGGTCGCACATTTAAACTTTGCCATGGGCGCCACTTTGCATAGACACGCCACTGGTCAAATATTTTGCCTCTCAGAGTAAAGGAATAAAGTTTGGCGATTACTTTTTTGATGTGTGTTGTGTAAATTGAAACTTTTTGGTTAGATGCATGGGCGTCCGCAGGGAAGGGAGGCAAAACGGGCATTTTCCCCCCTGGAAATTGAGACTAAGAAACAAAAATTTGTAGAAAGCGTGAAATCAGCAGTTCAATTCTGATTAGTTAGGTTAATTCTTGCAATAACAGTTTGGCTGCCGATATGACACTCACACTGCACAAGAGTCAGGTCACTGTTCCGGTAACATGCAGTGATGCGCTTGCAGTTCACATAATCCGTTTTTTTGCCTGCAGAGGCAGGTTGCGAAACTGGAGAGCGAACTGTTCTACTATTTGCCTTTGTCGCGTAACAATAACATGGCAACAAATCTTCGAAGATGCACTTGAAGTTACGGTGGTAGGCGTTTTGCCGCATGTGCAGTAACTATTGACCGGAGATAATTTGGCAGGTAATGGAGCAAGCGAGACAGTGATCACTGACTGCTGATAATGGTAAGCCACGTAGATTTATGGCAATGGTGGGCGAACTACGGCTCTCCGACATATTTTGTGTGGCTCTTATAGATGAATAGCAATATCTGAAATTGCCTCATATTTTACGTTTTTTTCATTTATCAATGTGTTTACACAAGTTCGTGAAATTAGTCACCAGGGAGTCTGCGCGATTTGATAACAACGACAGTGAATCTAAATGGCAAGTTAGGCTACTGAAGTTCCTAGAAGAAAACTAAAATTTTTCAAAGAGACATAATTGTCAAAAACATTCTGTCATTTTGCCAATGTCAGAATGTTTTTCGCGAAGAGGCATATTTGCCGATCAGAAAGTGGACGAACACTAAAATAAATTGTAAGATTACTGGAGGTGCTCCAGGCCAGATTTGACAATTTCCAAGAGTTAAAACCGCGCTTTGCACCCCTTGTAAATCAGGGACGGATCCAGCCAGTAAGGTTAGGGGAGTGATTTCAATAATATTTGATAGTCAAGTCTCATTACGGGTTCACTAGGCTACGGTAAGAGAGATAAAGTATTCTTTACAGCACTGCTCTGACAAAACAATGGGAGGCAAAATGACCTTATATCGCGAATGCTGTTTTCCGAATTGTACAAAATCATGGTGAACAAAGTTATTTTCGCAGGTTTTAGGGGGAGCGATCGCCCCAACCGTCACCTCCCTGGATCCGCCCCTGTAAATCCATTCAATGTTAATGTATTCGGTGATGGCTGCCCAGTTCACCAACCGCGTGACACAAACGTGACTGCTGTAGAAATTAAATTGACCGAAAAGCAAGAAAATCGGGGCTAAAAAAATTTTAGTCAATGCCACTCTACACTTAGTTTCTGGCAACAGGTAAATACCCAAAATTTAAAAGACCAGTTTACAACTCATTTCTGTGTATAGCACAACATATTGCTGTGAATTTTTTTCTCTGTAATGAAGTTCGTAAAATCAAACCATCGTGCAACCGTGAAAAATGAACACTTGGGAGAATTAAATCGCACAGCTTTACTAACGTACTGTCCAGATTTTTGGTGGCTATAGAAAATTAAACAAAAACTTAATATTGACAATTACTATGCATCATAATCATTTAATGTAAAACTTGCATTCTTTACCGTATTTGTGTTGATACTACAAACTGGCTTTGCGGCTCGCTGGTGTTTTTGGTTTTCTGCAAATGACGCTTCCATTGAACAAGTTTGCTCGCCCCTGGTTTATACTATGTGCAAAGAAGCATTGCTGCCAATAAAGCGCATTTTTTGCTAACAATGCTCCCTCTGAAGGTGCGCAAATGTGCCGCCGGACCATTTGCGCAAAATCTCATCTCGCGCCATTTTCAATATTTCAAAACATTGGAAAAGCACAAAAACAAGAAAGCTATTTGAACTAAATGGTACTTTGTTCGTATTTTCATAAGATTTTGCACCTATTCTAAAAATAGACAAGGTGTGTAATTCATTTAGAACTCTGCTAACTCAGTCTTAAAATATCCATGCTCACTAAAACAAACATTTGCTCAGTGTAAATTTTTCTTACAGGGAAAACATTGCTTGCAACTGTTGCCGTAACGTTGGACATTTTCTTTTTGTGTACGTCCATTTGCGTTGCATCGCCAACAATCCGAAAAAGATAAGCAAAATGTTGACTTTGCCCCCCCCCTGGAAAAAATTCTGCGGACGCCCATGGTTAGATATCAGATACCCACAACATGCTACACTACGGGAATAAGTAAAATCAGTGAAAAATATTGGACTTCATCTTAGACTTCAATTTTTTTGTTTTTCTAACTGTAACATAAACCCTAACCCGACACACCGAAAAACCAAATCCTAAGCCCTAATCATCAGTTTTCTCAGCGTATTTGATGTGTTGAATGTTGCTCTATGCATGCGCATATAGCGTGAAGTCAGAAATTTCGCTTGACACCGGTGATTCAGCCTCCAACACTGTTGTAACACGTTCTGTTTTGTCTGTTTTTATCAACAAGCGTTGTGCAGAATGTGTGTGTTTGTACTACGGGCTTCGTGTCTGCGGGCAAAAATACATTATTATTATATGTGACCGTTTGCGAAAAAGTTGCACCACGGTTGAATAAACACGATGACGTCATCGAATGAAATTTCATGAAAATTGCCCCCCCCTCGAAATGAAGAGCTGGTTGCGCCCCTGAGTTGGATTATATATAGCCCTAGCCTAATACCAGTGATAGGACTTTGATTTAGACAAGATTTGTTTTTAGGATCTGGATTGCATTTTGAAATGTAATTTTTGGATTGCATTTGGATTTGAAAAACGGAAATGCGTTCATTTCTGGAATAGACGCAAAGCAAAAGCATGAGGCCGTGTGCCATGATCACAGTATGCAAATATGACATTTAATCACGATAATTTTTTTAATGTATTGTGCCCTGCTGGCGGAACAGGACTTTTCGGTCTGGCCGATTCGGTCTGTCCGTTTCGGTCTGAGCCGTTACGGTCTGGTCGATTCGGTCTGGCCGTTTCGGTCTCGAGACAATTCGGTCAGACAATGAAATTTTGCAGAAATCTTACATTAATGCAAAGTACTTAAATCAATGACAGGTTTTCTTTGAACATACGTTAGTCAACGATCAGGCCAGGGAAAACTGGGGAATTTGGGAATGTCATTCCCGGGAAATATGACGTGCTCGCAGGAAATTTTTCGCTGTAATACTACAAATTTTTGCAATTTTTAAGGAGTTAATAAAAAAACTTGCGCCAAACGCGAATCGACTTTCAGCGCCAGGGCCAGCCTTAAGCCGATGCAGCTGCATTGGGCCCCGCACTTCTGGGGCCATGCGCGATGATGTTTGGGTAGATTGTTCATTTTTGCCAGATACACCTTGCGCTTGAGAATTCAGTAGAAACGCCATATAAATTTCATTGTTAACAAAGAACGCTCTCGTCACAACTAGCGAATTTCCTCTCGAACGTTAGCAAACGTGTTCAATTCTCGTGTTAGTGCTTTACTGTATATCTGCGCTCTACCACGATCGTAACACGGTTGGCTGAACACGATGACGTCATAAAATCACTGTTCAGAGGGGCCCCGCGCCTAGGTCTTGCATTGGGCCCTGCACCCAGGTCTTGCATTGGGCCCCGCACCTGCTAGGGCCGGCCCTGTTCAGCGCAGCAGGTCACATTGCTCGGCTTTCGTAAGTCGAGGCGTTTGATTCAAAGCGGACTCCCTCCATCATCGTAGGTTACCAAAGGTCGATGCATTCCACTCAAAGCATGCTCCCTTCACGAATCGCAATAGCGGCAAGCACTGTCAGCAAGGTATTTTGCTCGGCATAAAGTTCTTAATTGTCGTGCAAAGTAACTGAATCAGTGGTGCCTCGAGCTGAGCCAGAGTCTTTGATTACGATTTATAATATTGTAGAAAGCAAGCTTGATTGCTTTGTATATTTGTGCCACCACATCCTTCACTGATTATGGTTGTTAACTTGGGGTCTATGCATTGGGCTTTGTTACATTTCAAGTATTTTCGTTCCATGTCTGGCCTTTCACATTCATGTTGCAGGTGACTTGAATCAAAAACTGTCGTTAGTAGCCAGGGCCGCAACCAACTGATATTTTCGTGGGGGGGCAAAATGATGTAACTTATTGCTGCACCATACAAATACATACGTTTGTGAAAATTTCGGGGGGGGAAATTGCCCGATTGCCCCCCTCTGGTTGCGGGCCTGTTAGTAGCACGCGTACTCTCGACTTCGTTCGCTCGCGCTTTACTCGAGCTCACCCGTTTGAGCCCGAACTGCTCTCTGCAATTAGGTATTTAAGTATTTTTTAACATTATTCATATCAGATTAAGTGCTTTTTTAAGCAAGAGATTTGCACAGAGCAGTGGTTTTCAACCTTTTTGTACCGCGATCCATTATAGCAACCCACTATAACCAAGGACCCCCATCTAAAACTCGATCAAACCAAATGTAATACAGTTGTGTGCATAAAAAATCTACTCTCGACCCCTCCAAAATTGGTTCACGACCCATCTGGGCAGTGTTCCCCCAGAAAAATGTACACTAAGCCAATCTTTGTTTTAGTGCGCATGCAGTTGCACAACCATGTAAACACATAGGCAGAAAAGTGTTTCAAGCGTTACAGAGGCTATGTGGTATATATACGATATTAAAACTCGACTGTTGCTAGTGCGCGAGAATGACATTTCACTACACAAGTGTTCTGTTGGCACTGCTCATTTGCGCACCGTAGAGCAGAGTTGTAAACGGGCCTCATTTTGAAGCCCGAAATCGCAAGCCAGAACCTAGCCTGAGCCCGTAATTTATTTTTGAAGCCCAATTTAGGCCCGAAAGCCAAATTTACCGAGTGAGTTGAGGTATGTGCAACTGCGGGGTAACAAAAACGTAGTGTATGGGTATAGCTGCAGGTTTAAGGTTTTATCACACCCAAAATAACAACCACCTTGACCAAAACATTGGCTTAAACAAGCACAAACTTATCTTGCTAGTCAACGATAATACTGCGGAACATCGGTGTACGGGAGTGCATATTTTGGGGATGCAAAAAATTTTTGCCCAAATTTGATCTTGTTTTTCCCTAATAACTTATAAACACCAAGCCTTAATGTTAAGACTAAAATATACCATTCTAAACAAATCAAGGTTTCTGCATGCATAATTAGGCCTACCAATTACCGGGGTTCAAAGCCGTACAACCTCAACTAGCAATCAATATTCTGCATAGCCACATGTGAACAATGGTAATATTTACTGTTGAAAAATGTTAGCTAATTACAATAAAATCCCCCAAAAAATTGCTGTTCGTGCCACCATGCGTGTAAGGTGTTGTTCAGAATTTTCATTTTCAAGTTTTATATAGTTCTAAACTTATTCTTCCAACACGATCATCCTAATAGCTAAGATCTGTTCTTCTCTAGCATAGATGTGTGCATTTGTGTTGGCCACAATGGCAGTCAATCTGGAAAAGGAGTAAAATATCGGGTTACGATCTGAACTATTCCATTGCTACAAATAAGTCAAGTCTCAAGTAAGTACAAGGAAAAGAGGCAATTTAATACATAGCATATAGCTTAACCTTCCACACTGCGCAATCTTCACTGCAATATGTTGTATTTAAAATACTACAACTTACTTGAACGTTTACAGCTTCTAAAGTCACATTATGAAAACCATAAATCCACTCCAGTTTAGACAGTTAAATGTGCACACAACATGCTAAGAAAAAATATCAATATGGGACTGATACACGCAAATACTGCAGCCTATATGATCAACTACTAAGGAATGTGTACAAATGCACCTTTCCAATGACAAATGACTTATAACCTCAACAAGAATGGTTTATAAATGGCAGTGCTTCCCTGCACTTCATTAGCATAAGTGAATTATGCAGTGCAATAAATAGTACAGTTGCTACTGTTCATGAAAACTTCACTTCACAGCATCAAACATATGCAATTCACTGCATGAAACAAACGGAAAATATGAAGACCTAAACAGTATAAAATTACAGTTACATTACCACCACGCAACATACTACAGCTGCAGTTACGTAGTTAATTCTATTCATGAATACTTCATGGAAACAGATTTGCACTTGCAAATCTCGCAACATCAAGCACGTTTGAAACACGACGACTTCACAGTATAATATCACAGTTACCCCACATTACTACCGCAAAACATTTTGCAGCTACAGCTACATTTTAGTTGTACACTTTACAGCATCAACAATTTGAGGTTTACAAAAATTAGGGTTAGTTGGAATGGTGAGTTACCCACTACATGTTCCTAATTTTAAAATGTTTCTAACTCCAATTTTGATTTGGGCTGTTGTAATTTGCTCAAATATTTATAATATGTGCAAACCTGAATGACACTCTTCCAATTTGCCCAGATGGTTCTAATTGTACCCAAGTTTGAATGAAGCTATTTCAATTACCCAAATATGATCAAGGCTGTTGGAATTTGCCCAAATGTTTCTAAATGTATGCAACTTTAAATGAAGTGGTTGTATATTATTCAAATTGGAATGAAGCTGTTTGAAGTTACCCAAAATTGAATGAAGATGTTCCACTTGGCCTGAAGTTGAAAGGAACTATTTTTGTTTGCCCAGAGTTGATTTAGTCTGTTGGAATTTACCCAAATTTTTCCAGTTTATGGAAACATTTTTAACGTCACCCAAATTTGAATGAAGCCGTCCCAATTTGCTCCAATTTCATTAAGATTGTTAAAAATTACCCAAGTGATTTTGATTTTATCCAAATTTGAATAAAACTCTTATAATTCACCCAGACATTTCTGAACGAACTAAAATTTTAATGGAGCTTTTCTATATAGCCCATCTTTGAACAATACTGTTTGAAGTTGCCCACAATTGAATGAAGCTGCTGCAAATTGCAAAATTTGATTTGACTGGACTTCACCCAAGTGTTTTCAGTTTATCTAAATGTTTTTGTTTTCACCCAAGTTTGATTGAAGCTTTTCTCATTTGCCAAAATTTAATTGAGGCTGTTGTACCTTACCCAAATGCTCCTATTTTACTCAAATGTTTCTAATTTTACCCAAAACGTTATCAAAGTTTTTTAGTTGACCCCCAAATTCGATGAAGGCTGTTGGAATCACCACATGATTCCAGTTCACTCAAGGGCAGTGTCTATTTTGCCATCAGGGGCAAAAAGAATGGCAAAATAGTCTCAGACTATTTTGCCGTTTTGGCTATTGTTTTGCCGTTGATTTGGTTACTACTTTGCCTTAGTTTGGAAAATAGACAGTACCTCACTTACATGTGAATGTAGCTGTATACTTTGCCCAAATAATGGCCAATTTTTCAGCGTTGGGGCTGCAACCGCATCCTCTGCATCCCCTTGCCGTACGGTAATGCTGCGGAATGTAATGTTTCTCAAAAAAAGAAACTATCACGAAGCTATCCAAGATGGCGCTACAGGCATAAAAGAAACTACCCAAGATAGTGCTACAAGCATGAAAAGTCGGTTTGTGGGCCATTGTTTTTAAAACAAGCCAAACATCACGTGAGTGATTGATCTTTTCGACACAAAGCCATCGTGTGCTAATTTCCTTACCGCTGTTGCCTTCTCAAAAAGAGTTTGAGGCTAATCCGAGCAGAGAACAAAAGAACGCAGCTGTGTTTGCAAATAGAATTAGCTAAAGAAATCGCAGTCACTTCACTCACAGAAGTTCTGCAGTGAGCACAACAAATGGACGTTACGAAAGAAAAAAAACGTTACTCTTAATGTTATAAAAAAGTTTTGTACGCAGGCCCGAAATCGGCCCGACACATTTTGACAAACTTAAGCCCAGGCCCGGCGCGAACCCAGCCCGAAACCCGGCCCGACCTGAAAAGCTCGGCCCGGGTTACAACCTTGCCGTAGAGCGAACACTGCCTCCGGCAGACGCGACCTTACATTGAAAACCGCTGGCATAGAGCAATGAATGTGAATTCCAATCCAATGAACAGTTCGCATTCGAAAATAATTTCAAACGAATGATTGTCAATTCGGGAATATGAATGAGCCAAGTACGCAGACGCTTACTTGAGCTCATCTTATCCATTAAAGCCCGAGTTGCCCTCTGCAAATAAGCATTTTTTAAATATAATTCATATCAGATTCCGGGGCGCAGCCAGGATTTTTCTAAGGGGGGGGCTGAAATTATGGAAGCAAAAGCTATGAAAAGGAAAAATTGCTTGTGATAAGAATAGCCAGGAAAGCACATATATTGTGGATAAA
>Ga0210059_1008871_pt1 | contig 15778 bp, 9 predicted proteins | sample Ectturendosymbi2_FD_188042 | JGI IMG/M metagenome (GOLD analysis project Ga0210059, IMG submission 188042) | Ecteinascidia turbinata endosymbiont from Florida, USA - Sample 2 (SPAdes) (version 2) | ecosystem: Host-associated > Tunicates > Ascidians > Unclassified | place: Key West, Florida... | reverse complement strand
GCGGAAGCAATTAGGGAAAAAATTTAATCAGGAAATACCTCCCACTTAAGGCTAACTTGAACCGAGACTTGCTTCTATTTCCAGTAGAAGGTACGGCCCTCCGCTGAACACGGCCTTCTCAAAGTGGCCCCCGAGTTAAAGTAATTGCCCACCCCTGATCTAGGTTATGCATGCAGCAAAACAACTATTTTAGAAGTCTTTAGAGAAGGTCTGTTTGAATATCGATTGAATTAGCTTTGATCAACGCTACTACATAAAAAGTTACTATATATCTAATGTTTGACCATTACCTCTGCTGCATTACTTAAGATTATACAGGAACAGCGACGTGGCTGAACTGTAGTATAGTGTTTTGGTCAAAAGAAAAACAATTCCTGAACATGGTGGATTGCGTTTGCGCAGTGTTCAAAAACACGTTGAACTTCACAACATTTCTCATAGAAATCGCGCGTAGAGGCTAGTTGTTTTTGTAGAATCTTATAACAATTTTGATACAACTTAGAATTAGAGTATTTGTAAAAGAAGCTTTGTTTCTAACTATGTCCCGCATGAGCACTAAAAATCTAAGCCACCTGAAAATTTTTACGTTAAGCAACGAAACAACAAAAGTTTGTTGGTGGTTGAGTCACTGTCTAAATCTGACAAACACTTTCAATTAATTTTTGGAATTTTTTACGACTTTGAATGCAGATGTAAAACAATATTTCAAGTACACGTGTAGGCGACTGGGCGTTAGCTGTTAATTACGTAGTAGTTGTTTTTATTCTCATGGCATAGCTAGTGGGCTAGGAATGTTTGTTGCTTCAAAGGCTATTTCAGATATAGTGCTAACCAGCACACTGTTAACTCAGTCATACTTCAGGCAGTATGTTACAAACCATTTTCAGATTTCGGACGCAGGATTTAGCTGCTAGCCTGAAATCAATCTGGGAAAAAAAAACAAAGTAAAATTCCTAATCGCTTTTATGCTCTTTTCCGGGAAATCTGTCAAATGATATTTTTGGAGGGGTCATCCGTACATATTTTGTGTACGCAGCTGTATTACACTTGCTTTATTTGAGTTTTAGATGGGGGTTGTTGGGCTAGAATGGGTTGCTGTAATGGCCACGGCACAAAAAAGGTTGAAAACCACTGGTTTAGTGCGACAGTAAGCAATGCACAACAAAGACAAGAACAGTCATTCAGGACCGCATGCAGGGTAACCCCTGAGAGAAGAAGTTCACATTTGCCTAGGAAGTTGCATGTAGCTAATTTCATTTATTGCACCTGTGATGACTCTTCGTTCGTGTATCAGAAAATCTTGTGTGTGCACGTGTTGGAAAAAGTGAAGACCATTTTACATTTTTTTTAGTCATTCACCAACAATCATTGATGAAAAGTATTTTCATTGAAAATTGACGCATTTTAGGAAAATCTACCAAGGGCACCTAAGTTTCTTTTGATCTTGATGGCACTTTTTCGACACCGGCCGACTTACAAAAATCTTAGAGGGAACACTGGTCGTCAACTGGCTGAAATGGTACCTAGAGCATTACAATCTTCTGCATGTCACACAATCTGGATTTCGCAAGAGAGCGACAGACCATATCATGCAGCTACATGACATTGTTGGCAAATCCCTGGCAAATAAACATCATGTCCTTGTAGTGTTCATCGATATTGCCAAAGCGTATGGTATGGTTTGCACTGACGCCTTACTTTTCAAGCTTCTAAAAATGGGCATAAACGGATGAATGTTTAACTTTATTCGGTCATTTCTGACAAACTGCAGTTTTCAAGTTCGAGTTGGCTCCAAGCTATCCATGGTCAAATACCCAACAAACGGAATTCTCCAGGAGAGTATCTTGAGTCTAATCCTATTTTCCATTGTTATTAATGATCTTCTGGATGGAATATGCTCACCGGTTGCACTTTATGCTGATGACTTTTCTTTTTGGGAAAGTGGCTCAAGCATCAAACAATTGAACGACTTGTGCCAACAATCACTGGCGAAAGTGGCAGAATGGTGTGATAGATGGGGGTTCAAAATATCACAGTTGAAATCCACTGCAGTACTTTTTACTAATAAGTGCAAATACCAAGAGATCAGTCTTAAAATGCATGACGAAATTATCCCTATAAAAACCGAGCACAGATCCTTGGGAATAACCTTCCAAAGTAATGGTACTTACAACTCCCATATTCACCAAATCCACAGCAAATGTCTAAAACGATTGAATGTTCTCCAACTGCTAACTGGCATCACTTGGGGTGCAGCAAAACAACCACTGCTAAACATTTACGGAGCACTCGTTCGCTCCGTGCTCGAGTATGGCATGGAAGTATTTTTCTTATCAAAATCGTCACAAGACCAACTGAACAAAATCCAGTACGAAGCATTATGGTTATGCATGGGAGCAATGAGAAGCACTCCTATGATCTGTCTACTACAAGCTAGTGGTGAAATACCTCTGCACGTCAAGCATAAAATGCTCTGCTTAGAATATAAAGCACACCTACTAACATTTAACAATCATCCAGCCTTGTCGCTGATTGCAGATTCTTGGCATGAGCTTTATCTGGATACTCCTAAATTTCAAAAATTTAACATGGTCACCAAAGACACTGTCTCTCCAGATACATTTAATATTGATCCTATAAATATCTCTAATAGTTCACCATGGATTCTTCACAAGACCATCATTGATCGCTCATTAACACACATCCTTTATTCGCAAAACCCGGAAATAATCAAAAGAACTGCTCTCTATCATTTGCAAGAAAACTATCCAGATTTTGTGCACGTGTAAACAGATGGGTCTAAAGCAGCTGAAAAAACAGGAAGCAAAGTTTACATACAACAATATAATATAAAACTAACTTTCAAAATAAACTGTTGGTCTTCCATACTCAGTGGAGAACTATATGCAATTCTTAGTGCCCTTTACTGGCTCTCCATATCGAGTATATGTAGGGTTGTGATCCTAATGGACAGTCTGGGAGCTCTACAATCCATTAACACAGCCTACTGGAGAAAACATGGACTTGTTAACAAAATAGTCCTCATCAATCACAAGCTTTTGTGCCGAGGAATGACGGTGCAATTTCTGTGGGTACTGGCTCATCAGGGAATCCCTGGCAATGCCAATGCTGATTTCTTAGCTAAACTTTCCACTATGTGCTCTCCAACTCACCCTGAGGTTGCCTATAACAGCGCTGTTATCCAACTTTGCTACTCTGAGGCTTGGTCGTTTGCTATCCCATCATTGCTTGCAATTGTCAAACGAAGAGTACATCTACACCTGTATAGCAATCACTTACAAGCTGTTTTGTCCAGTTATAGACACAAACCTAACAAACATGCACATTCATGCTGCAATATTCCAATTACGCACGGGGCACTGTAGGCTCCATACCCATCTACATAAAATAGGTCTCTATCCCAAATGGCCTGTGCGACATGTGGTATTCCAGAAACGGTTGACCATTTTATCACGCAGTGTAGCAAATATGCAGAAGCACGACACACACTACAACAATCCATCCAACACCTCGATATTAACTTTGACTGGATAGCTTTAGTGAAAAACACAAGAACAATTCCATTTGTTATAGCATTTCTCCAACAAACAGGACGAGCACTGTAATAAGGATTCACAAAACTGTGTCGTGGCACTACAAAACCAAGCAGTTGAAAGTGCCAATAACCCTAATAACAATGAATAAATAATTTTTTTCTACTGAACACATCACAGACACCAATATTTGTAAAAAGAAGCTAGCTTGTCCTTTACATGAACGAAGTGTTTCATTTCTAAAACATTTTTTTTAAACAAAACATATTGTGACTAATGGGACAAAATCTTTTTTGCTATAAACAAAGAAACCATCAGTTTTGAAAAAACTCTGTTTTAAATACAAAGTACACACTAAGTTATTAATTAATCTGAGGTATTGTGAAGAAAGCCTTACTAGGTTTCGCAGGAAAAAACTTAACAAAAAATGTGACTAACGGGACATATCTTTTAATATTATTCAGATGCTAAAATTCCCAGTGATGAAATTTTTTACAAGTAATTTCACTATAGAAACGATTAGTTTACCAATGCTTTTAACCAAAAAACTTGCTTGACCAAAGAAAAAACAATTAAAGCTCATTTTATGCACCCAAAAAAACATCTCCAAATTTAACAATTTTTTTCCGTGTTAGGTACATGTGTTTGCATTTAAAAAAATGTACATTTCCGGCATCTGTTGTTTTTGAAAACAACTATTTGATACTTATGTTTGCTTCAATTTTTTGGTTTTATTTTTTTCAACTCTAGAGTACCTTCATCATGGAATTGCCCTCATGTGTTACTGTCACGTTACAGGAGATGGTTGAATAAGGTTTCAAATTTAAAGATTCGCAGGTGGTTCTGTAGCCACTGCCTTAGGTTTAGGAGTTGGTTTATGGGTTAGATTTAGGGTTTGGGCTTACATTCAGGGTTAAGGTTTTTTAGGTTTAGGATTTAGTTCAGGGTTTAGGTTCAGGGTTTCGGTTTAGGTTTAAGGTTTAGGGCTTAACTTTAGTGTGTTTCTATCAAGCGTAGTGCAGTATACTGCATACTCACCATGCATTAGTGTCAAATTATGGGCAGCAAAAGAATATGTTTTCAAAATTGAAGGTCCGCATAGCCACTACCTTATGATTTTTTTCTTGCTCTTTGGGTGACCTTTTCAGTTTTCAAACCAAAGCGTTACACAAATTAGGTCATTGAAGGCAATTGAAAACGTGTTGATTCTGAACAAATGCTGTATGCATTTTATGGTAGTTGTTAATGAGACTTGTGTTAAACTCAATAAGTTTCAGGTATGACAAATTAGCCATGTGTTGTAGGACTGGCATAATTGTTTTTCAGTGTAAAGAAGCTAGCACCTGGAATGCAGACTGACTAGGGCAATTTTTCCTAACCAGCAGACTGTCACCCACTGGTGTGTCCTGAGGTTCTCATAAGTAATCCCTGGAGCATTTTGAGTTCATTTTCCCAGTATTTAATGAAGACATTCCATAAAAATTAACTGATTTTTTATTGGCTATATCAAAAGTAATGAGCAAGCTAAAGTTTCCCATTATCAGCAGTAAAGTATATGTGTTGTTGATATCTTGTTGCTTCCCACCTATTATTTTTTTGTTCTTTTACAATAATATCTCATTGTGGCCCCACAAAAATGGCTAGTAAAAGTGAATCGCCAGCTGAAAAAGTTTGGGACGCATTAGATTAGGGCTATGTTGCAGACTACTGAAAGCTTTCAGAATTCCAATGTCAGAATTTTTTTGATAATTAATGGAAGTGAAATGAGCTGATGGCATATTTTGTAAAAATTGTGACTTTTTCAGCCATTGCTGGTTTGTGGGCAATTTTTTCTCACTTGCCTACTTTTTTTGTCTGAGACATTTCTTAGGTGTCAAATCAAAAAACATGATAATTTTTATTAAATTGTTACAGCGAGCTGTAAAAGCCATTGCTACTTGACAATGTTGAACAAAGTCTTATCCAGATGCTTGCCATAAAACACAAACTGGAAATACACAATTTACAGTTATAATTGCAACCATAATATCTAAGAGCGAAAACTTCAAGACCAAGAATTTTTTTTTAAATTGAGATTGAAACCAGAATGTTAAACACCAAAACCTTATATATGGAAAAAGGTCAAAATTACCAAAATATGTCTTGAATTGTTTGAGAAGAGGTTACCATTCTTGAGCTGTAATTTGGTTGACGTGTGTCGTTTGCAACATGATAATGATTATCTAAATGTAAACCTTACATTTATTGTATCAGGACTTCTTAAGTTTTGTTAGCTGAATGTGCTAAACAAATAATGAGATGATCTTGGTGCTTTCCTTCAATTTTTGTTCCTCTTCTGTAATGAATACAAACACTTACCAATCTGTGATGTATTGTGCTTTTAAATAATGTTTTTACCTATTGCGTTCTTTTGGACCATGTGTTCAAACCTAACACTTAAAAATAAAAATAAGTATCTGAGTGTCCTCCATGTCAAAATGTTCAGTTTATTATATTTTTCATGGAAAATATTGTACCAAACAACCTCTTACTCATATTCTTGAAAAAATGTTAAAGATGATTGCCATCTTTTTTTCTGCAATAAGGTGTTATGTATCTCAGTTTAAACCTGCTGTGTGAGCAAATAGCAAAAAGCTGTAGGCAACACAGCAAACCCCTCTGGAAGAATGGACACACTTGATGGCAGATTGTCAGCATTTGGTGCTTCTGTGGAATGTAAGTCAATCAATATACATTTGTTTGTTGGGACTTAAGGTACCATACTTTAATTGTTACTGCTTCATTGTTTCTTGACATTTGTTGGATTACTGTAAAGAGTAAGACAACTCAGAAGCTTTTTTACTTTGGTGGCAAGGTTTGACATGTATTAACATGTATTTTTTCTAATATGTGATTCAATGACATTGGATTACATAAAATCATGTGCAGCAGGAAGTAAAGGATATTACATAACTGCACTAAATTTCAAATGTGTACAATTATATAACTTTTGAGGATTAAAAGTAAACAGTTGATGTGCATGCATAGTGTGTAATAAAAAGGTTAACACTTTGACGTCTGGGTTAATTCAAGCTTTTTGCAAAAAGATAGCTGGATCGCACGTGGCTTTGCGTGGGAATATCTCCGCTCCTGTACGGGTTACGGACCTGGTCAAAGTGTCAAAGACTCGAAACAAAATATTTTGGTTGGGGGGTGCAGGTTTTTTGTGAGTGATGTCATAAGTGGAGGACTTTTTAGCCACCTTCACCTGGCCCTGGGCTCAAACCTTTAGATGGTAGCATTTCGCTGAAGTTTTTATCAGAAACTAGGCTACAATCCGAGTCCTTTGATACTTTGGATGACCTGCTGGGGTTTCGGGTTCACAAGTTATGATCTAAGTTAGTAAAATTTTTTGACTAATTACCTAATTAGATAAGTAATTAATTTGTTTATTTAAGATCATAACTTTTGAACCAGAAATGCTAGAAAGTCGATCAAAGGCTCAAAAGACTCAGACTCGAGCCTAGTTTCCAATGAAAACTTCAGCGAAATACTGTGGCCTAGCGGTTGGGCCCTAGGCCAGGCAACATGAGTCAAAATGGCCCCAAAACTACTTCCTTATGACGTCTCTCACAAAAAATCCGCAACCCCCAACCAAAAACTCTTTTCCGAGTGCAATCTACTAGACTGTCCGATCCGTTTGAGCCCTTGAACAGCTCTCTAGCGCAATCGGCGAAGGAGCTAGGACGTTGGTAAGGCAACTGACAACTGCTGGTTTTAGGCCGAAATCAAAGTACGAATATATCATATCCCGGCTCTCAAAGTGTTGAAAAGCCTTTAATACTTACAAGTGATGCTTGAACATAACACATTTATAGAACTCATGTTTACCACAACAATCTTTCCCAGATGAGAAAATGCATTTACAACTTCTTTGCTAGTTTGTAGAAGTAACATATTACATTCCATGTTCTTAGGGAAGCCATTTCATTTACTAAAGTATTTCATTAATTAAATTTTCCTAAGGCATCAAGTCACCAGCGAGATAATGGCCAAGCTAAATTTCTAACCGTAGGTAATAGTTTAAACTAGAGATTGACCAATATATCAGCCGATATTTGGGTTTCACCGATATATCAGTATCGGCCAAAACGGCTGATAGGAGTTGACAAAACGCTGTTATATTCCTCACGCATTCAGACAACTTGCGCAAGAAAGCACAACGAAGCGAGTCAAGACAGTTATCTTGCAACAACACTAGCAGGTGTGGTTTCATAAACAAACAGACAAGATTAACCATGAAGCATGCGTCGGCCGTCACAACTGAAACAAAAGCATCATCGGGAAGTTTTGCAATGCTTGAAGACACCACGTGCAGGTGTTGTGTACGAATAAACTCCCGTTGTACTTCTGGAAGTTTTGGCAGCACGAAAAGTTTGACTGGTACTTAAGATGCAGAAGTCCAATCGATGCCTAGTTTAGCACAGATTAATTTTAAAAAGCTTGCATGAATAATGAATTGTGTTATGTCAAGCAACATTTATGGCGTTATGAATATGATTACAAATGCAATCGTTACTCGTTAGTGACGACAACTGTCGCTATGAAGCAGTTGCAAGTAACATCTTAAAAGGATTCTACTTTTCTTAACTTCATGTATTAGGCTATAAGCGCGTGGGTTTATACTGTATGCAAGCTAAAACATCGTGTTCGTGGGTTAACTTAATCAACATTTTCCACAAGGCATATTGATAATTTTGATCTCACAATCCAAGCTGTTGCAAACGTGAAACCAGTGTTTGTGGATAAAATACCTTGAAGTGATGATTTGTCATTCGGTCGGATAGCAGCTTGGTGGTCAGTGTCCATTGTTGCATCACAGTTGCTGTTGTCCGTTTGTTAAACACGACTAACGAAAGCAGTGTTTGCAACAATGCAACTTACGCAAGTTAAAAGCGCATTGTTTGTAATTGGATCAGAACTACCGCGGCAGTATTGCACAATCATTGGATGCGTAATGCGCACCGTAGCTATTATTATGGCGACTTGTTCTTATGGAATTTACTTCTGGCCGAGGGGCGGTAATCGGTTATAGCCTCGTGCTGCTTTTGTTTAGGCTAGGTTGTAGATGACCGGCTAACTCACTGTAGGCTACTTGGTGAAAATGCAGATAAACTTTGCTTTCTGCATAACAATCTTAAACTGTTGATATGGAACTACTGAGAATTGACAAATCAGTTGAGGTATTTCATTTCATACCAATGCCAGTACTTCAGTTGCAGTAACTAATGGAACTAGTTTTTCTTTAAGGACATGCAGTTATTTAATGTTACATTACATCAAAATTCCAAATTTGGTTCTTTATGACTTACATTGACTTTTCAAATTGAAAACCCACTGAGTTGCAGAAGAGTCTGAAAGGTTGATTTGTGAAATATATACAAAAACAAAATTTTACAAGATTTATGTAGTACAGTAAGTGTTAACAAACATACTATCAAAGACCAAAAAACTTACTGCTGTTTTGGAAATTTTTCATTTTTGGCAATGGTTAATTGAATACAGTGTTGTACTATTTTAACCTCCTTAACTTGATGCTCTATTTTGTACTTCCTTCCTTTTCATTGTTCAGCATCTTTCAACTTTCAAGCACTGTTTTTGCTTTTTTGGGTTTAAACACCGTAGGCAGTTGTCTTACATTCAATGATCTATTCTTATTGCTTTGTTATTTTAACATTATTTTTTTATTCATGGCACTGTGTTTATTCACTGTAAACAGTGTATAATATGCTAACAAGTTAGGCTACTCAAATATTGAAATTGCTGCAATTTAAAAAATTCTAGCTTATGAATCCTGATTTTTAAGGTTTTGAAAAAAAGGTAAGGCATAGAATACATCATATTTTTGATAATGAAGCAGAAAACAAGATTTAAAAATTTTGGAAATATCGGTGTCGGCCGATATATCAGCCCATGAATGGCTGATATATCAGTATCGGCCTCAAAAAAGCCATATCGCTCGATCTCTAGTTTAAACAGTTTCAATTGTGTGGCTTGTACAATACAATTTTTAAAATGAATGTGGTTTGAACAAATGTGGCTTCAAAATATGTGTGGTTTGTACAATTTTCTTTAGGTCATGTCATAGTAACCATTGGATGACCAGTGCCCTCACGTGGCCCCCTGTACGACATTTTCTGCTAATGTCAACTAAACCTGTCAATACAAAAGCAACCACTGCTACCCGCGCTGGACAATGGACATGTTCGGCATAGGGTAGGTCATAAATAAGACCCATGACCCAACATACTCCAGCTGAACACCAAGGGCCTTACTGCAGACAAGATCTCTGTCATTGAGCAGCTAGCCTATAAGAACAAGGCTTTCATCATTGTCCTACAGAAGACCCACTGCACAACTGCAGACAAGCTAGTGATTCCCAATTTTTCACTAGCTGGGCCAGTCCTAAGCAGGAACCACGGCCTTGCCACGTTTGTCCATGAGCGGTTGGAATGGTCACTGGTTGATCAGTCTTCAGAACAATCAGACTGAGTGGTTGTGCGTAGACGTCGCAGGATGCAAGATCATTACCGTCCACAAACTTCCACGCTTGCGATTCGCACCTACAGCCATACCAACATTCCTACATCCCGTCTGTACGTTGGTGACTTCAACTGCCAACACGTCAACTGGGGTTACAACAAAACATCCCCTGACGGTGAGAGCCTGGACTCCTGGGCAACATCCAACAACCTTGGACTGTTGTATAACGCAAAGGAAACAGCCAGCTTCTCTCACTGATGGAACGTCTGCACCAACCCAGACCTGGCCTTCATGAGTTTCGGCCAGGACAGCCAACTGCCGTATAGACGTTTTCTAGGAAAGTTCCTGAGGTCACAACATTGCCCTTCCCTCATAACGCCACCGAAGCTCAAGGTTCCTGCCCACAGCAATCCGGTAAAGCATTGGAAGTTTCGCAAGGCTGATTGGAAGCGCTTTTGCCTTCGCACAAGTGAATCCATTGAAAGATTGCCACCTCTGGACACATCAAACATTGAGGGGCATACCAGAATTTTTGCAAGAGCCTACTATTTGCGGCCAAACAATGCATCCCACGTGGCCGCCAGAAGAACTGTGTGCCACGCTGCGACAAAGAGTGCGAGACCCTCTATTGCTCCTTCATCTGAGCCCCAATGGGGACTGACTCTGATAGAGCTGTTTTGTCCCTACTATCTCGGCTCGGGCAGAAGAAGCAGGGGCAATGGGAGGAAGCTGTCAATTCTATTGACTTCTCGCACTCTAGCCGCAAGGCATGGAGAATCATCAACAAACTTACTGGCAGGTCTGGACGCTCCTTTCACCAGTGCCCCGTCCTGGCAAACTCCATCGCCACGCAACTCGTGAAGAACGGGCACACAGGACTGGGGACCGAGAGTCTACCAGGCTGGTCAACAAGGAGCAGTACTACCTATGGAAGATTCCCACACCTGCGCGTCACAGTATCTCTGAACCCTTTAAGCTGGAGGAGCTTGCTGCTGCCCTCAGACGCCTGAAGCCAGGAAAGTCTCCGGGATTGGATTCCATCTTCCTGGAGTTCATACTCCATGCAGGGTCGGCTCTCAAATATTGGTTTTGCGACTTCCTCAGTTCCTGCATGTGCCAACTCAAAATTCCAAAGATCTGGAGAAGAGCACTAATAGTTACGATCCCTAAGCCAGAGAAGCCATTGGGGGAGCCAAAGAGCTATCATCCTATATCTCTGCTGAGTGTCCCTTATAAAATCCTTGAGAGACACATCTACGCTCCTATCGACGCAATCATCGTCCACTGCTCCCTCGGGAGCAGATGGGGTTTCGACACAGGAAGTCGACCATAGACCAGATCACCCTGCTGACACAGGACATCGAAGATAGCTTTTCAGCTAAAAAGAAGGCCGGAGCTGTGTTTGTCGACCTCACAGCAGCCTACGACACTATGGGTACCGTGGCCTCACCTGCAAGTTGCCGCGATTGCTGCCTGAATGACACATGGTCCACAGGATCATGGAGATGGTTAGTAATCGCAGCTTCACCCTCACCACTGGAAACGGCAAAAGAAGCAGGTTACGATGCCTCAAGAATGGCGTCCCACAGGGATCTGGCCTGGCACCACTTCTCTTCTACATCTCTGACCTGCCAACCACCATCTCCAGAATGTATGCATATGCTGATGATCTAGCAATCATGCATGCTGATGGAGACTGGCAGGCAGTGGAAGGGGTGCTGAGCAAGGACATGGCAACTGTAGGTGAATACCTCCAGACTTGGAAGCTAAATCTCAGCGCCACGAAAATGGTGTCGGCAGCCTTCCATCTTAACAACAAGGAAGGTAAACTTGAGCTTAAAGTCGAATGCAACAATGAAACCCTGCCCTTCTGCTCCAAGCCCAAATACCTTGGAGTAATGTCGGACAGGTCGCTCACGTATTGCCAACACCTTGAGTCACTTTGCAAGAAGCTGACATCACGCATTGCGCTCCTGAGGCGGCTTGCTGGCTCTGGCTGGGGTGCTAGAGCAACAACTCTGCGAATAGCCACCCTAGCCCTGGTCCATTCAACCGCAGAGTACTGCGCGCCTGTCTGGTGCCACAGTGCTCATACCCGCCTCATCGGCCCCGGCATCAACGATGTCTTGCAAATTGTGACTGGATGCCTGCACCCTACACCAGCTGACAACTTTCCAATCCTCGCAGGCATCCAACCTGCTGAGCTTCGTCCCATTGGAGCCACACTGTCTCTAGCGCGCCGTGCCGTGGAGACTGGACATCTGCTCCACTCAGCGCTCACCCCTCCTCGAGTGCCTCAAATTGAGAATCCCATTTGTACCTGCCGAACAACACCTCATCAGTTCATCTGATAACAACAACATGCATGTGGCGCAGTGTGCGGATCACCAATGGAATGCGGAGTGGGCAGACAGTCACACAAGCCTCCGCACTTTCATCCCCGACACCGTCACCCACGCCCCTAGAATGACCCTCCCAAGAAGAGCCTGCGTCCGGCCTCCGCCCCAGTGTTGGACGTTTCCGCTCGTGCTTGTACAAACGGGGTATGGCCTCTTTCTGCGGCCTGTGAGTGTGGCGCAGAAGAACAAACCATCGGCCATGTTGTCCTCCAATGTCCAATCCATTGACCTCCCCACGGACTGCATGGCCTGACACTTCTGGACGGCCTGACGGTTCGATGAGACAACCAAATGACAGCTCAACACCTGCTCCCAGATCTAGTGCGGCCAAGCAGTGGTTTGAACAACTAGCTCAAAAGAAGGAGAAAAACAGTAACCATTTATGAAATGCTGATTTTTCTAAGCCTTTATGTCAGTGGTTGTTAACCTGGGTTCAACAAAGGTCATCTCAATTAAAAATATTCAGCAAACGGTTTTGGTTGTATTTTGTAAATAAATATTTGTCAAAATATTTTTTAAATAAATATTTGTCAAAACCTTCAGTTTCATGGAATAAGCTGGACTAACATTGCTGCCCTTGCCATAAGTAAAGGCGCAGCATAGGAGATCTTGGTTGAAGCATGGCTAAAAGCACAGTTATGATCACAGGAAGCTAATCATCACACTCTTTACTGTAGTATTAAATCACTTCCTTTCTGTGATGCAATTCCCTCGTAATCTTGTTTGAAGTGTATCTTCACTGCATGTACTGCGTTGCACTAAGGGTCGAGTTATTTTGTTCATCAGCTTATCACATGGAAAAAGAAATTCTAAGTTATCTAGATATTGTACGTACTGCAAAGTATAAGGAGGACATCATTGTCCATGTCAAGCCACTTTTAATAAATTGTAAGTATGCAATATTGGGCAATAATTTCCATATGTATTTTTGTTGTTCACAAAATATAACTCCCATAGTTTACCAAGGTCGAGAAAAACTCGTTTTTTTTAAAAACAACCCACCTGGGTTTTTTGTTTTTTTTTAAAACCCGTTTTTTTGTTTTTTTCAAAAAGAAACAAGATTTTATTCTTTTTTTGAGGAAAACAAAAAGACCCCATTCTGAATTGTTTTTATTGCATCATGCAATATCACCATTTTCAGAATCACACAATATTAACTTGTTATACCTATTATGGCATTCAAAATTGAGGGTAGAGAAATGTACCTCATCTTTGTTTTCATCAAGTGTTGTTGGTCAGTTCACTCCTAAGTGGTAAGGCTTGGCAAGCATGCACACAGCAAACAGAAAAACATTCCCACACAAACTCTACAGTTTCATGTCAAGTTTATGTGCATGCCCTACGAGTTCAGCATCTATAGAGCGTAATTTTTCAACGTATGGTTTGGTATGGTCCAAAATCAGGAAATGTTTAGATGCAGAGAAGGCAGCAAAATTTATTAAAACATACCAATTGTGCAGAGCTGAAGATGATAACCATTAGAATTTACTAAAACTGTTCAATTTATTCTTCTCTTTTTTTCAAGTCCTTCAAATTTCATTCCTCTTCGTTTGGTTTGATTAAAAAAATTTTTTATAGTTAACTGTACAAGTGTCCTGCTTATTTTTTACTTAGTAGATTTTTCAAAGGAAAAGTAAAAAGTGGGTTTTATTGGAGTTTTTTAAGTGGGCTTTTTTTGAAAAACCTGGGTGTTTTTTTTGGGCTGTTTGTATTTACAACAACCTTGTAGTTTACCTATTTATAATAATCTAATGAAGAATGATGGTCAACACATCACTTTCATACAATGCATGTTGCATAGACACGCGCACTGCCTCCAAAACTTGCTTATGCTCTCAAAATTGTTGTTCAAACTGCATGTTCTCAATCATTGCATTTTGATGCAGCTGTATGAAGAAATAGCCTCACAATTTCTAAGTCCTCTACCCTTGTGGAGTTCGTAGGCTATAGTGGGAAAAGATGACAAGTCATGTTTTTGCTTTGTGTGCAGAACTATCCAAGTTTCTACAAAATCACAACGACTGGGATTTGAAACACTTTGAGGGTTCAAGTTTTCTTCTCACCTTGACTTATTTGGTCAACATCTTTGGTGCCCTTTATCACTTAAAAGCTTTTGTAGGATTGGAAAGATGTTTTGACTACTACTTTTTTGACTGATGGTAGTATCCAGCATGGATAAGGCAGCCATTTGTTTTGACACCATGACTGTAGATATAAACAATCAACACATAGTTGACATCACAAAGCTTCAGCACAACAAAATCTTCATACATTTTGGTGCCACCAAATGAAAGATTATCCCCATATTAATAAATTTACACTTTGAGGTTCACCCATCGTTCATAACAGTATGTCTATGCAAGCATGCGTTTTCTGTACTGGTTGATGTGTTAAAATGCAATATGGAACATGTTTCCCTGTGAAAATGACATGAGGATTGCCCTGCATGAAGCAAGGTATGAATCTCCCAGATTGTCACCAAAAAAACAGAAACATTGACAAAACAAGGTAAGTGAAGTTTGAACTGTTGTTAGGTTTTGTTTCAGTAACCTATTTCTGTTTTTTTCTTGTTGCTATTTTTGTTTCTAGTCATATTGTCCAACAATTTGGGTTTAACACAAGCTTGGAGAACAGGTGTTTTTTGGGTTTGTAAAGGTTAAGTATCTTTGCTTTTTCTGCTGCCAAATAGCCCAAGATTATTAAAAATTCTTTAGGTATCACTAAAGCATTGGAGGAAAAGCAGATCAACATTGATGTTATACTCCAAAAAACTGCAGCTGTGGCTAATGTTGTTTCATCTCAGTGGATGCACAGCTTTGTAGATGGTCCCATTGGCAAGGAGCCTCACAAAATTTTTCGGCTGAAAGTTTTTGCAAAGCAGGTACCGTACTTGGATGTGTCATTGTAATTTTTACATTCCTAAAGTAGTGTAATCACATAAACTGCTTAGTAAATGTGCTGACACAGAAAATAAGAAGTGTACGTGTATTTAGGTTTAATTCTTTGGTGTCCGGCTGCATTCGAGGATTTTTGGAAAAAAAACGCCTAAACACACGTGGCTTTGCGCGGGAATTTCTCCGGTCCGGTATGCTCTACAGACCTGGTAAAAGTCGCGAAAGACGCGGCAAGTCTTCTAGTCTGCACTCGAAAAAAATTTTTTTGCTTGGGGAGTGCGGGTTTTTTGTGAGTGACGTTATAAGTGGAGGACTTTTAGGCCACCTTGGCCCACTTTGCCTGGCCCTGGGTGCCAACCGTTAGGTGGTAGTATTTCGCTGAAGTTTTTACTGGAAACTAGGCTACAAT
>Ga0210059_1008870_pt1 | contig 15778 bp, 7 predicted proteins | sample Ectturendosymbi2_FD_188042 | JGI IMG/M metagenome (GOLD analysis project Ga0210059, IMG submission 188042) | Ecteinascidia turbinata endosymbiont from Florida, USA - Sample 2 (SPAdes) (version 2) | ecosystem: Host-associated > Tunicates > Ascidians > Unclassified | place: Key West, Florida... | reverse complement strand
GTACATGAGGTTTCCAGCTTAACTTATTGTCAAGAAGGACACCCAGGTATTTTAGGTTGTCTTCTGGGGAAATGGTGTGGTTATTTATAGTAACTTTAAATGAGGCAGGATTGTGTTTTCGAGAAGCATGTGCTGAATCATAAGCATGTGCTGAATTTTGTTGAAGTACGATTAAATTCCTTTCATAAACAGCAAAGCAGTTTGCGGAGTCGGCTGGCCGTAAATATTGTGGACAGTTGCAGGCGCACGTGTGTGATTTCTAAGAGTGGTTTTGATCATGTTTGTTTCTTACTGTGTTAATGAAACACTGGGCTTTACTGCTTGCAGTATCGCTGACGTGAAAAACTAGTTATCAGAGAATAATCTGAATTCTGTGGGAAACATGCCTGACTAGTGGTTGCATTTTGCGTAGGCGACACGGCCTAAAAATCTCCAGGATGGGCGAAATCGGTGGCGGATCCAGGGAGTATTTGGTTCGATTGCACAAAAAGGATGTTTTGGCGTCTTGTAACAGACACGCAAACGTCAGGTATGAAATCGCCAGTGGACAGCAGTTAGCTTTGGTCTGGTCATAGGTTATACAGAGAGCAACAAGCAGATATCTGAAAAGATGTTGGACGTTAGACCACGCTTGATGGTCTCCGACACAAAACAGTTCACTATGCGCATGCATCCTGAAGTTCAATGACAAAGGCGTGAATACTGAATTATCCTACAAATTGAAAAACCCTGATACTTTTTTGATGTAAGCGTGTCCAAGTGCAGAACATGAATTTTAGCCTACTACCTAGGTGCGTGAACTCTCGAAAACATTGCTCTGTGTTTAAAAATTAGTCGTTATAGTCGTTTGTATCGATTATTGGATGAAGACAACTCATACGAACACCGGGAAAAGGCTGGCAAACATGGAAAGTTCAGGCAAGGAAACAAGATTGTAGTGACCATTTAAATAAAATTCGAGCAACGGTGAGTAACTTAGTTCAGGAAACGAGCTATTTAGTAACTACCTAATCGTGAACGCTGTAATCAGTTGACCTCACAACAAATATGAATGTTTGTATGCAAAATAACGAAATAGAAAATACAATCATTAGCTTGTTTTGTACATTCAGTAGCGTAATTTCAAGCAGAAGAATTGAAAAATGTGTACTCAAAATTCTATATCAAGCGAAGGTATCCATACGTTCATTAGTAAGTGTGAGAGCAGAGCTAGATTTAAATTCAATGTAACTTCAAAAGAATGCTAATCGCGCCCAAACACGCATCTTCCAGTTTTCATGAAAGTACGATGAAGGACTCCAAGCTATTCTAGTAAACGAGTGGGCTACTGGTGCTGTTTTTCAACGTTGAAGTGCATTCAACAATTTGATGCACAAATAACAGTAACAGCGGATTGCAACAACTCGTTCGCTATTGTAGTTCTCCATGTACGCGTTGAAGGCAGACCATTGTGAAACCCGAATGTATGAATTCCCAAATGCGTCGTCAAAAAAAGGCGATCCGCACTTTAGAGAAAACGGCGTTTCTGTAATTTTTGATGTGGAACCAGAGCACTGACGCTTATGACTTCTCAGCAGAAAAAAACCTAAACAATCTTGACTGCACCAAAACATGCTCTTTGTAACAGAGCTTTATATTTTGACACTACAATGTGGAATAGCCTACTCAAACGTATATGGGAAACCATTGTCCAGCACAGGTTGCCAAAATGACGTGAGCGAGTCTTTTTTCCAGCGTGCTTTGACGCAAGCCATTTGCGTCGAACCTCTGCCTTACAGCCTGTGCGATCTTTGACGCTAATTTTATCGACGTGCGTTTTAACAAGCTCCTGACGAAGGTAAGCGGGCATCTTGTGAATGTTTGCGCAGATGACAATAGATTCTCTTGACCAGAGGTTTGAGCTTAGTGCATGTTCAACTCTTTCATTGGATTCCTTCTTCCAGGAACGGTCGTCAGAAAAATTAAAAAATTTTAAGCAGTTCAGCTTTTCTTGTATGATGTCAGGGTAATCAAAGCAACCTTTAGTTCGATCTAGCATGGCTATCCGATCAATAGTTGCGTTCGCAAGTGCACGAATGTCTTGTGAAACAAGACGTTTCATTCGATCTGCACATGAATGATGCTGAGAAGATGCCAGTGTGCTGTGCCAACACCACAAGTACAGCTCAGAGATGTTTCCAAAGGATGAAAAAATTGCAGCTGTTGCCATCGAAATTTAGAACTAGCTACGTGCAACAGAAAAAAAGCAGAAAAGCGTACTTTTCTACAGAGCAACATTTACGCATATAGGGTATTAGGTGAAAAACACTTTTTTGAATGCATAAGTTTCTTATGTCGAAGTCGCCATGCATTTGTCTCATACTTATAATGTCTAAATCATCAGTAACCTATATTTTTTTATTTTTACGTCCCATGTTTCTGTTCAGTAAACTGAAGTACAACTGGCCAGCAGAACATCTAGATGTCTGAAAGCGTAATCATTTCAAACAGACAACTGTTGAAACAACCTAAATGGAATGCATTGCTGAAGTTATCTCAAAACCAATTTTTCTGATATGAGAAAGTCCCAAGACCCGAAATGTCATGAATTACTTGGCCAGAAGTACTGTGCGCATAATGTGCTCCGTGCACTGAATACTGGGTGTGGTGAATTCGCGTGAAACGTTAATAATCTTTTGCCTCCAGGCAAAGTAAAATCATTTACATCCACAATGGTTTTCATGTCTCTTGATATACTATTCTAATTACAACTGTGGGTTCTGATGCGGCAATCGCAGCGTTACTGTGATGCGCGCGGACAATCTTATTACAATGTGTGCTCGGCATCCGGCGAGCGCATTACCTGTCGACATTGGAAAATGTATGAATGCTCAGCTTTTTTACTAAATTTTGCTGCGGTGCAGCAGTAGCCTGCATAAGTCATTTGATCAGCTGTGGTGGGGTTGGTATAAAGGGAGGAGTCGTGCTCGATCGTGATCGACCGCTGAGCCAATGCACTCGGACGGTTTTATCGACAGTGTGCGCGTGTTGTTCCGCATTTTGAGAGTGCTGGCTTTACCAACTGCAGCTGGTCAGCGTAGGCTTGCGTGAGCACGTCGGAATCTAAAAATCGATTATGGGGGCCTAACGTTGCAGGATTTCGCAGGTAGACTAAATTGGCAGGGAATTGAAACGCGCTTACACAGAATCAAACGCTTCAGCTTCTGTCTCGTCTCTAACCGATGTTTGCCGCATGTCAGTGCTTCAAATGACGAACGCTCCTCTGCTGCAGACTTTGTGGAGGGCGATTAGATCAGGTTCAGCTTCTCTCAGACTTCCGCATCTCTGAAACAGGAACTTGAGCAAGGTCGCTTTAAATTTTGTGAGCTGATCAGCTTTACAAGTCGTCATAGCTCTATGTACGACATCACCGAAATTGATGATCCAATGAATGAAGCACTATCACAGTTCCAATCAAAGTATTGGTCAACTTGGCTCCAGTGCACACTGCTAAAAGGGTTCTTATGACGGTCACCTGCTCAGAGTTCATTTTTTAAGCCAACACCATATACGAAATTTTTTTAGATGCAAATTAACACCTTTGCTTGCGATGGCTCTAAACTTATTTTATGCCTTTACTTGTTTCTATTATGTGCTCGACAACATTTCTATAAAACTTAAAACATAGAGCATATTGCTTGATCGAAATCGTAATCAATTTTGCTGTTTACAATGATGTTACCTTAGTTGTTTTCCATCTTCCTCGTCTACCGTCGCTACTTTACAGAGTTGCTTTCAATTCTTACGAAGATGTTAGACAGGAAGTGGTGTATACTCTTTCAATATCTTTTCTCTCATGCACAAGCGGGAGATGCAACGCAATGTAACTCAGAAAAGAAACGTGAAATTTTATTTTATTTTGAGATCTTGTGAAAATAGGGTCAAAAAGCTCTTTGAGCTTTCATTTGTAATTTTTTCAATTAATATTTTCATTTGGCAGTTTTAGTCAATGCAGTTTGAGTATGAGTAAGTCATCAGTGGCACAGTAATAATTTATGACGCGAACATCTTGCGCGCGTGTTTCTTCAAACAAGACGCATTGACTGTCAGCTTTTTTTATCCTTTAATACAGACTTTCTGAAAGGAACATCGGCATCTCTGTAGTAAGCCAGTTAGTAAGCCAAGTTTGACTTACCTTAATAAATGTAAGATACCGACAAAGCTACCTTTTGCCTTTCATATTTGGGCTTGGGTGAAACCGTTGAAGTCGAAACTTTCATTATCTACATTGATTCTTCATTACTGCTTTCTCTTACATACCAAAAGGCGCATGATAAAATGAAAAAAATCTGCTTGACAATAAACATTTTTTTCAAAGAATTCAAGTGAAAAAATAATCCGCTGAATTAACAAGAAATTTTTTGTGAATAAATGGTAATTTGAGTAAACACACCCTTCATGACTAGTTACGGAATCGAATAAAGTAGTTTTACGGTTTGTTGAAAAATTGCAACCTTTTGCAGTTGCTGTTCTGTACTTGAATGTTTTGGAAAAGAGATAAAGCAGATCATTATACCATCGTGTCTTGCAGGTCGCAAATTGTATTCGATCAGATCTTCATCTTTATTCAGATGATTGTAAAATCTTGAAGCTGCTCTAGCAGCTAGATGTACAACAAGGGGTGTTATGATTCGGCTATCTAAATTAAGATATGACGAAAGCTGCCAACATACCATAAATCTGTTACTGCTCTTTTTTAGTGCTTTCCGTGTTGGAATTTGGTATGTCCCACTGATAATCAAATTTCACGTTTGTTCTTAGATTATTGCCTATATCTTATCAAGATTGTTTGGAGCCGTTGAAACTTCTGTTGGTTGATGTTACGTTCATTTAGTCATCAATTCCATTGTGCATTTGCGCATAAGTTGTTCTGTGGGCACGAAACGTGCTTAGAAAGGTCTTGCATCACGTTGGAAAAGTCGAAAGAAAACTTCTAAGTGCATTTTGTATACTTGGACCCAGGGGCGGATCCAGCCAGTAAGTTAAGCGGGGGCGATTTCAGTAATATTTGCCTGTCAAGTCTCATTACCGGTTCACTACTGTAAGAGGGATGAAGCATACTTCACAGCACTGCTGTGACAAAACAACGGACAGCAAAATGGCCTTATATCGCGAATGCTGTTTTCCGAATTGTGCAAAATCATGATTAAATAACGTTACTTTTGTAGGTTTTAGGGGGCAATCGCCCCCCCTCGATCCGCCCCTGCTTGTACTTTGTCGAATGTTGTTTGGATTGTGCCGCTAACCTAATTTATATAACGTTAAGATGGACGCTGAATGTGATTTGTGTGAAGTGAAAGTGAAATTTCGTTAGAATTTGTTTCACTTGCCAGGTTGAAGTCAAGTTACTTTAGCATTTTAAACAGTAACCATTTATAGACAATTTTCTCTGCTTTTGCCAACTAGAATTTATCGAAAAAAATCCTTATATACATCTCTTTGTTAAAAATCACGGAAACCTTTGAAAAGTCTAGAGCATATTTTACAAAAGCGGTGAAATTTATGCAATATATCAGTTTTTTTCAAGGTGTTTTAGGGATCCGCTTCGGGTCCCTAGAATCGAAAATCGGGTCCCTAGAATCAGAGAGAATCATTATCGGGTCCCCAGAATCAGAGAAAAGTATCATCGGGTCCCTAGAATCAGAGAAATCGGGTTCCTACAGGTCCATACCGGGTACCTAACATTTTCCTTTAAAAAACCCTGAATATATATTGTCTTGCAATCTGAAAGTTTGTTTTTGACTCTTGTGACCTTTACCCGAGCCATAGAAAATTTTAGAAAATATCAGAAAATAAAACAAACTGCGGTCTAACCACTTCAGAGGTGTTGACCATAAATGTTGGTAGCGAAGTGGGTTGTGAATGCAAACAAATACATTTTTCTGACTTGAAAACTTTTGTGGGGATACGTGTACATTTTGCTTTTCGTCTTATGCTTTTAATCCGCGCTACATAAATTAAACCTGAAGAGTAAGTCAAAAACCTGGTACTATTTGCATTGCCATGACTACAACGTTGCAATATTTTGACAGAAAGCTCAGAAATAGCCATTCTGCTAATTTCATTTCACCTACACAGTAGATCTTCAATTTTACTGTAAAAATAGTGGCTGTCGTACGACACTGCGGCTCAAACCTCAGCTTTCGCGAAACAGGGCTCGCGGTTCTACTTTGGTCATGCAGCATTTCGGTGAATCAAAATGCGCGGGGCAGATCGACAATTGCCACCTGCCAATACAAGCAGCTAGTCCGTGGAAACGGTATTTGCCTCCAGTGGCGTACGCAGAACATTTTCATGGGGGGTGTGTGTTTCATTCGGTGGCATATGGTGTTCATTTGTATTTGGTGTGCGCTTTTGTGACGTCACAATTTGACGTCATATTCACGTTTCCAAACCAACGTTTTGGCGAAGTTTGTTGACGAAATATGCATATTTTTGTACACGCGCTATCCTTATTTTATGTGTCAGTGCACTGAATATAAACTATCACCGCTCCAAGTTATGATATCGAAGGAAAATAACCTCAACGCTACGACACAGCAGTTCATAACTGCAAAAATATCAGGATGCGTGTTAAAACAGGGAAGTGAAATACACTCATCATTGAGTCAGAGCAGTTTACAACTGCAAAAGGAGGCTTCGCTAGTGTCTTGTAGAATACGAGCAGTCGAGCATAGAAAGTGTGCGGCTGGACTGGCTGGCGCACACCCCGGCTTGCAAGGCGCACACCCCGGCTTGCAAGATCGAATCTTGCTAAACTACTGTCCACAAGAATTGAGAATGCGCATAAAGTACGCAAGAAACCTTTCAATTTTTTGTTATGTATAGAAGTTCAGCAAACTTTTAGTTTTCCTTTTTCCCTGCTGAGACATTATCAAATGCCTGAATGCTTTTGTGCTATAAACTGCTGTTTTTGAACTCGTGTAACAGTTCTATCACGCTACAAAACTGGTAATGTAGCCAATGCGGTCAGCGCTTGCGCTGATCAGCCTTAGCAGACAAAAGTAAGACAATTGTTTCGGATAAAGTGAACTATCGCTGAACACAATCTTAAACATGCGTAGTGGACGAAAGGTCTGCAAAAAGTGGTGAGATGGGTTCTGGACGCAGACGATAACCGAGATTCTCACCAAAACCTGATTATTACTTATTGGCCCATTTACAGTGCTCCTTGAAATTTGCATGCAAATTTATTCCGTGGTATTTGCATTAAAGTCGACAAATTAACAACCAAAAAGGTATGCGAAAACAATTAATCTCTCCTGCACATGTAATATATTTTTTGTAAAATATCAAGCTCAAGGGAAGGTTTTAACCCCAAAACCCCCCTTGCGTACACCCTTGTTTGCCTCATGGGAAACGGCTCAGACCGAATCGGCCAGACCGAAAAGTCCTGTTCCGCCTGGAGATTAATGCTTGTATGAAGTAACCATGTTGTATGAATACGCGACACAGTTTGTTCTTTATTTCTCGCTCATTTACAACGATCTAACTTAACATGGCAACCAAATCAATAAAAGCATAGTTTTGTGAATTACTGCAAATGTCTGTGAAAATTTAGATATCCGTAAGCTTGTATCGACATGAAACTGATTGCTTCGTCTCGAGACAATTATACCATTAATGCAATTCAAACTTTTTACATCAGAGGTGGCCAACCTTTTGCACACCATGAGCCAATTTTTTCAAACGTAAGTAGAGATGCGCCGTACCGTCGCACATTTCTTGTAACAATGTTACTTCAAAACATTAGCGATTTACCAGTTAATATAATCAAATACAGACGGAAAATTTGGTAAAGCTGCTAATAAACTTCATATTTACTTACTCAGTTTTAATGAGATTTCAAATATTTCACCAGTTTTCAATGTTTGGAGTTGAATTTGTTACTGAGAGCAGCGGTGATTCTAAAATTTGGATCAGTCAGGCTCGCCCTTGTTTTTATTTTCATCGATTTCATGGACGACAATGCTTATTTGCGTGTGTGCGTCGTTTCAAAACGACATACATATGTATTTGAATGAATATTCTTAGCTCTGGAAAATTTTCACATGGCAAGGATCGCCAGAAATTAATCGCATCGTATGTACCAGTCACTGAAGAAAGCGCATCACACTTATATGTTATTTGGCATTTTCATTGTCTTACTTTCACTTAGTGAGAATGGGTTTACAAATGTCAAAATGCAGTCTTCTTCTTTAGCAAAATCACAAAAGCAATTTTCAAATGAGTCTCGCAATAACTTGATCTTTAAAATGCATTTTCTCATATTGCCATTATCATTCAATCTGCTCCTTTAAATACGGAGACTAGCTGATATCATCATTTTCTAACTTTGAAATAAAGAGTTTTAATATCATCTTGAAAGTTTGTTGCAACATGATAACAGGCATCTCATGAGGGGTTTGTACGAAACAAAAAATCGATAAAAACATTGGAAAGGCTTTACTAGTTTACTTTATTACAATTACAGGTATACAACGTGCCACTTCAAATCATCCAATGCGCCATAGGTTGGCCACCTCTGTTTTACATAGTTAAGACAAATTTGTCTCTGCGCTGCTTTTTTTCAGTTCATTTCTTTCAAGCATGCATTGATTTCACCCCTCGATCTTCAACTCGACCTTCTTATCTTTCGTTTCATGCCACCTTGTGATTTTTAGCTCATCTTTTCATTTCATACGCACATTATCTTCTCACTCCGCCAAATTCAGAAGATGTGTCATGCGCAATGCCGCCCGGTGCACATAGCTTTTGTTGACTTGACTAGAGCATTTTACATGGTCTGCAGAGAAGGGCCATGCATTCGATCGTTCTACAAAAAATCGCCTGTCTACCTAGACTTCTCAGCCTTGTAAATGCCAGGCCTTAGCATTACGATGTGGATGCACGTATCTCATTTGAAGGTGCTCTGTTGGCTCCCTTCGAGTTGAAAAGCGGCGTAGAGCAAAGCTGTGTTCCGGCTCTAGATCTGTTGGGAATGTTCTTTTCTGCTTGTTCTCCATCGTGCATTCCATGACGACAGCAAAAATGTCAACACTGATGGAGTTCACCTGCGCACCCGCGCATATGGCAGGAAGTTCAACGTCGCAACATTGCCTGTCAAAACAAAAATTTGGCGCATCCTGGTTCGTGAACTGCTGTTTGCAGAAGATACTGCATTCCATCCTTAGTTGTGGTTGGAGTTGTGGTTGGAGGCTAGGTTGATATCTCATTTTTCTCGGTATGCATGTTGAGGCCTGATGTGCCTTCAACGCAGGGAAATGAGCCTCCAATCATTAGTTGGCCGTTTTGCTGATGGTTGCGGCGCCTTAACAGGCTCTGGTCATTAGCAACAAAAGCTGTTGTAATGCACCAACTGACGTGCGCTGATACGGCCCATGTAGATATCATTGTGAAAGAGACTAGGCTCAAAAATGTCGACAAGTTTTGCTACTTTTATGACCAAAGGCAGCTCTTTTGAGAAAAAGTTCAGTCAAGAATCGGGAAGCAGGTATCGCGTTCAGTCAACTCAGTTCCAGAGTATGCGCTGTCCACTCCTTACACTGTGCATCAGGGGCGGAGCTAGGGGGGTGCCAGGGGGGCCACTGCCCCCCCAAAATTTTGCCTGGCCCCCCAGTGGCCCCCCCAAAATTTTTCAGGTCTTCTTCTGAAAGTCCTACACAGACCATTGACAGCTCCCCTTGTTGCAAAACTGGCCCCTCCAGTGGCCCCCCCAAATGAAAATGTCTGGCTCCGCCCCTGCTGCGCATCAAAGGCAACATCTGCTATGCTTGCATATTAGGTAATCTTTTTACACATCCAAAACTTGGCCAATATATATGCAGCAAATAAGAAAACTTATCTGTTTTCACATGCGATGCCTCCGCAGTATTTGCGGCGTCACTTGGGGGACAACATCAGAAACGAGGTCATTTTGCAGCGCACTGGCTGTAGCTCTTTGTTTAGTTAGTTTAAAACAAGACGCTTGTGCTGACTTAGTCACGTTTGCCGTCTTGCTGAGTGTCATTTACTAAAAACATCTCTACAGTGAAAACTCTTTCGTTTCATAATTGTGAAAAGAGACCTGCGGCTGTTTAAAATCTCGTCCTCCGAACGGGAAGCATTGTCTGGCGTGGATTCCTTATCTAAGGTTCGCTGGAGCTGGACCATCCCCGTTCCTCTCAAAGCAATCATCCTCTCGTAGAGGCTTTGCCGCACTACTACTCCATTTCATCTTAATACACAATTGATTCGAAATATTTGGAACTGATATGCTCAACTCACAGCTCTTTTATGGCGTGTAACGTTTAACCCAGATGTTGTTGCTCTGATGTTCTTTTTGTGACTGTGAATATTTCCTTCGCATAGGTTCCACTGCCATTATTGCTTAGTTTCTACCACGCCACGTACATTGTTGCGGTTATGATTTCACGCAGCAGCTGAGTATCTGATATGCGCCTGATGGAAATTGTTCAAAACCGTTCATTCTCAGGTTAATGCTTCCCAAGTCATAGCTATCTTCGTTTTCACGTTTCACATGCTTTTTTAATCGATTTTGTGTTAACCTCAGTCCCATCGCCACGGGGGGCTTCTGGGGTCTTAGCCCCCCAAACAAAGTTCCAAGCTCCCCCAAATTGAATTATGAAGCACTATACATCGGTAGAGTTCTTATGAATTTCAGAATGTGAAGCCCCCCTGAACAAACGCAAAGCCCCCTTATTGAAAACTTTCTGGCGACGGTTCTGGTTAACCTGCTTGTGATACCACCTGATCTCACCCATAGCAAATCCTAATTTCACTCAACATTGTTCCCAAGGGTGCCTTATTGTTTCCCAGTGAGTATTGTCTCTAGCCTAATGTGATATGAGCAGTTGTTTCCAATCAGTAATAGCATAAAAAACAAAAATAGTCAGCAGAATTTATCCTCACGGTAGGTTTGTAAAAGTTCGGCAATGATTAAGACACTGTGAGGGAATATGATTCTGATATTAAATTGACTGCTTTGTATGCATATCTGTGCAAATTGGTTTAGCTAGGGGCTATAGTTTAGGCCGTGATGTATATTGTCCAAACTCTATTAGACAAGCCAAAGCTTTCCCATATAATTGCTTTTTAAAATAAGTTGAAAACATTTTGTTGCAAACTAAACCTAAGAATTCTTTTAAATTTACTGTACTGCCCTTTTCAAGGCCATAAGCGATTTTCAGATAATTTGTTGCAAAAATCTATGATTTAAAGCAGTGTTTCCCAATCTTTTTTTGGCTAGCGCCCCCTTTTCTGACAAACAAATTTCTATCGCCCCCCTACCATGCCTAGCACACATGTCAACACAATTTTTCGTATTGCATATTTGGTATATTTGAAAATGATTAAAACAAGAATGAGCGCAAAGATGCATTTCACTATAAAACTGAATTTAGTAAATCAACTCATTTAGCAGTTGGAAACTGTTACAGTTCATGATTTGGAAACTGTTAGAATACATGAGGGGCTCGATTTCGTTTGGACAGCATTAAACTTGGACAAGAAGGTGGAGATCGCTGATTTGGCTTTAATGAGGTTAACATGATTTCCCTGCAATTGCAAATTAACTTCATTGAACTTCGTGAAGATATTTGTGGACTGTGACAGCCAAGATACTGTATCTGTGACACCCTTTAACAGCCATCTTCTGTGTGCAGCAACAGGCGTACAAACTCTCTTCTTCCTTATCCGAGTGCACCACATTGCCTAAACTTAGCAAAACACTTCTAAACCCCTTGGTGTCCTTTGATCAATCCATTAATATCGTATTTTCCGCCTAATAAGCCGAATTTCAGGACCTAATTTTTGGACTTGATTTTTTTTGGGTCGGCTTATTGGGCGGATCATCAGCGTTGGACCAGAAAAAAATAAACACTTCAATCTCAGAAATTTATTAAAATCCATCAATTTAATCATCTTCATCGTCAGAAGCATCTAATAATAGATTCCAATCCTCGGCAAATACCTTGTCGTCGTACGGGTCATTTTCTGGTGTTAGTAGCTGAGCAAGGACAATGTTGTCTTCCTCGTCGTCGTCCAAAAAATGGTCCCGGCGTATTGGGCGGTAATACGAAAAAACCCTCATTTTCAGAGTTAAAAATTACTCTGCCACATTTTTAGTAAATTTTGAGTTCGGAGCAGTGCAGGATTGAATTTAATCTGCAGATTTTAAAAGTATTTGAACTTAAAACCGTGACACTTGCAGTCGTCCACTGGCTCTACCACCTCTCTCTCGCTGGATTTCCTTGGCGCTGCTCAAGCTAAAGTGCGTTCTGAAACACACTTCTGTTTTCCGGAATGTTTTCAATTCCCTTTAGGTAACTTATTCTTGTTGAAATCTGGCACTGTCTGTAAAACATATAAATTGCCTTTCTACTTTCGAATTGAACTCGTACAAGGTTATTATTATATTTGTGATCATTAAACCACTCCATCCAAAATTAGCTCACGCTTTTGGTCACAGGCTGAGTCCAAGTGCAAGCGTGCGTTCTCAAACCTGACCGGTGATAGTCACTGTAACAAAACGGGCATGATTAAGTAGCAGTTTACCCGTGTCAAGAAGTACAGCTGACGAAAATTCCAATCATAATCATTTCATTATATAAAGGAGGACAGTTTTACTGTGCAGCTTACCTTTAGTGATGGAAACTGCAGTTCATCAATTTGTCTCCTAGCATTTGACCTCTGTTTTGTTTTCAAAACGCTAAGTTTTTGTTTACAAAGTACATGCATACATGGTTGTTGATCATACTGTTTTTTATGACATTTGGTCACTCAAAGTTAGTAAGACAACAGAAATATTAACTGGGTCTCCTATCGCCCCCCAACCGCCCACTTCTGCTTCACCGCCCCCAGGGGGCGGTACCGGCCACTGTGGGAACCACTGATTTAAAGGAATTTTTTCAATAGTTCCAGTGAATACTCATCTCAGACTTTTTATTAGTTTTGAAAGACGCTGCTTCTATTCAGAGCGTGTTGATGACAAAGCAATCCATTAAAAAAAATAGGCGGTAAAAATTTCGAGTGTTGGCAGTGTTTCGTAGCATTGGATGGCGTAAATTACTTATATGACTTCGGAGGTGCACAGGAATGTTTCAAGAACTTTGAAAAATGTAGTTGCTATGAGATAGGACACTGAAACGTATAACGAAATTTTGAAAGAACACTTTACAGGCGGATATATTGAGGTCTTTCGGAGTAAAGACTTTGCAAGCCACTGAATTTAAAAGAATTACAGTTGAAGGGTTACTGAGTGTGCCTTGAAAAGTAATTTTACCTTACTGATAATTTCTTTCGAAACAGGAATTTATGGTTGAGGTTGAAAACTCATTGCAGTAAACGCTTCATTAAAAAACACGGAAATGTTACACTATGTTCCCTTTTCACGTGTTTTGTAAACAAAAATTTAGTTTTGTTCCTATTATTTAGAAAGGTTAAACACTGAGATTTAGCTTGACCGCTTAAGCTCTACATTTTTATATAACAGAAAGGAGCCGTAATGTAGAGCAAACGTCTTGCACAAAGCGGGAGCCATGCTGTAAAAGATCTTTGTAAGGGGTGTGTTTTCCAAACAAAGCGATATAATGTACAGAGGCATGAAACCTTTAATTTTGGATTCGAGAGATCCCGATCTGAATTTTACATGTCACACTCTCTTTAAGAAGCCGCTCAAAGCTGCTGGTTTTACTGCACAACCTCAGACGCTGAATTTGCGTGGTTTATTACCTGGATGATGCTTTCATGGATTGTTATCTTTTAAAACAGCCCACAAGTGCAGAGCCATAGAGTAACGTTCTCCTGACGTTAGTTTTTATATAATTAAATAAGAAGCTTGACTAATAGATAAGCAGCCTGATCGGTCACAACACAGCCTATTTTTGTTTGTTTCATAAAATTTTGCAACACAGTAGCTTATGATCCTTAGAAGCTTAACAAGTAGTGATGCAAGTGATATTTTTCTTTTGAATGTAGATCTGCAACAACTTGAACACTTGTACTAATCGCTCATACTGAATGTAGCGCGAAAAGTATCCTTTGAGGCACAACACATGGTTCGAAGTTCGAAAAGCCGAAGATTTCAAAGCGCCAGTTTGCAACATTCATTGAGAACAAAAGCTTAAAACATAGAAAAATTAACCTTAATTTTAGACCAGGGATGAAAACCATATTCAAGGTAATGCTATTTACAAGTGTGGAGAACTGTTGAAAAGATTCTTCCAAGTTTTTACTTGTATCAACTGTCAAGAAATACTGTGCATGCAGCATTCATATGTGCGATAGCCAGTTAACCTTAAAACTAACTGAACAATTTTATAAGTGAAAACGCCATGTTGCGATGACCTTACGTTACATGATATTGATAAAATCAAAGCATCATTTGCATTTGGCCCAATACAATATTACACTTATCCTCAGTTCTAAACGAGTGTGTTTTTTTGCCATTGCACTAAGGGTATATTATTACTCTTTCCTGTAACCAATCTTCTCCTTGTAAATTATATAACTCACAAACACTACAAGCGATGTAATCATAATACAAGCAAAGCATCAAAGTTTATTTAGATTTTCAAGCATCTTGGCAAAGTGATAAGTTTGCGTGGCAAACAGAGAGGTTAAACTGCAAATACATGATGAATCAGTATCACTTTTCTATTCAATGGTTTACGAAAAAGTATTCTGACTCGAGTGTAGCCAGTGTTACTCTCTTTTTGTGAGGTTAGTATATTTGCCATATATTTCGGGCTTTGCATTGTTTTGTTTTGTGGCGAAAAAATAAGTTTTCATGCAAATCGTGGGTAGTACCAATCAATCATTTCCATGAGTCACTTCTTGTTTGTAAATGAAGTTTACTTTTCCCAACTTCTCCGCACGGTAAGTTGGTTATACCCAGTGCAATTGAAAGGAGCCTGATGTACACTGTGCGTTTTACATAAACTGTGCGATACATCAAGAAATTCCGTCAAAAATTTGTGAAGCTCGTTACATTTAGCTGGTATGAGTCATGAAGAAGTGATCCTTCTCGGTTAAAGTGAGCCATGAGCTTTGGTTTATTTCTCACTTTGCTATTGTTTTGTTTTTGCCTAATTTTGCATGTTTAAACTTTTCCACATTACAGAGTAGCTTCGGATTAAATATAACCAAAGAGTGAAAATCAGTGAAATCATGCTGGCAAATATAATGTGGTCTGAGAGATAAAAAATGTATGCAGCAAGATTGTAGTTTTAGTTTTACCTTGTAAAACGTAACTGTTGCTAACACCATATCGTGTCATTAGAAAAAAGCAGACACAACGGAAGACCTAATTATTCTACTTTTCACCTAAAGTTGAAGCACTGCCTGAAGTTATTCCCTGATAATTTGTCAGTTACTAGGTCTGATTCATATTCTCGCTTTTTGTGAAGAATAAAGGTTGTTTGTAGTAAAGATAAAATCAGTACACATTTGCCGTTTGATCTTATATTTTGCTATGTATCCAATTCTGTGCGCGCTGTTTATTTCGAAAACCAGGGAGACCATGCTCGGCCTTTAGTTGCATTTCCATTGGGATGCTTTAAGCCAGTGCCTCCCAACCGGGGTGCCGCGGCACCGTAGGGTGCCGTTTACGATACTCAGGGGTGTCGCAAGCTAATGCATCTTTTCAATATGTCATTAAAAATACATTTTAAAAATGTCATCAAACTTTAAAGCAAATTGCTGTGGGTTCACCACTGGGTACCGCAAATTACATTTCTCT
>Ga0210059_1008869_pt1 | contig 15779 bp, 6 predicted proteins | sample Ectturendosymbi2_FD_188042 | JGI IMG/M metagenome (GOLD analysis project Ga0210059, IMG submission 188042) | Ecteinascidia turbinata endosymbiont from Florida, USA - Sample 2 (SPAdes) (version 2) | ecosystem: Host-associated > Tunicates > Ascidians > Unclassified | place: Key West, Florida... | reverse complement strand
CATCAAAATTTTCTGTAGCAGGACTTGACAGGTGGTCAAGCTGGCTTTTGCAAAAGGAATCCTAATTTGATCTTGCCTTCTGTAAAATATAGTAAATAGCTTCCACTTTAATTTGCTGAAAAATTCGTTCTCATTGTCAATGTTGGATGAAGGACAACTTTCGCATTGTGTGCTGGATTAAATGGGTGACTTTTTCGTAAAACCATCTCATCAATCAGTATTTTCGTTCCTGACAAAATCGAACCCCTAGTAACTTGTTGCGTAACCGAAACTTAGTTTCTGTGATGCCTTCGTGTTTTTTCCGCTATTCGCACCTAGCACCGGCGAATTGAGATTGTGAGAAGTTTTTAATCCCCTTGCCTGTCTACCGGCTTGCGGTCGACAAATATTCTATGTACGTCATAATTGCCTGCGTCCTCTTGACTTGCGATTTTGATTGTTGGGTTTGGAATAACCAGACAAGTGAGCGAAAATACGTCTGCGCGAAAGATGCAGAGTGTCTACACCTGCAGACTTGCTCCCGAGCCGAAGTCATTCCGATTTATTACTGATAAAGTTGAGATTCTCAGAATAATTTGCGGACGTGGGTAAAATTGTTGAAATAACTCTTATTTGGGAGTTTAAACTTTATTTGGCCGAAACCGCGACCACTGGAAGTAGTTGCAATTATGCCAATAACTGCGGTGTATGATTTAAGCTGTGTAAAGAATGCCAATATTAAATCTGGGTCCTGCACATCGGAATATGCCAATCATTGCGCAAAGAAAGCGCCCTTGAGGTCTGATTAACCTGTACTTTTCAAAGAGGACCATGTTTTTATATACGATTCTGTTTACCTTCAAGCATTTGCTCAGCGTCACTTCAGGCTTGGCGTCTTCAGCCGATCAGCAATAATTGTACCCGGCGAACAGTTCGCAGTATATTCAGTGACCTTTGTACATCGACCCGTTTCGTGCTGGTGGTTCTCAGCTTGATTTTGAAAAAACAACGACAGTGAAGAGCTGAATATTCAGAGTTGTATTTTGAAGGGAAGCTAAGGCAGCACGATGTAGTGCCCCCACTAATATCACGCACGCCAGTGCGATCTTCACAATCTTCACATGCAAAGTCAATTAAATGCAAAATGTAAATTCGAAAGTTGTGAGGCGTTGCAAAACGTAATTCTGTAGATACGTTTTGTCAATTTTGAATGGACTACTTGCAGGTTCTTTATATATGTGGCTACGCTTTATTTTCTTTTTTCTATCACCTGTTCCCAAGCGTGAGACGTCACAATCCTGTTGGAGAAGAAACTCAAAGCTTCCCGCGTGAAACCCAGTTTGCATGAAGTCGAATCCAACAGATCGTTCCCTGCAGTTCGATATTTTGAAGAAATGGGGCTTTACCAGATTTATGACCCCAAAATGACTTGCGATAACAAAAAAAAATAACAGGAAAAACGTCGTTCACCATGGTGAGAATTTCACGTTTTTTATTGTAAATCTCCAAAGCCAAGTAACACAACAAAAATTCAATCACTTTTCATCGCCATGAGTGTAACGCAATTTTCGAATAGATGCTGCATAACAGGGTCTCTTGCAGAGACAACGAAGAAAATTTATGACGGTTGATGAGAAGTGCTGCAAACTGCTCTTGTGTATGACGGTGATGCAGTTGCAAGTTAAAAAAGTAAATCTTTCCGATTTCCGAGTAGTAGCGTGGCCAGAATTTTTTATTGGGAGGGGTCCTGCAATGCAGGGATGTGAAAAAATGAAGAGGGCACCAGTAAGGTCATCCCGTCCATTGCTTCCACCCAAAACATGTCGGTGTTTGCGAAAAACTCGAATGTTCTTTTCGTACTGAAACACTTTTCTTGGAAATAAAGGGTCATGGGCCCTGCGTCCTTCTCTGGCTACGCCTATGGTGCCCGGCATTCAGAACAATCAATCAAAACTGCTATTTTACGAAAGATCTTGAAAGTCACTGCTGTGTCGGATCATCATTCTTACAAAGTTACGTTAAATTGTTGTTTATTGTTGATTACTTCTCCACAAATGCCCACCAAGTGTGGAAGTTCAGTACTGTGAAGTAATCTTTACAGATGCTCAAAAGTGACTTGAAAAGGGATGTAGTTTAATGTGATTTCACCAGTGAAGTCTCCATTCGGTTTTTGCTAAGAACTTCATGACAAAGCAATTACTGCCATTACTTATACAGGACAACAAACTTGTGTAATAATCTGTGAAACCACAAGACCACGTGGAATATTTTCAATGTCGTGTTTCACATTTTAGTACATGTCTGTTACCCAATAGGCTGCGACAACATTTCTTCGTCAAATAAAGTTTCTGTGAACAGGTGTTTTGGTTACTTGTTGGCTGCAGGATTGCGCAAAGTAAGCTCGACATTAGCTCGTTGATGCACGCTTTGTTGTGCAAACAAACAACTCAACAAGATCAGAGACATTTTGGTAGTCGAGCTCTTGCGTGTTTCAGGTGCTGCGAGTGGCTCACCAGAATTTGTCTTTTCACCTCACTTGCCGGAAAATTGTCTCGTATTTGGTATTTAGCGCCGCTTGTGTTGACTGTTGAGGTCGTCTGCTCATCTGCTTGCATCTGAGTTTAGCAGAACTCCGTGCTTGGCGGTGGAAGCGGTCAGCGTATGATAAGCTTGACGAGCATTGGCCCTATTTAATGCTGATCGCCTTCAACAGTTTGCGTCTAACATGTAAACTTGCTGGGCGTTATTGCTTCGTGACGACAAAGAGACCGATGTCCTACTTGCATACGATTTTGTTGGTCCTGGTCGACGCAAACGGAAACCGTCTTGGACAACTTGCCCAGCGTGTTGGGCGAAGTTTGTCGGCAAATTAGTGGTGACGTGTGTTTGTAATTTTTATATCGCTGTCGCGATTGTCACAAGATGGTGATGATAAGAAGAATATGTACATGGGGTTTATGCTACAATAATTTAAAATGGTGCAGCAGTTCAACGTATGACTGAGTGGTAATTCGGATAAAACAAGGTCTAATTTTCGTCTTGCAACTAAATTTAGCAGAAGTTCAGCATTTTTTCTAGGGATAGTTTCATTTTTCTCTTTTCATGAAATGGAACAGTGACGCATAGATAAAATGTATAATATCAGTTTATTCATCCAAACAATTCAACTGCAGATCTTTGTGTAAATGATTAAAACAACTGCTTTGGAATCTTCTTCAGCAACATCGCTGGAAGAGAAGCTTTTCAAAACTAAAATGCGGTTTGCGTCAAATGTTCCTTTTTTAGTTGCACTCTAGAGACTGATCGTTACTCCGACATTTGAGTCATTCCACCTGAGACACCCGCCAGCTCTACAGCTGCGCTGTGACTCAAGTTCCTCAAGTGTACATTACTCCTCAAATACGAACAAACTGCATCGAAAGTTCTGAAGTAAAACTAAGTCTTTTTCACAGCTACTTCAAAAAGGCTCTAGTTTTTCAACAAAGCAAAAATTTACCAAATCTCGCGGGCATGAAGCAGATCAGCTATCGCACACCACTCGTTGCGTTTTAACATTTCAATCGGCCTTCGTGACCACATTGTTTGTTGATATTCATTACGTGCGATTTGAATTATTTCCACTTCCTCATCGTCGCTGACTATTAAGTCGCTAAATCAGTTCCTAATCTGTGCGTCGTGACGGAAAATACCTTGCTTTAGCAAAACCCGATCACGCTGTCATCATCTGACCGCCTCCAAAGATGAGCGCGTTCGTGGGCTCCAAAAGCCCGTCAAATCAACTGAAGTTGATTGCATAAACGGCTAAACTTCCGCATAATCTGTTGGTGCATGGACTGCGTGGCCTTGAATTCCTTGGCATAGCTGGCTGCCACCTGTTAGCAAACCCGCACTGTTTCCTATGTAGGAAGCTTTTACAATTTTAGCGGTGAAGGATTACTGTAAAGGAGCAGGAGCAATTAAGCTTGGCACCACGCAGTTGTCGGAAGTGCGGTGCAGATGCGCATTTCGTGAAAGAAATGTAATTTGCCAATGTGCTTATTCCTATTCGGACTGTTTTTTTCTCTGACTGCATATTTGCCGGATAAATTTGTAACAAATACCTATTAGTTAAATTTTATGGTTTGTTTTCCAGATATTGCAGAAACAGCGTTCGTTCAAGCTTTGACCGCAGCAGGAATTACACACGAAGTCACGATGGCCTGCACCAGAGGAAAGCGTTTGGACTGCGGCTGTTCCGTTGCTGCAAGACAAAAAAGAAGAGAACTTCTTCGCTTAGTAAGGGATACTGACTTTTCAGAATAGATTTTTTCGGTTCGTTGCATTCAAGATGCAGTCACGATTGTTAGGGTGTGAATGTAATTGAAAACATTTCCTTTTTTAGTTGCCATGGCTAGCTAAGGCAATCGTCCACTACTGTCTGGTTTTGCATAGTTATCCGTCCGTGAGAAAAATAAGTTCATACAAAGAATAGTTTTGATATAGAAAATTGAAAAATCGTCAGCGTGTAGCCATAAATTTGAAATTCTCGCTATATTGCCACTGTGATAATGTTGTAACTGCGCTTAAGCCTAAAATAAAATGCTAACATTTATGAACAGGTTCTCTTTTGGAAATGTTCAATTCAAACTGAGAGCAACATAAGCAGAAAATAAACTACAAAACAGCTTGGAAGCAAACGAATTTCTTTAAATTTCAATATATGCGTTTGTATGCTAAGGTACAAAATTACCACTGGTAGCGTTATTTCGCTGAGTTAGCGACCAAAAGCCTGTTGTAACGAACGTTACTCCGAAGCAATCCTTTTATAGCCATTTGCTAACTTAGACATTCAACAAAAAATCAGTTGGCGCGTTTTTTTACCAGGAGGCACAAAAGCGCAATTACATTGTCTCTGACGCGAAAATCGAAGAGGTCGTAAACACATGGGAATGGGGTGGATGCGATGACAACATTGCTTTTGGTTATCAGAAGTCGATGCAGTTTCTTAACATCACTTCACAACGACGGAGGAGCAAAAGAGTTAACTTGAAGCGGGCAATTAGCGCCCATAATTTTGAAGCTGGACGTCTGGTATGTGTTGAAAACGTGGTGTTCTGTAGTTGTTTAAAGATCGGCTCGCTTTTTCTATGAGCTCTTTGATCTGGTGTAGCTTTGTTTTGAGCATTGTTTACGAATGCTGAAAGGCATGTTGGCGAATTAAACATCTATACTTAATACGCAGCAACATCAGTTGCATGTTGAGTCATGTTTACATTTAGTCGTGCTTAATGCTGAGTTATTAATCTTGCCATTCGCTTTAATGATGTCAGAAGAAAACAATTAAAACTCCTAAAAGTATTGGTACAAAAGGTGTGACAAACGTGAATACGCTGAAGAAAACTTATCCGCGTTTTGTTGGGGCTAAAAAATATCATTCTCCCGTCACTTTTATCTGTTTACAAATCCCCTTGTGTTTGTGACTACCTAGTGCGTCTCGTCACCATACATGCGGCTGTGACAAAAAAAGATGAAAGTCACTTGGTAAACCTTCTGTGTCCCCAATGAATAGACACAATCCTGATTCGACCCTATCTGAACAACTTAGAGTGACTTACGGACGCCTATTCTGCCATCAACTTTTTCTGTACACATCTGTTAACTTTCTGAAAAATACCGCGAACAAGATTGCTGCTAGAACTGTCCGAAAAATGACTTGGGCGAACTCCACGTATAATTTTGCTTACTCTGAAAAACTACTTTCAACCTGTTCTAAAAATTTTGCCAGGTTTATGCAGTTTAGATTGTTTGAATTCTAGCGAATCACAGACAATTGTTTCGCTAAGGAAGCATTTGCATCGCTTCGACGCGCCACCAAGCATGAACACTGCTTGATTGCATGATAGCACTTCGTGATACATGCCACAACGTAACAATGAAGGAAAAGTTAGCAGATTTTGAGAGACCCCGTACAAACTGTTAACAGCACAAAGCTTTCAGTTACAGTACGCCAGAAAGCGTTTTTAGCGTGAGAACTGCTGCTATTCAAAATTCATCCGGGCACTGGCCGTATTATTGAAAACCTGATATTGGACAATGAGTCCTCATGTAGATGTTGATGCCTCCCTGCGCTTTCAACATTTCCTGGTAATGTGGTTAAACTTTGTGAACCTAGATACAGGTTTTGATAAGAGCATCATCAGCCGGGATGGTCAGCCCGCTATGATCAATGCTGATGGAATTCGAACTAGGACGCATTTGCAGTATTGCTGTTTGTTAGGTCTGGCATTATTTGTCAAACGCACCTACGGCATATCGGGACGTAAGCTAAACTCTGTGCTCCACTGATCAAATGGCAACGCCTGAAACGGTGCCGTCTGGGGATTGTGAAAGAAACTAATTCTGATTCATAACAAAAATCCGTAGGAAGAAATCAAATCAACGTGTCACTGTAACGTCATACCTGTCTGTCGACCTGCTGCGAAAAATATTCAAACAAAAAAACGAGTGAAAGATTTGCGAACATAGGAAGAAGTTGGATTTGTAAATCAGAAATTTCAAACAGCTTTGAAAGCAGAAAGCAAACCTTATTTCAGATATGGGCAATGATGAAGTAAGTTTCTGCAAGTTGGACTGCACGGCAACAAAACTTTGTTTCGCTAGGAAATATTCGAGAAGTCAAAACTGGGTAGTTTTCGTTCGAGTTGCTATTGCGACCTAAAGACAAATCGAACCAAGCTTAAGTTTTTTAGACAAAGAAATAAAAAACATAAACTTGTTCCATTAAGGCGAAAAGAATTATAAGCGTGGGAACAAAGCCAGCACACGCACTACTTGCACGAAATTTTATTGATGGCTTGCAATGTTTGTTGTGTAGATTAAATCTCAGCTAACTTTAGAAGGGGTCACATGCACCGAGCACCACTGAACCTAAGGTACTTTCATCGCCCTGAAACTTAGGAACTGCTCACGCAAACACGGTCACTGCTGTTGAGACAGAATCATAACCAACTGTAAACAGTTTTCGGAAAGAAGCCTAGATTCGCCAAACCGCCTTTCTTATCTTACGTTTCTCCACAGAAAAAATTCTTGTGATGCCTCGCCCTGATCAAACGCGGTATTGCCGTTTTAATTGATGTTGTGGCACGATGCAATTGCGCAACTGCACTGATAGTGGGATCTTTCTCTTCAAACTTTCCCATGGTATACTGCTTCTGCAGTGCGACATGATTTATCTGCAATATACGTTTACTGATGTAACGCCACACCTAAAACTTAATTGAAGTACCGCGGTTTTACTATAAGCCAGAACCTTGCGCTTCCCTTTTTTTGCCGTAAAAGAAGATTCCACAGCGGTGTTTTATGCGATTTGATTGTCATGTACAAGTTTTAAATGATAGATGCATCGTTGAATTCCTAATACACACCTTCTGTTAGCTACGGCGCATCGATTTGCGACTTTGTCGTAAATCAGGTTAAAGATTTGCGATTCGATTTATTTGCTTATTGCATGGTACTGCATATTGTGATTCCTGCATTTTCGGGCTCTTGTCAAAAACATTACAATTTGGCTTTTTCAGGCTGTCATGAATCACATGGGAAGCAGATGCCGGTGCCACGGTATTTCGGGGACTTGCACGCTGAGAACATGTTGGTCAAAGCTTCCCTTGTTCAACACTGTTCGGTGGCGACTGCGCAATAGATATGACACCGCAGTCAGAGTGGAGGGAAGAGAAGATGGTTCAACTTTTGTCCCTGTTCGACGACGAGGGCGCGGAGGCAAACGACATTCGAGACGGTCTGCATCGGCAACAAACACTGTGGGAGATGATTCGAAAAGAAGAAATCGGAATAGTAGCTTTAGAAGAAGTAGACGAGGATCTTTTGATTTGGAAATCACCCCAGAAGACCTTCTGTTTCTAAGACCGTCACCGGCCTTCTGTCGGCGGTCGGTGAGAAGAGGTAGCCTTGGTACAGTAGACCGGGTATGCAATCCTTCTATACGAGGAATAGGAAGTTGCGCTTACCTGTGTTGCGGTAGGGGACACCGGCAAGAGCGAAAAACTGTGTGGAAGAAATGCAAGTGTCGACTTGTTAATCGTTTCAATATAATTTGCGACAATTGCAGAGTAAATGAAACCAGGTATTATTGCCGGTGAGTGGTCAATTCCTAGGCCACTGCCTCAAACAAGAGTGAGCAGAGGGAGAGTACAAAGTCGCTTTTAAAGGTTGGGCCACGTTACGTGGAGTGGTTCCTTGAGAAAGCTGCAGCTGGTCTCTGCCTTGAATTGCAAGGAAGAAAGAGGAAACGTCGCGATTTCCCGATTGATGTAGAACTCTTGAAGAGCCAATCAAAACAACGAAGACTTTGGTCTTGCAGGGAAAGGTGGGGCTGAAGCGTTCTTCAACCAAATTTATGACTTACCTGCTTAAATCCTCATCGGCTTTCGCAGCGAAACTTATTAAATTCCAAGTAGGACCGCAAAACTGACAAAAAGCACGTTGGTGCTATGCTTGCACTACTCCTTCGGATGAAATTTAGAAGCAAGTTGAAAGTTACTCTGCTGTTTCTTTACTCGACACGTACATTTCAGTGACCATCATCAGTAACAGGCATCGGTTACCCTCTGAAAAATCTCAAGCTTGATTTTGGACTGTGTTTATAGAGCGCGAAGGTATGCTAAAATCTCTGTGTCGAAATTATCGAACTTTAGGGCACTGATTCGAGAAAGAACACCATGCTGATACAAAGCAGCAAAGAGTGCAAATGGTCCGGATGATTTGCTTCACAAAGACAACACTAATATGTTTCGAAACAAATCGATTTTGGATTTTGCAAGCACCTACCAAGTAACCATTTGTGAAAATCATATTCGTGATTCCAACTGCATGCTTAAACATTGGGCAAAGTTACTGGAATTCTTGGAAATTGCATGATAGAAAGTAAACCACTAGTTCTCACTGAATGTAAACGATAGTAAATTTTAGTTTACTTTCTATACTGCGTGGCTGTATATGCATCAAATATTTAGAGCGAGCATTTATCTTTTGCTGAGCTGATCGTATTTTGTCAAGCTCTTGGATTTTGGCAATGAGAGCAGACATTCAGAAAATATTGGATTGCATCAGTCAGTCGCATCCACGACAGTGGAAATTTCGCAGTATTTTTTAGTTGAAGATTTCGAGACATAGGCCACATTGTTGCTGCTCAATGAATAAAACTTGCGTTTGACACAGTGTTTTACATTGCTTTTTGAATGGAAACGCTCGTATAGGTTAAGATGAATTATTGCAATTGTGCTTGCTATTTATTGCTGTTTCCTTTAAAAATGACTTCTAGTTGGTTTTCATTCGACCAATGGTTCAGCTGTGACTTGCTCGGAAGTTGACGCTTTGTGGTGCATTGCAGAGGAACAGTGACAATTTTTTTTCAACAGTGTTGCAAAACTGCTTCCTCAATACAAAAACAAATCAGAAACCAACACTTTTGTTTGTCAAATTCTACACAAGGAAGGCACGTCACAAGTGCTTAGAAGAGCGTGTGAATTTCACACCAAAACATCCACAGCGATTTTGCCGAATTAACTCTTCGCAACGGCTTTCCTCGAACAAAATTTTTGGTGCAAACGAGTAGAAGTTGGTTTTGCTTTTGAAAGACACGCGTATATGGTGTTCTATGCCACAAGATTGAGACGCCGTGCTGCTCACCAGGATATCAAAAGTACGTTTGAAGGGAAATAGATAGATTATAAACAAAAGGGTGGTTTACATATATTTTTGTGAGGTTGCAAGCCCAGTGACAATGAAAGTCATCGTCTTGCTGAGCCAAAGTGTGCCTTTTTCTGCATTTTATTTCTAAGATTTAGATGTTAGCTGGAACGGACTTAGGTCATTGTTCGACTAAGCTACAGTAGGAATCTCCGACTTACTAGTGTTGCGATCGGAAATCCCGAGCGGCATATGCGCAAAGCTTCGCTCTGTGGCAGCAAGCAACAATAGAGTTCACATGCCATGATCACTCTATTATTGCATGTTCGCGCGCATATATGTATAGTGTTGTTCTTCACGCACATCCCGTTCGTGGTGAATCACACAATCAACGCAACACTACCGGAGAGGTTGCAACACTAGTTTGGCAGAAAACTCTCTTACAATTAGACCATAAACTATTCATCTAAAAACTATTCAATTCTTTTCGGTTTTTGCGAATTTGGTCCATGACTTTTTCCGGATCCGTAGCATCCGTAATCGCACCGTAGGGTTGGGAATTTCAGTGCATGAGTCATGATGCAAACGAAAGATCAGCTAGTCGAATGTTTCCACATCTATTTCGAATTATTGTCTCAAAACCCACATAAATGGTCCTTGGCGGTTTCGCAACATGATATTGGCGGCTAGAACACTAAAATACATCTTTTTGCGTAAGTTTTGGAAAGTTTTTACTCTTCGAATTCACAGTCATTACATTCTTAGCGCTGCATGGTCATACATACCAGCACTTGTAGCCAAATTAATAAGGTTGTGCAGTAACCACATAAACATCCAAAAAAACATATAACCATTCCCAGTCTGCTCGAGCTAGTGGGACAGTTGTCTTTGAGCCAAATGTTTTTATAAAATTCATTTTGGCCACTTCCAATACAAACCTAAGAAACCTGGGTTTGGTGCAAGCAATGTTAAGGTGCGTACTTGTGATTGAATCAAAAATAAGTGTCAATTCACCAAAAGGTTTATGGACGGCATTTTGTGCTCAGAAGTGCAATCTCTCTGTAACTACGGTGGAGGCAGGGCCGGCCTTAGCAAGTACGGGGCCCGATTGGAAGGACTTCCGCGGGGCCCTGCTCGTGTGCAAAAAGTTTTGGGGAGGGGCAACAAGTCATAATCGTGGAAATCATGAGTGATGTGAAAAAACAAGGCCCGAAAAGGGTAATAACAAGCTAAAGGTGTCGGAGTATTCTTCCCAGTTTCACTTCTTTGGCAGAGACTTCTATGCCCGCATCTCCGTAACAATCAATCCATTCAACCATCTCTTTGGCGAGACGGCAGGCCAAGTGGCCATGTATTAAATGCAATTAGCAACAGTGCTTGATATCGTCATCCAGAAAAAATAAGATACAACAGCTTAGCAACAAAAATCAACAAACAAAAAATGTGACAACAGGACATCACGCATAAACTACAATGCAACCTTGTATGATAATGTGTATGCTTGAAACAGACAGATTGCCTGTGGAGTCGGTTCCCCAGCCAAATTAATTTTGGATGATTACAACTGGAGCAGAAGCCAAAAACTTACATGTTGGAACCGGAGCCTGAAATTTGGGTTCAGGTTACACAGCCCAAGTTGTGGGGCAAGCGAGTTAACTTACTGCGGAACAAACGTGTTTTCCGTATGTGTACATAATTATCCTCGTTTGCAGGGGCGTCGGAAGTGGGGCAAGGGCCCTTGGACCACCTGCATTTTGAAATTTGAAAAATGATTTTCTCTTAGTTTCGAGTTGGTTAAATAAAATTTAAATAAATAAAATTTAACCACTGTTGGCCCCTTCGAAAAATGCTTTTGGCCACCACCTGAAAAAATCGACTATTGTCCCCCGCTGGAAAAAATTCTTCCGATGCCCAAGCTCGTTTGTGTGTTGATCAGTGTTTCTCAAACTTTTTTTGCACATGTCCCACTATCCACCAAACGCATCATTTCGGGACACCTCATCTATGCTGGTGTGATAATGTAATTGTACAAATGAGACAATGGATTTTAGTTTTCAATGGACCAAATCATTTTGGAGCCGGAACCAGAGCTCAAGCAAAACATTTTAGATGCCTGGAGCCAAACCCGGAGCACAAATTTTAGTTCCGGCTCCACAGCCCTGTTTTAGGCTATGTAGCCTACGATACAAAAATGCACTTGGTAAGAGAAACTTATTTTTTGTGTTTTAGCATTAGCAATGTCCTTGAAAACTTTGTCGAATTTGAGCCTCTGCCAATTTCGGATTCAATTGACATAATCGCCCAACTCTTTAGTCACTCTTGCTGGATTAATGATCTCAAATAGGTTTTATGTTTTTCAGCTTAGAAAAGTCCTTTCTCCGGACGCCAAAGTCATTGGTGTAGTTAATCGCAAATCCTCAGGGCAATACACAATTTAGAGAAAGACACAGCATCGTCAGATCTCTAGTGTACGTTTTTCATCAAACTGCGTTGTGCAGAAAGTGTGTGTTTTAACAATGGACTTCATGTCTGCGGACAAAAATACATCATTATCGTCATCTACAAGGCCGAGGGAAAAAGCATTCCGCTATTAAGAGACCGACTATGCACATTTGCAATTACGAACTAAACCTAACTTTCAGAAGACAAGTGGCAGTATCTGTTGAAATAGCAACAACCTGCTAAGTACAAAACGCTTTTAACTGAAACAGAAAACAGCTTCAACATTCTCTGCCGTAACTAGCTGCTGTTGAAAACTAGACTACACATCGAAAAGCAGTGACCACTGTTACGAGTCCAGAACGAATGTGATGAATGAGGATGTTAAAAAACTCGTAGTTGGAAACAGGTCCCAAGCTTGAGAAAACTGTGGGTCCCCTGGCCCACGCCGGCGCTACACACGCAGCTTCAATAGAAAGTGTAAGTTTGCGTAGGATAGTAGGTGTAGCGCGGGGCCCGATTGGAAGCAATTGGTCCAATTGGCTAAAGGCCGGCCCTGGGTGGAGGTACAAAGAAAAACACCCCGATCCTTTCGTAGAGTGAGAAAAATGTTTGAATATCACATTTTCCTATCCAGTTTTCTAATTTTTGTTCAAAAAAATAGTGAGCAGTGTTTCTCATTGATCAAACATACAATGTCTTATTTCGAAGATCTGTTGAATATTTATCACAGCAACAAAGGTTACACCAACCATTGAGTTTGAGGGTAAAATCGAAAAGAAGGCGGGTGAGTAAACAACAGGCGTTTTCAATGAAAATCTGCAAATATGCTTGTTTGGCAAAACTGTATGTTTTTTGGTTTTAGTGAAAGCAAAAGTTACACCCACCCGGAAAATTTCGCTTCGGGCAGCGAGGGGCTTCATGTTCCCGCTTCCTATAAAAATCAGGGTTGTTTGCTTGCTTGTACTGAACAAAAACGTATTGTATGCACAGCAGCCGCAAGCATGGGTGTCAGAAAATTTTTTTCCATGGAAAGACCGATAGTGGATTTTCCAGGAGTAGCCAGAAAGATTGTTGCAGGAAGGGGCCAAAGGTGGCGAAATTTCATTTTACCAAGTTAAAACCACAAGAAAAAAAAATTTTTTGATAAAAATTAGATGGGAAAACTTCAAATTCCAGAGGGGCATTGAACCCCCTCCCTTCCGACGCCCATGACCGCAAGCTTAGTAACAATGTTTCGCTTTACTGTGTCAAGAGGAATGTCTGATAACATATTGCAGAAACAGCCTTCACAATGCTTCTTTATCAGAAATTTTAGGCTCATTAAAATACAGTAATCCTACGCCAAGAAGCTTCGAATCCTTTATAGTAACGTCGATCATTCCAAATTACTACTACTGCATTTTGTCACGAGACTGTAAAAATGAATTGGTAACATTCGTTGCTTTTTTTGTTAATTCGTTGCTTGCTAGCTCCACCTACCTGAATATATTTTAAGCAAACAATGGGAGTGTGTAATCTCAGCAAATTAAAAAGTTGATCCCGTGGTGGACAATCAATTATCGCTAGTACAGAAAACCTCGGTTAATCCTGATTCAGTTAATCTTGATCTTCGCCGAATCCGGATAAAATATGAATGATATATAAACATCTTAACTAATGAAAAACTTGGATAATTCACATCTTCCCTGAAGCCGGATAACATTTGCTGTTTTCACATCTCGCAATCCGGAAATTGTCGTCAATTGCTCTGGGTCAGTGCCAGTCTCATCGCCAGTCTGGCGTTTGGGGTTCAGCCCCCCAAACAAAACACTAGGTTCCACAAAATAGAAAGTTAAATACTAGAGATCAGTCTGTTCTGTCTTGTAACTTCTCTTTTTAACCTTTTTTCTGAAATTGAAATAAATCGTTTGCTTCCAATTTTATGGTTAGATCGTTAAATGTGTTCAATTTGGGTGATTATTATCGATAACTTGCTACCTACATGTCGTCGGTCCAGAAGTAACTGTCTTCGATTAATCAAGATCTTCTTCTAATCCAGATTAATCATCTGGTCAAATCGAATCCAGAATAACCGAAGTGAACTGTAGGTGCCAAAAAATTCTTGACTGAATAAGCCCATAAATCTTAGGCCCTGCCGATAACTTGTCAGGAATGCAAGTGCTTTATTGTAATCTTCTGGTTTGTGATATATTATATGCTATTGCTGAGCTTAACAGAGATTCTCATTGCATTGCTGCTAGCGGTGAATATTTTGAAGTCTCTATAGTGTCAATTGTTATGATGTTGTGAGCCAATGGTAGAGCATAAGCTACTGGATTTACTATCCAAAACCAAACCATTTATTTGTCTTTGAGTTAGAATAATATGAATGTTGCAGCCACAGTTATGTGCCTCCCTGAGTCGGCCAAACAGAGAGTCGAGAGGACGACCCTCGGCATAACAGCAATAGAGGTTCCCCATTCAACAAGGCTCACTCTTCTATAGCTGCTACGAATTCATCATTAGGCCTGTCTGTGGCGTAATCACGTCGCTTTAATTCCCCATTTCACAAGCACAAGACGACCTTCAACAGTGAATTGCAGTCACCGACACTTTGGGACCTAATTTTTGCAGCCATAATGCTGCGTCGCTCGGAGCCAACCAAAGGAAGAGTTGAACCGACGATCCTCAGCATAATAGCAATTGAGATTACCCATTCAACTAGGTTCACTTTTCTATTGCTGCTACGAATTCAACGTTAGATGTGGCATAACCACGTCGCCACATGCGCTCAGGCAAATAACAGTGAGAGGATTTTGTACTTATAAAAGATTTGGTTTTCGTATTTGCATTACATTTTGCAATACAAGGTTTGGATTATATTTGAATTTGAAAAACTTAAATCACTTTACCGGTATCTGGAAAAGACTCAAAGTAACAGTATGAGGCCAACTGCCATGATCACGATATGCAAATCCTACATCAAACCACGATAAGGTGTCAATACATTGTGCCTTGCTGGCCTCTCAGTGAAAAGCAAAGTGCAAAGTCTTAAGTCTCAGGTCTACCTCAGTAGTAGGGAACTGGGGATTGAGGGGTCCAGCTCTTTTCTTTGTTTGTTTATTTTATCATCTTCTCAACGATGCCCAAAATTGCATAGGAATTCCCCACCCCAGGGTCTCCCTGTCTTACCAAAATTGCATAGGAATTCCCCACCCCAGGACCCCTTGTCTTTCCCAGGGTTCCTCTGTGTTTCTTTGGGTCTCTCTGTCTGTCCTCATCCTTGAAAGCCGTGAGCAAAGGTAGTTTGTCGATCTGGAAGGATTATTCGTTTGTCATCATCAGCAGAAAGGGCGATCTTGTTCACTTGCTCTGTGAAAAGCTCATGCTTTTGATAGTGAATGATGTCTGGTTCACAGTTGTGCTTTTTCACACCTCAGTGAATCTCCCAACCTTTGCGTGTGAAGCTGAGGCATGTGGTTTTTCGTTGTCAAAAGGCGTGACGGTTGAAGGCTGCCTGTGCGCACAACGGTGTTTTATATCACCTCAGAGTTTCGTGCAGTTGGTATCAGTTTGTAGAAGTTGTCAGGGGCAGGGTGATTAGGTTTGCATGTTTCTAACTTAATTGTTTGAAATTTTGTGTTCATTTTCGGCATAGGCTAATAATGGTTCATGCTGCTTGTGTCTTAATATGA
>Ga0210059_1008868_pt1 | contig 15780 bp, 15 predicted proteins | sample Ectturendosymbi2_FD_188042 | JGI IMG/M metagenome (GOLD analysis project Ga0210059, IMG submission 188042) | Ecteinascidia turbinata endosymbiont from Florida, USA - Sample 2 (SPAdes) (version 2) | ecosystem: Host-associated > Tunicates > Ascidians > Unclassified | place: Key West, Florida... | reverse complement strand
GGCTTCAATGTCTTGTACTACGTTCTGTATTGTCTGATTTTATCAACCTGCGTTCTGCAGAGTGTGTGTGTTCATACTATGGACTTCGTGTCTGCTCACAAACAAATAAATTAAATTAAATTAAATGCTAAAGTTCAGTTTGAACTATCGATATCATAGTTGTCTCAAGTTTTCCGTATGATAGAATGCAGTGCACTAAATTTGGGACTTTTAAATTTTCATACATAAGGATATCTTGCGGAGTCTCTCAAGGTAGTGTCATTTCACCTTTACTTTTACTAGTTAGCCTACATTAAAACGGTATTACAAAAACTTCCTCTTTTCATACCACTTTATTTGCAGAAGATATTAATCTTCATACATGTCAAACTCCTGTTTTAATGTTTTTCAGACAACTGTCAACCTTGAATTACGTAAAACTGATCACTGACTTAGAGCTAAAAAACTTTCTCTTAACTACAACAAGTCTAACGTTGTGTTATTAAATTCTCAAAAACACAATCCAGCCTCATTCAAAGTAAATATTAATAACTATAACATTTCCCCCAATGATAACCTGAAATACCTCGGTGTTCTTCTTGACAATAAACTAAGCTGGAAACCTCATGTACAAAAGGTAAAAACTCAACTGTGAAGTGCTTATGGAGTTCTATCCAAACTTAAACATTACACAACACAATCAGTACTCAATGCTCATTAATCCATCCCTACCTACTCAATCATCAACTCGAGACATGCTTCAAGCGCAACCACTCAGCCTCTCACTAAACTCTAAAATAAAGCTATAAAATTAATACGACCAACTAAACCGGCATCTCTGAAAGAATATTTCCAGCACCTGAACATTTTATTCCTTCCCAAACCCTTATCAGTAGGCAAATTCATGCACTCTATAAAATCAATACGGCCTACAGACAAACTGCGGACTCACGAACTGCTCTGGCAATAGCCCTGAAACTGGTTTTTCGTTTTGATTTTGGAGGCTTGTAAAATCTTGAGTCAGTGATAAGTTTTCCATATTGCATTATTATTTTTGCTGCTACCTTTCCTTACGAAGCTGTCACCAGGCATTAAAGAAATAAACATGTGAAAAAACAGACCAATTTCGTACAGCTCAGTTGAGAATTGTGTTAAGCGAAAGCGACTGCATTTGTGATTACATAACGTAAGGCTGGGCAGTTCTCAAGCAGCAAAGAAATAACGAAATAGTGGTGCTCTCACGAAACAGTAGAATCTTTCAAGCTATTCGATAAAAAGTTAAGTAAAGTCCGGCACGTAAATCCTGACGTTTAACCAAGCGAATAATAAACAAATTTTCGCTTGGTTAATTTCTACTTCCATGGGCATCAAAAAGGGGCGCCACAGACGTTTGGAGGGGAAGTTGCCCCAAGCTACCCCCCAACCTGGATTTGCCACCGGTTAGCTCTTCTTCAAGAATATGTTCCCTCACATTTGCTGGCCTGCCACTTTTACTTTCAAATGGAAAATAAAGAACCACTTTACATGAAAAATATATATAACTATGTATTTTAGCAACAGCTCACTTATCAAGAACTAAATGCTGAGAGTTTCAGTAATTTGAAGATTGTAATTTTGTTTATTTTCTATGTATTTTTACTTTAGCTTCTCGTCCTTTCCGTTGCCCATACCATCTTTCGCATGAAATTATATTGCATACTGTATTATTATTTTATTTTTTTGTACCTCATCAATTTTTCTTATTTGTTTTCTTTGTTTAAACAGTTTTTGAATACACCAAAAACTTCCTCAATTGAATTTTATCTACTTCTTTGTGTGCGTAGGTATGCTCTCTTTATCGGTAAATTCACCTGACCTTGTTTTGTTTGATTGTTTTTTCTAACTGTACTTATCTGATTTCTATCTGTTATTTTTCAACACTTTTCAAGTGATAAACGGGATTGGTTGACTAGATGACCGCCATGCTCTTTCACCAATCCTATATGACACTTAAAAGCACTAGTGTTTCTGTATGCTTTCGAGGAATCAGTCGACTGCATTCGCATTCTCTGTTCAAACCGATCAGTTATTCAGCCATTGTGTTTTCATTTATTCTAATATTCACTGACAACCGGTTTTCTTATTGCGCAATCGCTCTTTGCATTGTTTCTGCTTATTGGCTGAGTCATATGAAACAACAAATCACTCAACCATTGGAGTAAATAAGCAATCAATCAATCACAATCTTATTAATTTGAACAAGATGTAAGGACTGATGATGCGTAGTTTTACGTGAAATCGATTTCCTATAAAAATTTGTGATTGATTCCTTGCTTATTTCACCTGTAGAGGGAAGTTACTTGAATACAAATATGCACAAGTTTGAATTATCGCAAAAAGATGAAAGGAGAGCCCAATCGGCTGATTCCTCTGATGCCTATAGAAAACCTGCTAGAGCTTTTAATTGCCATTAGAGTAAAGTTCAAATTTGCGTTTCGGTATAAATTCTAGCATTCTTTTTTAGCATCAATGTCTGGCATAAGCAATTAGGTATTTTTAGTGATTGCTCCAACTGCATTGACACAAGATGACTGGAAAAAAGAGAAAATATGACAAAGATTATCTGAAGTACGACTCTATACATACTACAGTGAGTGGTCAAGTTGTACCACAATCCGTGATTTGTTTTGAAAATCTGAGCATCGACGCTTTGAGACCAAGTCGTTTGCAGCGTCATCTTCAAAAAAACACCCTTGCCATCAAGATAAACCGTTGGCTTTAATTCAAAGTAAGACCAGGGGTGTAGTGGGGTGGGAACACGTGAGTTGCAACCGACAGCAAAATGCGTAGCTTATTGGTTTGAGATCATTTCGCTTACATCATATCAATTTAAGCAAAAAAGCAATCTTCTCGTAAAAATTTTTTAACTTCTTACTGGTGACTGAGGTGCTCGCTCAGTCACCACATTCGTGTTTTTAATTGGTTGTAGGATGATTCTCACTTGTGTCTGCTGGCCTGGATTGACAAAAGTAGTTCCATCGCCAAATCAACAGCCTTGGTGTTGGCTTTAAACTTGTTTCGGAGCGGCTTCGTAGTAGTGTACAATCAACGGGAAAATGAATTTGGGGGCGACTAGAGCTTGCGTTTGGAGATATTGATTATGAATTTGGGTGGGCCAGCCGGCCTCCTCCCACTTCTGTTGAACAGTGTCATAACTTTTTTTCAGAACCCGGTCTAGTGGGATTGATGTTTCTTTCTTCAAACCAGCAGTCCAATGCCGAACGGTTTAAACACTTGATTGAAATTCTACTTTTATTAAAGGTGTTAAATGTATATTACGGCAACATGCTTTTAAGTGTGTGAATCTATCATGCGATTATGAAATCGTTTTTCACGGTAGCCAGGAAAGCTACCTAAAATGGAAGTATTTTCATAGCAAATCATTCACATGTTTACGTTTGTGTCTTTGAGAAACAGCGAGATTGGTTAGCGGCGGTGCTTCATAGACCCAGACCCCGGACGTAGACCCCAGAATATGACCTTGCCTCACTTCGGACAGCGAAAGAATTATCAGTGATTTCTTCCTCCAGAAGTTTCCACCTTCAACATTTAAACCTGCACCCCTCCCCCCCATACAACTTGCATCACAACCGTCCGACCACGTGACTCTTGTTTCGTTCCACTCACGATCAAAGTGGAAGTTTTGATGAAAACAAACATATTTTTCATATGCTAACATTATAAAAACCTAAAACGTACATGCAAAACTGTCTGTTTGCGCTGTTGTGGCGACCGTTACAACACAAACTAAGTGCATGAAGATAATAATCAATGCAGGAGTGACATTGTGCCGCAAAGATGATATCGTGACACGATGCATGCGAAATCTTAACAAAATGAAGACGTTTCTTTTAGAAAAAGGGTAAAGACATCAGATTAGAGCCATACGAAGACAGTGGCCTACTTTGCATAAACCGAAAAGAAAGTTTCGTTATACTCGCGTCACGAGTGGTCTACGGGCGCTAATTTACGTTTGCTCTGAACTGTGGACCACACGACTGCTTTCTCAGTGAATGCTGCACTGGTGGCGAGTCAGTGGCAGCACGGGAAACTGATACTAACAAAAAAAAAAATATATATATATATATATATATATATACAAACACCAGGGTTATCTAGTCTCTAGATATCCCTGACAAAGACCTAGTTCGCCACGAAAACTTGAAGAGTATCAGAATTAGAATAAATATACGTTTGAATCTACCATGAACAAAAATTGTATCACGAGAAATGTCAATCAGGGAAACGTGGGATTTTTACAACGAACCTATTTTGGGTGTTTGCAACACACGGCAAGTCTCTAGTCTAAACGCAACACTATAAAACAATACAAAGCCAGGACGTCCATTCAACGAAACCTGCGAAATTTACATTGTACCGATCTTTCCAGAGCAAAGAACACTTGCATCATGCGCTCTGTGCAAGCAACAATATACAAACTCGGAACGAGAGCAGAGAAGCAGACACGCCCTCTTTTCGATCATGCGATTGAACAGGAAGGAAAGGTGCGAAATGCATAAAGCAGGACTTTGAGGAACATGACCAGAGCCAGGGGCGTAACGACGTCAGATGGCGCCCGGGGCAAGAAGCAAGTTTGGTGCCACCGTGTTCGAAACTGAGGTCTTTCGGAAGCAAATTCACTGTATTGAAGAATGTACTTGTGACGTTTGTGGGACTCTTTGGCGCCCCCGGCAGCCATTCGGCGCCCGGGGAATTGCGCCCCTCTTGCCACCCCCTCGTTACTCCTCTGACTATAGCGTTTGGAAGAAAGAACACACAACTGACGCCATAAATATCGTGCAGTCTTCGCCAACGACGTATGCGCACTTGCGACAGTGACGAAAAGATCAGTCAGATAGAATTCTTGCATGTGTTAAACAGAAAAGATCGACAGGCTGGTCAAGCTCCAAAAATACAAAATCGTGCGGTCGAAAAAAGAGACGTTGGAAAAGTGTGGCGTCATCATCACAGAAAACATGCATTAGACGCTTACGTCATCGCAAGACAGGTGTTAATAGCGAGTTACAAATCAAATTATGAAGCTCTCATGCGCGAAGGCTCTGCCACGTATTGGTAGATTGCCAAAAAATTCCGTTTTGCAACTTTTGTGTTTATTTTGCGTTGAAAAAATTTTTCATGTAGACTTGCCACCTGAAAGTAAAAGAGCAGTTGCACTTTCTTCTTTCAGGTGGCAGCAAACAATCTGCATAGGTCACTGTCACTACAGGCAACGCCAGCCGGAACCAAAAAGTATGAAAATTTAGTATTTTTAATCATCAGTCTCGGCCTCTACGCTTCAGAAGAAGATTAAACTTGAGAGCGATGTCTGTTTCAACGCAGACACCTGCTTTGAAAATCGATCACAGCCATAAGTATCGCAAGAACTTAGACATCAAGGCGCAAATGACCGGAACGAAAAGCGTGGTTCTCACAGCCGGGGAAGCACCTGTCAACTGGGTCAACCCGGTAACTTGTAAATCTTTTTGATTCGCGCAGTGACCACCAGTGGCCTTGTACGGTCCAAGAGCTGAAGATGAGCCTTGCAGCAAAGTTGACTGTTGTGATGCAGTCAAGGAGGGGCCTGTAAAACGAACAGTGAAGCAATCAGGGAAGATCATTCCACAGTTTGTGTGAAAATGAAAGATCCTACTCTGACGCAAGTAAATAATTAACGAGATCCAAGTGCCGCGGAAGATACAGGAGGACAATGGACAAAGTGGCCTGCTCTCAGCAGACCCGTAACCAGGGTGGGGGGGAATCGAAATTTTTCTCACATCGTGAAAGCGCCAATACGTTTTTCAGTTGTTACGTGCAACAACAATTACAATGATTTTGCCACCACCACCATCCCGAAAATTTCAGCTGGTTGTGGGTTGTGGCCTTGAATTTCAGCAACCAATACCTAGGGCCACGAAAACGTTGCGCAAACTTAGGTTTCTGAGTTTTTAGTATCAAAGATATTCTTTCAGTAACTTGCAAGAGGTGAGGACTGAAATTTGCAAGAGCTACGCAGAAACAGAATTACAATTTAGTATGATAATTATCATTCGACAAGTCAAAATCAAACCACAAATATCCGGGTAAGTTTTCCTGCCCGACTGTGATGCTGTGCTGCAGGAGTCTGATCGCGTAGGTTCTAAGAATTTCCGCGCGAACAATCTTCAGGCCACTCACCAGCAATGTGCACCATGACTTTGGCACAACCATGTCCGGTCACAGGAACATTCGTGTTGTGGATCACCACAACCCGCATCCGTGGAATGGTCAGAGCAGAGGCCACTGCAGCTGTGAAGCGGAAACTGAAATGCAAAGAAAGGATCTACAAAGGCGTAGCACAAAAAAAAATTCATCGTTTACGCGCTGCTAAATGTTGCCGCGTAGGATATTCACCGCAGAAGGGGAAGCAACAAGAAATTCTGCCAAACGAGCCATCAAAGGACAGCAACCCGATAATAATTTAGGATTTTTGTTCTCTATAAAAAGGCTCCTATTGAACTGATCTACAGTGCATTAGATTCTGACCAAGGCATTAATCACACATTTACCGTTGCATCGATTTGAAGTTTACGAATACGTTGCTTCAGTGCGGCTCATGATTCGAGAACACTTGGCCATTTAATGTCATGTTTAGGTTGAACATTCGAATAACACTAATAAGGACAGTAATGTCAAAATCAGTAATGACAGCGATGGCGTAATCAATGTTGACATAATCAAGATCATTGACGACACAATCAAGATCAAGTTGAATATGATCATGATCATTGATGACATAATCAAGTTCGGTGATGACGTGATGAAGATCAGTGATGACATAATCAAGATCAGTGATGACATAACCAAGATTAGTGATGACATAATCAAGATTAGTGATGACATAATCAAGATCAGTTCTAATATAATCAAGATCAGTGATTACATAATCAAGATCAGCGATGACACAATCAAGATCAGCGATGACACAATCAAGATCAGCGATGACATAATCAAGATCAGTGATGACATAATCAAGATCAGTGATGACATGATCAAGATCAGTGATGACATGATCAAGATCAGTGATGACATGATCAAGATCACTTTCCGGTGTGCTCCAAACAGCTGCAAAACCGCCAACAACATCAGGGCAACTCACTGATCATATGTGACAGAAGAAGCGAATGCAACAGTGAAAGTGTTCGATTGGTCGCCCAATGGTTCAATGTTGGCGCAAGTCAAACGAGGGGCACCGGCGTCTTTGACGTGGAAAACGACAGATCGGCCGAGGACTGTTGATGAGAAAAACAACGCAAAGTTTTATTCTCTTTTGTCGTACGTGCGCTGCTATGTGAAACCGCAAGAAAATCTAAAAAAGAAAAATAACACCATAAGGCAACTTTATTTGGGCTGCAAGACACAATATTACATAGACTAGTTCCTGAGTTGGTGAAAACGTTTAGTTTAAACAACATTACGGTTCGAAATTCGGTGAGTAGAGAGTAAAAATATTAAAAGCTACCAGTCTTGTCGGTGTGCAGGGGGACGTCGTCATCAATGAAGTGCTTCGCAGTGTTGGCACCAATGTTGTACTTTTCCTGCGGAGCAAGAACACAATAACGAATCGTAATTGTTGTTCATGTTCAAGTCGCACGATCCTATAAGAAGTACTATTCGGGATGATTTCCACAGATTGGGCAAAACACAGCAGAAGTACTTCATGTTGACACTCTGCTGAACGTCATAATGTATCAAGCAATCTTTCCCGAAAAACGACGGTTGTTATAGATTTTTATGCAAACAACGTGAATACTGTAGCTTGGACTTGGGCCTCGGACATTCAGAGTAGATCCTTGACTTTTTAACAAGTCATGCACAAAATGTGCTGTAGATTGTTATTCTAAAAAGTTAGTATTTGCTTTAGTTGGTTGTGCAAAAATTGTGGCTTTTTCTGTAGTTTGTTGTAGGCTCAGCCTAAAACAAGTTAAACTTCGTTCACAATTCTCGCTCTAAAGCAAGGATTCAAGAGAGACAATCAGATGTACATATCAAGCCAAGTTAAATCAGTCCTAAGAAAACTCAGAAAGCGAAAGAATCATGACTGTGATTTGTTCATGTCAGATGTATCTGTATGGTACAAGTTTTGTGTTGCACATCTGGCTAAATAAACTTTATTCACAATTCTCGCTCTAATCCCATGATTACTTTGATATATCCAGCTTCACACTCCCTAGTATTTGCTTGTTCAAAAAAACAAGTACCTGCTCTGAACGCCCGAGGACTAAGTCGTTTGATAATACCTCGGAATATTGACCTGCTACAATTTTGTCTACAGCTTAGGATCAAAATATTTATAACGTGCTTGTTTCCCATGGCGCTAATGCTTGAGTACCTTGTTGTTATGACTTGTTATAACGGGAAAAACATCATTTCCGGGTCAGAAACACAATATTAAATCATATGATTCAGTACGCAGTGTTTTAATATTTAGCGTTTGCCTCGATTCAAAAAGATCGTGTTAGTTCCACTTATCCTGCTTTCAGTTTCAATTTTCTATTTGAATAAGACAGGGGACAGTGTCTGTAACAGTGTATGTAAGTGTATGCAATAACCTCAATTAATACTGTATCAAACAATTTGCAAGTTGCTGCTGATTTTGCTGATCTGTTGATATTGGATAATCGACCACATGAAGAAATCAAGCATAGTGAACGAGGCTACATGGGTAAAATCAAATCCAAAAGAAGAAAATCTCAATCAACTCTGGCAAGGCATCAAAGCATTGAAAGAAACACTGCATACGCTAACTAACATCCAGAATGAAAAACTGGACAAGCTAACTAAGATCACACAAAACCTTAAAACCATGCTAAATGGAATACAGAAAAATATGGTTGAACATGAAAATAAGTTGAATCAGCTTGAAGAAGAAAAAGAACAGCTACGCAATGACATGGTTCACAAAACAAATCCGACTGTCTTTTAACTTGATAGACAAGAACAATATATAAGAGAAAATATTCTTATTTATGGAGTAGAAGAAGATAAAGAAGACAACGATGTTGGGGAAAAATCTTGTTCAAAATAGCAGATGAGCTTGAAATCGATCTCCAAGTTAATGATATGCAGAAAGTACATCGGCTAGGACAAAAAAGAAGAAACAAGGAGAATCCACGTCCAATCATTGCAAGATTTGTGTCATACAAAAAAAAGAAACGAGTTTCTTACTAACAAACAGGATCTCAAAAATATCGAAGGAAGACAGCAAGTCTTCATTTGTGAAGATCTCACCTCTACGCTACAAGCTACTGAAGTACATGCAAAAATCCTGTTCTGATACATTCATCTCTTGCTACACTCGAAATGGCAATATAAAACCCAAGCTCAAGACATCTGAAAAATGGGTCACCGTCACTTCACCTGATGATCTCTCCAAACACGGAGTTGATGTTGATTATAAACAGATGGGCTGTGGAAAAGTACTTAACACCTAACCCTACCACAAAGATATACCTTCCGTGAATTCTGAAACAAAACATTAAATGCAAGCGACTACTTACACTTGAACAACAAACTGCCAGAAGCAAAATGCATACGTAAGTGTGTTAATTTCATATGTTGGAATGCTTTTTCTGTTTTGAATATATGGCTGCTCGCGCAGCAGTGCAAAAATATGCTTCCCACCTAAATCTGGACTGTAAACATTGCAATGCTTAATTGTTTCCTGAATGTGAATGCTTAACAAGTAGCAACAATCGCTCTGATAGCGATCTACAATTTGCTTTACCAAAAGCACATTCAAACTCAGGTGCTAAAATGATAAAACATAGTGCAATAGAAAACTGGTCAATAATTCCTTCATAAATAAAAAATAAAACGTGTTTGGCACTTTTTTGGAGGAGCATAAGAAATATGTATAACTCGGGTAATAGAAACATACTTTGTGTTCTTACTGATTGGTGTACATAAACCAAGTGGTTTGATTTAATTACTTAAAGTTGTTACAGTGGAAACTGTGAAATCATGAAGTATCTCCGTTAAATATTACATCGTTGGGTTTTTGTTGGGTTCACAAAAATTGGTGTATGAAATAGTGGGATGCCTTAGCCCGTAGACACAATCCAAGAGAATTTCCGTTCTCAGCATGCATTGACAGCTAGTTATTTTCCGCAAAGCATTATTGCGCGACTGGTTCTCAACCTGCTTAAATCTCGTGACACCACTGCGGTGCTGCAACGGTCTATTGCTTTTGACGCATTTTCTTTTGGGCATTCACGAATATTTTTAAATGTGCGAAAACAGTAACTATGTAATTTGACAATTTTAAACCATTTTCTTCTGGTGGCTTGCCCTTGCCTGCTATACATTTGCTTCAATTTACCGTATAACCGTATTCCACATATTACATTTTATACCCAGAGCAAAATACTTTTACTAACTATTATACACTGTTCCCTTTACACTACGTTTGGATTTCTTTGGATTCCTTGTCGTTCAGACAAAAATTTTACAAAATAATTTTCATTTCGCTCTTTTGCCAGAGCGAAGACATTACGGCGTCGCCGAACGCACGCTCACAGCTGCACGTGACGAGAGTATTTCCTGTCAAGAATGATGTTCTCACTCACATGCTTGCTGCTGAGGTCGCCCACTTCGCAGCCAAGATGACTTGCAGCGCCGCAAGTGGAGGAGTAGCTGGGAGTACCGATAGGAGCATTGTAGGGGTTGTAGTGACCTGAGGAGGAAACAAATAACGCAGTGTTGAGCAATTTGGGCGGAAAGCCTATACCACAAAACCTGCGATCAGGCTCCATCACACTCGTTAACCATTTGCTAGTAACACAACCGAAACGCAAAACATTCAGCCAACCAGGTTCAACGGCCTCAACTAGAAAGTTTTGTTGCTGCATCTGTTTATTTACACGTTGAGGACTCAGACGTTTTTTCTTCCGCAGGAAAATGTTCCCTTACTTTTGTTGGCCCAAAAGTGTAGTCTTCAATGCTAGACAATATAAACGCTTCAACCACTTGTATATTTAAATGGAACGATAGGAAACACCCCCTACGTGAAGAAGATACACAATCACGATTTTTAGCAATATTTCACTTATCCAGAACAAAATTCTGTGAGTTCTAGTATTTTGTAGTTCTGTTTATTTTTTATTTATATTTAGTTTTATGTCTTTTTTCTTTCCTGTGCACATCCCATCCTTTTCGGCATGAAAGTGCACTCCATTGTTGTTTTCTGTTTTGCTCTGCTTGTGTACCTCAGTAGTTTTTGTTACCTTTTTTTGCTTTTTCATTTTTATATTTTGTTTAAACATATTCTTAACCACACCAAATTCCTTCAATTAAAATTCGATCTAGTCGTGTGTGTACATATGGGCATGCGCTTTCATCAGTACATTTCTTCACCAAGTTTTGTGTTTCTTTGTTCCCCTAACTGTGCTTATTTGATCTCCAACTGTTGTTTTTCAACACTTTTCAAAACGTGATACACGTCATTGGTTGACTAGATGACCGCCATGGTCCTTCGCCAATCCTATATATCACAGCACCCTCTTTGTTTACACTGATAAGCTATTGTGCCCTTGTGTTTTCATTTGCTCTAATTTTCGCTAATGATTGGTTTGCTTAGTGCAATGGCTTCTTTAAGTGCTTCTGCTTGTTGGCTGAAAGATGAAACAATAAACCATTACCGTTTTGTTTTTTGTTCATGTTCAATCCTCTCTGGTCCACGTGAGTTTATTTGTGATATGCTCTCAAACGGTTGTAACCGATTGCCTGGAAAAGAAATCTGTTTCATGAAAACTTAGCGGTGATGATACTGCGAAGGCTTCAAGTGAACCTTGGTGTTGCAAATGCTCGTTGATGATAAATATTCCAGTTTTCGAAAGCGCAACAGACAGTTCAAAATTGGGATTAAAGACCAGCTCAATAATTGAGGAAATAGGAAATTGCAAATGTCCACACTTGGTAGAAAAGTGTAAAATAGATTGCTGAGAGAAGAAATCTGTTGCTGTTTTCCTTTGTGGGGGGTGATGCTGGGGGTCACATGTGATCAAAGTGCTCACACGGTGCCCAAACGCAATAAACCACTATGATAGAAACCACAAACCCAAGATTGAAATTCAACTTTCCCTTTATAAGAAAAGCGCGATCAAACAATAAAGAGTGATCTTGTCACCTTTGTGAGTTTACAGACCCTAAACAAAGATTTCACGTTTTAATGTTTTGTGGAACAGGAACTAAGCTCTACCTCATTGATACGTCATAGAAAATGAAGGCAACGAAGACTTGATGTGAAACAAACGCTGCATGTAGCAAGGAACGAGTAGCAAGGCACAGAAAGCAACTGTTCAAACAATGAAAAAATTTGCCGATTCCGTTATATGGAAAGTTCGAATATGTTTGCATGATATCCAAAGCTTGCTGATAAAAGAGCGCTAAGATCACTTTGAATTCTCGAAAAAGCCGCTACAATCTGACTCGTTTGCGATGGAACTGAGGCTGCAAATACAAAAATCCCTGGTTTTTTAGGACCAATAAAATCAACCAACAACGAATGCGGAAAAAAGAAGCTGTAGCAAGCATTTTTACAATGGCAAGGCGTGGTGAAATTTTCGGGTTTCCTTTTAAGTTATTCAGTAGACACTGAGGCTAACACTGTACAGCTAGACTGGAGGAGGTCAGAAAAATGACTATTTTACTTCTTGCAACTGATGTATTCAGAGTTTAGGAGGTACTGGCTTGCTGTAGAGATGTGACAAGCGACGTCGCGTAATCACTGAGACATACACAAAACCCCACAAACTGAAAGCACGTTCAACACTTCACGTTATGTACCAAGTAAGGTGAACAAACTGCAATACAGTATAGGCTCGAGTGGTCGCTTACTGCAACAAATAAAGTCTCTAACTGCAACAAACGTGAGGTAAGTTGAATTGCAACGTGTTCCGCAACAAACATTGAACGTGTGGTTGTGTGCTACTGCTCACTGAACACTGTGGATCACTATGGAGCTATATCTTATGACAGAAGTGCGACTGATTACAATCAACAAGGAGAGAGATTCCACGAAGATGTATCCGTCCAGGGCCGTTTCGATGCCAATACGATGGGAGATTTCTGCTGGTACTTACAACGTGAGAGCAAGGTCTCGTCATATAAAAGAAAAACTAAATGCATTAAATATTTCTAAAGCCGTTTCGCACAATGCATTGCGAAATAAAATACATTTGTTGTCTGTTGCAGTCATCCGTTTAGTGCGAAATGGTAGATCGTGACTATGTGCGCTGTATAGAATCAGAGAAAATTGGAACATTTGGTTATCTCAAAAACGTGACCTGATAGAAGAAAACTAATATCATTTTTGAAATCAGGGCCCCCAATTTAGCCAAAATCACCACCTTGTTACTTGCGTAACAGAAAAAAAAAATTATTTGTTGTCCAGTGTTACCAATGGTTTATGTTAATCCATGTTTCAACAACATCTTGGATGTTTCACGGTTTAGATCCACCGTTTATGTTGCTTTGTAGTGAACGTTTATACAGGAAGTTTACCATACGCCACTGATGATGTCATATGTTACGTTGGCGCAAGACGCATCAAACGCGTACCATTGAATGCCTTGCATTCGATAATAATTTTCCTCACTCTTTGCACAAACATGTGAAGGACCCACATAAAAAACAGTGTTTTCTTCAATGCATATGTTGCTTTGTTCTCTAGCTATTACGTCATAGACACGTTCGGATGAAGCTAAGCGTACAATTAAATGTCAATAAATAAACAAACAAGCCGCGATTTAAGACTCTTACCAAGAGCAATGGAACATTGCGCCTGATTCAGAACCGGATCAAGGTGAATGTGCCAGTTGTGATTGTTGGTCTGCAAAAGCAATGCAAAGAGCATGGAGTTAAGATCACAACTATCAATTTTCATAATTATAATTATCCTTGGATTTCACCAGACAGTTTTTCTTTGTGTTTTTGCAAAACACAGCAATGGCTTGGCGGCATACGTTGACCACACACGGGTTAGTGACACGGGAATGCCTCAATGCAAAGGTTGCTCGGGCAGCCATTTTCTGGTCTAATCGGGTGAGATTCAATGTCTCGTTGCTATTTAGTTTCGCAAATGGCACTTGTTTGATTGCTATAGTGTTTGATCAAGCTGAGAGTAAAGCCAAACATGCAAAAAGAAATGCCATTCGACTTTTACATTCAAAACTTCTATTTGGACACTGTCTGTCGACAAGAATCCTTTAACGGCTAAGAATCAAACACTATGATCTTAACAGAGTATATATTTAAGCATCGTCAGCTCCTATTCAAACAGAATCTTCAGTTTGGAATGCGTTTTTGGCTTATTTTACAGTAGCGTGAATGAGATCTAATAGATCACGGTCAACACACGTGGGGAGAATTGAGAAAAACTTCATCTTGTTGAAGTTCTATCGTGTTCAGTTTTATCCTACAAATCCAGGTCACTACTTATAACGGACACTACGGTAAAATTGCAAAACCTCATTGCTTTTACAACACGTTTCTTACAGTTTGAGAAGCTTGAGTACCACTATGAGCCATCTTAACGTCAATCAAGGTCGGTGAAGCAGAACCGTCTTCATAAACAACTTGGGTCTGTAAAAGAAGTGTTTTGTTTACATCTCACTAACGCAATTTAGGAATGGTGACCTAATAGCGTAATTATCAGCAATTAACTGATGGTTACGTAGTAGTAAAACCTTTCTAAAATTTCGTCGACCTTTCTGTGATTGTGATCAAACAATAAATCAACCTCTTCGAACACCATCGACCAAACAGTCAGAACTTATTATTATTGGTTGCGTGAAATCCTGTCCCACTAATCCGTGAAAAGAGGTTAAAAAGGCCAAGATCCACCAACGTTTCCCCCATGGCCCCTGCTTGAAATAGCCCTTTGCGAAGTAAGTCCGTTTTGGGCATACATTGTTTATACAGCCATCCCAACATTCCCTTTTCTCGTATATCGTAAACACATACATGATTCAGTATGGCTTCACGGTGTTTGGTCCTAAAACTTTGATGCGTGTCTGATGTAATCAGAACTTACGAAGTCGACGTATCCTGCAGTGACGTCAGCAAACGAAGCACGAGCTCGTATCACGTGACCGGTTTGATCAGCTGCAGCGAGATTCAGGTTCTGGCATTTCCACCTGGAAGAAAATATCGACAATGAACGAAGAAACTCGTGTGGCCATTTTAAAGCTGACTTTAGTTGAAAGCAGCATCTGGTCTAATGCTTGCTATCGATCGAGCACATCGTAAGTTCATTTGTTGAAACAAAATAATTCTGAGAGATACTGACGTGGACTGCGTCAAACCAATGGCAGAAGAATATCTTTATCACCAGACCGAAAACAATGATTAGAAGCAACACGTTATTTGTTACTAGTTCTAAATAAAACCTTAATGTGCATAAACCGCAAAGCAACCGAAGAGTAAGTTTTATTTTTTTGGTCACCCCACCTCCAAAGGGTCTCTGTAAATGGACTGATGTAGACCAAGAAACCTGTCGAGAACCTATCCACAACGGTCGACGTTGCATCTTTGGCAAAGTGTGGTGTAATTTTCAGTTATTTTAAATGAAAGTCACCCCAGACCATTCCTGCGGTTTGTTTTTGATACGAAATAATAAAAGAGTTCCGTAGAACCCTTCATAAATTGCCACAGGCGACGGTTTTTCACGTCGCCAGGGCGGGGTATTGGGTATAGTTTTCAACTAGCAATAATCGCGCCTCGGAT
>Ga0210059_1008867_pt1 | contig 15780 bp, 12 predicted proteins | sample Ectturendosymbi2_FD_188042 | JGI IMG/M metagenome (GOLD analysis project Ga0210059, IMG submission 188042) | Ecteinascidia turbinata endosymbiont from Florida, USA - Sample 2 (SPAdes) (version 2) | ecosystem: Host-associated > Tunicates > Ascidians > Unclassified | place: Key West, Florida... | reverse complement strand
CCCCGAAAATTTATTGACGCCCCCCCTGAGGAGGCGAGACGCCCGGTTAAAAAACACTGATTTAAATCGTAAAGAAGGCAGTTAAGCTCGCGTTGCATCTCCTACACAAATAGTTAGTTTCGACAAAACAAGCATTTGCGTTTCAATATCTAAGAACCTTGGCTTTGTTTAACTCTGCGAAGTAACCTTAATATGATTCGGCAGTGTCAAACGGATCCAATAAAATCCTTAAAAACACCTCGTATGTCACTGATGCAGAAGCTACTTTCTAACATTAATGTCAGATGTTTTGTGTCGTAATCATCAAGTATAGAAACCTAATCAGTCAACAACAAATATTTTGTGTACTACATCGTGAAACTATCAGAACAAGCTAGATTTGAGAAAAAAATGACAAGTTATGCAAGCTAAAAAAGATACTTTAACACCACGACACAACAAGTGTCTGGTACAAACATTAAAATAAAAATAAAATAAATATAGATACTTTTATAATTTTTCAAAACGTGCTATAACTAAAGATTCCGCAAACAGTCAGGGGATTTTTGGCAAAAATAGTGCATTTTTGTTGGAGGCCATTCGAAAACCAAATGTATATCAAGCAATATAGACCGAAAACTCGAAAACTTAGTTTTGTTTCAGACAAAACTATTATTACTTAATCTAAAAAACAATGTGTTGACATTTGTTTAATGGTTGTCGGTTACATGTTGCCGCGCAGAGATACGGCTCATAAATGTAAAACCAATTTCTGGAGTTATAATTTTTTGCCCAGCAAAATTTGCAACAAACAGCTGTAACGGGTCTCTAGACCATATAATGTCTAGATAGCCGCATTTAGTTACATCCGAAAGTTTCTACATGGGTTCGATCTTAGATGTAACAAGGACGACATTCACGAAAGCTAAAGTTCGCTTGGTCTCCCTAAAGTTTCTGATGTCTCATCTAAATAATTGAATCATAACAGAAGTATAGTTTTTGTTGGTTTCGCTATTTATTTCACTGAAAATATGCACACGAATATTGAAACTTATCAATAAACTCTGCGTAATATTCATCTTCAAAACGCTCTCGAACCCAGCGACATAGACACAATATTTTTGTGGTATTTACCAGACCTCAAGTAGCTAATTTGTAATAACAGTACTTTCTATTTAGACATTCTGTAACTGAAAGGAAATACTCAGTTCAGAACGCATGTTTTATGTAAGGTTGGATCGTGACAAGATTTTGTAAGCTCTTTTAAGGAAGGTTCCTAAGTTAGGTTTCCGCAAATTCGTAGCACGAATTTGTGAACGGATTTGTTCTGTCATTAGCCGGGATTGTGCCGAATTGGTTTTGATCTATGATCTGTCAAACTTGATTCCCGAACATTGTCAAATCGCTACCTTTGTTTTCACTTCTTAAATCGTGAAACAAAGTAACAGAGAATATTCCTATTAATCTCATTTTAATGGGGCATTGTGACAAAGGGTATTTCTGTCAATAACAAGTCATCAGACAAGGTGACAGGGGTTACCTATGTAAAAATGTCAAATCCTCAAACAGGGTGACAGAGGGTAGCTCTGTCAACACCAGGTCATTGGAATAAGTGACAGGGGGTACCTAAACCAACACCAAGCCATCGGACCAGGTTACAGTGAGCAGCTCTGCCAGAACCAAGTCTTTAGACAAGGGTAGCAAGGTGATGCCTTAAGATCGAGCAAGACAATGAATTGCCTTTTGACAATATCGATCCTTGGGGCAAATGGCGTGGCTAAATTCCATCTAGAACTGAACAAGGCGTCGGCCTTTTGACGATACCAGTTCCAGTGGTGGGCGGCCAATTTGGACAAGCCAAATTTGCGGGGTCGAGTGTTAGAAATTCACCCGGAAATGCCACTAGTTTGACCAGAAAACAAGTCATTGACAACTGCGTCTAGTCTGAGACTTACGCTACGAGTCAGGCGGCACGCGACGTACCATCGTACAGCGGAAAACGTAGCACTCACGAACCACCCGTCGAGCTAGGATGGCCACAAGGCAAAGTCCCATTTTACTTCAAATGGCTAAACTACTCAAAGGCAGCGTAGACCGAAAGAAGGAGCCCTCAGTCCATGGTCGGAAAGCGGACTGGTCTGGGTAGCTGAAATCGCAGCTTATATACCCAGATTTGGTGGAACTTCCCTAATTAATCATTTGTTGATTACTAGTTGAACATTGCCTTATAAGGCTTTATGAAGATTTTCCTAATTAATCATTATTTGATTAGCGACTGGGCATTGGCTTATAAGGCGTTTTTATGGGGTTTTTAGTTATGATTCTTGATTACATCATTAACGGAGAGTTTCCTGTACTTTTCCATGAGATCATCTTTTTAGGTCTTCTTCAGCTCTGTTTGCTTCGTTCCTTCGTTCTTCGCTCTTTGCTTTTCTAAATCAAATTTTATTCGATTTAGTCTGTATACAGTTTGTCTTTGGATTCCAGACTGATCGGTCTGAAACTTTGTGTTGCTTGGCAACGCTGTGTAAACGTGGTGTTTTGCTTGTCAAGTTTTTCGTGCTTAACTGTTCACGGCCTTTGTGCTGCCGTTCGGCAGGTCTTATTCTTGTCCTTGGACGTTTGGACTTTATTTTCTTTTGGTGAAAGCAACATTTAATATGTACAGACCAGAATGTGTCTGCTACACAGCAAAGTTCCTACCTTGGTGGTATGCAAAATAAGTCGTTGAGGTTAATTCGATCTTGCTCTAAGAGAAAGGCACTACAGACAAAATTATACAATTAACCATGGCGTTAATTGACAATTACAAGAGTTCGGCAATTTTGAAACATCTTGATTTTGGGCGTATGTTTGCTATAAGATTTAGGAAGCATTGTGTTAATTAATATGCCAAGACAACTTGTCGTCTCCAGAGTATTGTTTGCGAAAATGCGTCTGCTACTTTGCCTAGTCATTGCCCACTGGATGTCAACTCCAGTCTAGTAGAGAGTCACGTACTCTGAACTGACAGTTTTCTTCAACATCAGGTCAACGCCGATCGGGTGTACTGGAAAGTTAATGCAGAGGGAGAGGTGACTGGTATGTTGAAACGAGAAACTCGCTATGTGGGGAAGAACATAAGCACCAAGGCTGTTGGATCGGATGAGCGTGAAGATGTTACTGACCAGTACAAGTTTTCGGAAGGTGAGAACAGAATTTAAGTTCTTAACATTTTGCGTTTCTGCAAGAGCGTTCAGGATTGCCAGTCCAGTTTCATTTATATTCCCTTTCAGTAGTCCTTTCGGGAGTGTCACGACTGGTCTGGAGCGGCCAACTCCGCTAGCTTTCGCCGTGGGCCAGGCGGCTGCTTTCACAAAGAATGCTGCGCTAGTGCACTGGTGGCGACTGGCGAGTCAATGACAGCACCGCGCGTGGACCCTTTCCTTGCACTCACCCATTAACACCGAGCATGCGGCTGGAGAAGTTGCAAGTACCGTTTAAGTCAGGGGTCTCAAACTCAAATCGCTCCGAGGGCCAAATGAGAAAGTAACCCGACGACCGCATTATGACACTGACGCAACAATAATGGTTTTACACCTTATTTCCTGCGAAAGTTATCGCAAGTTATTGGCAAACGATTTCCAGTCGTCTCTACGTTCGTTTAAAAGAAACTTGTTAACTCGCTAGTCGAGAACTTTTAAACATCGGTGAATGAACTAAAAGACGCATGTTAATTATTTGAAAATTCCCAAAAAGCAAAGCATAACGCCGTGTTTGAGACCCTGATTTAAGACTTCGATATGACTCGACCAGTCATCGACCTCAGCCTACAAGTTTTGGTGGCGTGTGCTCAACCAACTGTACCACTACGGGTAATTACACAACCAAACACATTTTCACATTCAGTCTTATTTTCCACATTGTTGATACTATACGTTTGACTTATACACAAATTTGCTTAAAGTCTGACGTCAGTGAAAGTTTGTTTATATGCTATTTGTGGCCCAGAGACAAAAGACACTCGCAAACGTTACAAATTACGAACCAAACTACATCTTGCATTTTAAAGTAATTTTGCTCCATGGGCTGACCACATTCGTAGTGCGCGAAATATCAACTTTTATTGGTGGTTATTTAAACAAATGTACATTGGTAAGTTTGTTATGACTCTGGCTCGTAACTTATTAAGTGACCTCCTCACTACTTAAATTTTTGTGAGTAAGCATTCCCTCTTCAGACCTGCACGGAGTGGTTTGCTGAGTGGAGTAATTCCGCAACATCGGTTACTGTCAACATACCATTAAATTGTTTGCCTGTTAGAAAAGTTGTTCTTCATGAACATACATACCACATCCGCTTTTTCTCTGTTGACCCAGGTACACCTGAAGAAAGGGAAGCGTTTGAACGAGCTTATGCACACGGACGAAAAGCGGATTATCACGATAAGTTTGTCATCGAAGAGGAAGGTGCTATTACCATTGACATCAAGCCAGTTGGCAAAGCTATTAACGGTCAGGAATTTACTACCAAAGTGCAGGTATTGGGACAAAAATCTAAACCACTTTTGTTCCGCGGTTTGCGCAATTCGAATGTCATTTCTAAGATCATGAGTTGCTTTTGAACATTGTCACTTGACCGAAGAAAAGCCACGTTGTGAACTCGTTTCTATTTTGCCCCTTTGCGGCAAATCAAGCGTTAATCAGCTCGTGTTCATCCGTGCGCAATGAAACCTTGCCGACGTGCTCGAATTTATCCACTGGCAAGTAATTTGGAAACGACATCATGTTGATTGTCGTCGATAGAAAAGGAAGTGAGGTTTGTTGGTTATTGTTTAGGTGAAAAACACAACGTCTGATTCGAAGAAGGTTAAAATCACCACTGTGGTTCATACTATGCTCCACAACGACGTTCGAAAAGCTTTCATCAGAAGAGAGACAAAAGTGGCAACTCTAAGTGGATCACAAGGTACAGTTGCGAGAAATGATTGTGTCATGCAGTGGGTTAAGCATTGTTTGATTGTAATCAGGGAAGAAACACATTGAGAGTTACTTTGTAACATTTCTGTGTTGCTGCAGCCGAAGATCAACTTTTGACCATGCCCTTTTCCAAATATGGACATCAACTGGCTGATAACAACACTATTCGCTTCACAACCACTGTGCGTGTTGAAGAAACTGGTAACTTATACGTGGACTCTTACGATGTGCAGCTTGACAGCCCAGACTGCTTGACCATTGAGGTAAGTGTGAGCGAAGTCTGCTGTTGTTTAGAACATCAAAATTCTTCATGCATCTCGCAAATTTGCAGTTTAATTGGTTTCGAAAATAAATTGCAACAAATACAACAGCAAAGACATTTATGTTCATTTCACAAAGAAACGTTAGATTTACTTGAATGCATTTAAGTTTTGCGCACAGAAGCGCACGTTGTTCTAATTCCACAACATTCAGGGTAAATTTCGGAAAACAGAAATATTTGAGAATTAGTTTGAAAAACTTACACAAAACGGCCATAAAAAGATAGCAGGTTGTCAATGATTTTGCTTACAGTGCAAAGACACTCTGAGACGACGTGAGTATAACAAGATTCATTTCACAATCACCAACCCTCTTCCAGTGACGTTGACTGGTGGAGAATTTGAAATAATCGGTTCCGGCGTGACAACCGGAAAGACTGTGAAAGCAACGTAAGTACAAATATGGCTCAAATTAACTTTGCAACAGAATGTTCAGTACGTTTCAAATGCTCGGTTTATGCGCAGGACTAGCATTATCATAAGGTTTTATCTGAAACGGAAAAGAAAATGCAAAAACCGGCGATAGCTAATAAAGCAGATTGTTGCGTCAACAACTTTTATTTAAACTACTGCTCTATCGTGTGAATCGATTGCGACCATGATGGAGTAGCATAGTAGTGCTAGTGATTCCTGGAGCTGACCCAAAGCCTCTCAAGCTCGTAGACTTGGGGTCGACTCCTGGTCAAGGCTGCAGGTTTCGATGAAATCTCATCTGAAGTTGTCAAAGCCTTAAACCGATAAACATTTCTTTTGCTGATTCGCGTGTGTCAAATGGCCTGGTGTTCTTGGAGGGCACCGAAACACTGGTGGGTAGGATAGATCATTCCCACATCCAAAAAGGGAGATAGTATAGAATGCATTAACTACATGGGCATTTTATTCCTTACCCTCCCGGAAAAGTGTATGCCAAGTGCCTTGAAAAAATACGCTGCGAAATAATTGAACTAAGCTGCAGGATATCCGATGCGGTTTTCGTCCCGGCCGTAGCACTACAAAACAAATTTTCATCCTCCAGCAAATTTTCTAGAAATCTTGGAGTTTTCCAAAGATGTCTACACATGTTTTTTTGACCACGAGAAAGCAGAGGACCGGGACCCTCGTGAAAAACTTTGAGGAGTCTTGTGAGAGTACGGTGTTTGCGGCCACCTGTTACTGCCCGTCAAGTCATTGTATTTCTACTCAGAAGACTTTGTCTTTGTCGGCGAACTTAAATCGTAACCGTTCACAGTGGGTTTCGGAATCCGTCAAGGGTCTGCCCTGTCTCCGCTCCTCTTCATATTCTGCATATGAATTGGATAGACAGTCGCAACCGCGCCGAAGGTGTCATTGTTGGAAGCTGCAGGATCAGCCATTTGCTTTTTTAGGACAATTTGGTTCTGGTTGCATCTCCTGAACAGCGTCTCAAACATGCACTTGATCGATTTTTAGCTGCATGTGATAAAGCGGGTCTTAAAGTTATCTCTAAAAAAACGAGGAATTATGTCTCCTAGTAACCCGAATCAGTGCACACTGCAAGTAAACGTAATTCCACTGCAGTAGGTCAAGTTCAAGTACCTTGGGGTGCTGATCATGAGTGACGGAAAGTCGAACAGGTAGATTGATACGCGGATTGGTAAAGCAAACGAAGTTTTGCGTGAACTTTATCGTCCTGTGGCGACGAAACGGGAGCTTACAAACATTACAATACTGTTAGTTAAGAAATCAGCCTTTGTTGTGATCCTCATCTATGGTGATGAATCTTGGGTAATGATTGAAAGAGTGCAATCTAAGTGCAAGTTGCAGGGATGGGATTTTTACAAAGAGTTCTCGGTGTGACTTTTCGCAACATTATGCGCAGCTGTGAAACTCGTAAAACCCTGAATGTCGAGCCACTAGTTCGAATAGAGATAACTAGCTATCAAAATCATGAGATATTTCGGGTTCTCGTAGGGCTGCTGCGCCCGCGACCTCCTCAGAGTAAAAATGGATATGAATGAATGTATTTTCAAAAACTGCATGGTGAAGCAAGCAACACTGGGTTGCTGCGAAAAACTGTTTGCCAGCACCATATCCTGTATTTCACAGTGGTCCGATCGCACCTGGTGAGACTTACACAAGCCCTGCAATAGAAGTGTGGCCCTACCGAACTGGAAGCACCCAATTGCTGGCTGATTTTGACGCAAATGAGATCAAGAACGTCAAAGCAAGAAAGCGTATCAAAGTTGCTTGAAACTGTGTTGTTGAATGTGGATAAAAAGTGCTGCGCAAGCAGCATTAACAAATGTATAAAGACTTTTTTCTGAACCTTTGCTGAACATATATGCTGTAGACGTATTACGTAAAGTAGAGCCTGATCGAGTATATCATGGCGATGAGTTATTTTTGCTTCTCTTTCGCACTCCAAGTGATCCTTATTTATCATTGGTTCTTATAGCATGCAATGCAAAGTTTTACCGTTGATAAAGATTGGCCTGGAGTGTTTTGTGTGTCTTTGCAGTAGCTGTTTTTCGCGACAACTTTGAACGATAAATATACGACAGCAGATAAAAAGAAGATTCAGTGTCAATTAAATTGTGCACAAAATATAAGCAGGCGCCAGTTATAAAATACACAAGTATGAAAAAGGTGATAAACTCTGTTTGAAAAGATCTTCAACTCTAGTAAGAAGAGGCTCGAGATCGACACCTGAGTCCTTCGCGACAGAGACGAGACCAAGTCTCAACAAAAAGGGTCTCGGTACATGTCTGGGAAGCCAAGTCTCGAGAGTCGACCACTGAAATCTATAGTCTGAGATCAAAGTTTGTAATTTGGCCACCGAAATCGGTATGAATTAAATCCGAAGGTGGAAAGACGTTTACAGTGAAGGCGTTTTAAATTCGTTCGTCTCGAATTCATTTCGAAGCAATGGTGAAACGATGTTTGTATTTGGCGAAAGACATCAAGTCTGATTTATACTTCTTATTTCCCGGTCTCTATCCAAATGGCTTGATTATACCACTTGATCTTGGCGAGCCGTGTGAAAGCCTTTAGCCGCCGTAGTTTGCCAGCCTTAACATAGCGCATTGTGGTAGAAAATTCAGAAATGTAAGTAGCAAGTTTGGTTGGCAACGCGACCCACATTTCTACCCAAACTTTCAAGCCAGGAAAAGCATTTTTTGTAGGAAAATATAATAGACTTACAGCGTAAGTGCAACTGTTACCAAGGTTGTTGCCATTGTGGGAGCTAGCGTTGACAATGCCCGCTGCTTGCAGTTGGTTTCCTTCATTCGTAGAAATCGGGACTTTTATTTTTTCACTAAATATCCTGTTTTTCTCCCCTGTACCAATAAAACCTGGCAACACGCCTACCCGTATAAATTTCATAATCACACAACCTCCACGAGGCAGGCTGCCCCAATGATCCAATGCACAACATCGGATAAAAACCAATATGATAGCAAAACAAGTGTTTTTCGCCTATATTCAGGATTGGCATAACGTCCTTATTTCTGAGATTGTCTTTTTTAAAGGACTGTGTATTAGAAAATAGTTTCGTCCTATTTCTCAGAACCGTCTTTACTTTTGACTTTTGTACTTATTTTGTCTCCATTCGTCTTGTCGTTCTGATTTTTTACGTAATGTATATCCTAACACCATTAGTCCATGTAAAAGCTTACCTCGATTTGGAATTACGTAAAGGTTAAAAATATCGTTGTATCCAAAACTCTCTTGTGTTTACGACAAATTGTAAGTGTATCTAGTAAAACATATGACAAATTATTATTCGTACATCATTACATAATGTTTGAAAACTTCTGATTCATTTCAATTTTCTTTTCTGGATTCTTTAATTTTGAATCCAGATTAGTGGCAATCCTTTCTATAACGTTGATTTTTTCCTAATTGAGATTTTGATTCAGCAACGAATTACTCGCAAACAATGTCGCGCAAAGCCACAAATTATGCAAAATCATAATATTATTGCAAGATACGAAATTGCGCCAGACATCTTTGACCAAACGTCAACAGGCTTTTCCCCAAAGCTCCACAACAGCCGCGTGTGGTTGTCCTTTGGTTGCAACATCAGCAGCTTTTTGAAATATCTTCGCAGTCTTTAAAAAATAACAAAACATATTCACAGCCAGTGTACTGCTAACTATTAAAGATTCAAACTGACAGAACTACATGTTGGAATGTTTCAATTCTACTTCTACGTTTTATCGATCGTAATGCATGAATGGACAGCGTTTTATTTGTGTTTTGAGTGACCGAAACGGTCTCTCAAACCTTTTCAGCTTACTCTCTAAATAGCATACAGTAAGGCATCTCATTAAGACCACCTTGGTAGACAGCGGGCACTTTTTTGTCAGCAGTACCGAATGAAATCCAGTGTTTTTCTTCCAAGAGGAACCTTAAGTAACGCAGGCACCTCGCTATTCAGAATTGCTACCACCACGACGGCAACCAGCTGATATTTTCTTGGGGCAAAATGATTGTAACTTGTTGTTGCACTAACAACTAAACACGTTTCTGAAAATTTAGGGGAGGGGCAATTGCCTGGTTGCTTCCCTGATTGCAGGCCTGGCGCCCACGATATAGGCAAGTGGGATTTTTACCTTGGAAAGCGACCTGATTTAAAGCGTACAATTTTTCAAAGCATTACCAACAGCCCAGGGCCGGATTAACCATCGGGCATGCGGGGTAAATGCCCGGGGCCTCGCGCTAGAATATCAAAACACTCCTTTACTGCTTTTTCATGTTTTAGGCTGTTCACCACGCGTCAACATTGCAGAGCTTTTTGATTACTGCGTCTAGTACATAAGTTGAGGAAACTGAAAACTTTGGAATTTACCGTTTTTGAGTGATTTGAAAGAATTGAACCAAACAGCATCACGCTTTATGACCCAAGAATTAGATCGAAATCAGTGCATCCATGGGCGTCCGCAAAATTTTTTCAAGGGGGGAAAAACCTTATCCTTTTCAGGTTGCTGACGATGCAATGCAAATGGACGTTCACAAAACGGTTTACAGTTTCTACCTCATTAATCTGTGCTGAATGGACCTCAATTCTCAATCTTTTGTCTAAAAATGTTTTCTCTACTCCCGCTATCAGAAATGCGATTTCCTTTCACAAACTGCCTAATATCAATTTTTCGAGCACTTTCTACAATTAAGTCATAATTTAAGAATAATCAACGGCCAGAACAACATGAGTAGTGAAAAAACAAGAAAGTTAGGCGCTCTCGCAAAACTGTTTCAACCAGTGAGAAGTAGAACTATATGTTGACAAGACTGTCGCACAATTACTGAAGTTAGTTCCAAAACTGTACAAAAACAATAATCTACGATGTTAAGTTAAGTCTATGGCTAATGCTGCAGACAAGGATAAGATATACTGTATTTGCAGCACGCCAGAATTGTGAGAGAAGGATATTTGGGATGGTTTTGAAATGAAGCTCACATCACCATTAGGTGGGATACAGCAAGCTGCTGCGCTAGAAACAGCTGTGATAAGCGTTACGTCTGTTGTTGTTGCTTTTGGTTAGTGATGACAAGCGCTTAGATATAAGTTCATATTTCATTATCATCAACTTTTATTCTACACGGAGTTAGCGATTACAAGCGCTTTGATATAAGTTTGCATTCATTGCCATCAACTTCTCCATGGCTATCCTTTGCCTCTGTCGCATGTAACACAAGTTCGGCCAGTTAACAAGAACCAGCGACCCCATCAAACAACCTGATGATGCATTGTAAAAAGACCAGTCAAATTCTAGAAAAACGCAGACCCTGCCAAAGCTGCCTAAGCCAAGTCTGTGAGATATCCTTTACCTCAGGCAATGATATGAATTCTCCAGCAATTGCACTATGCACAACATTTGATTAATCACGGACAGTTGGTAAACCATGCAGCTGTTGGGTTTATGTTATACACTCAACACGAATTTAAAGACCTTAACAAAAGTCGGGACAAAAGAAGTCAGTCATGTCCAAGAATAAATTATGCTGAGAAGCTTGATGATACAGAAAAATGTCAAACTCGGTAAAAAGACTCAATTCGACAAAAAGCAACATGAACCGGTTGTGACCAGTAACATGAAGCAAGAGGTCAAGTCAACAGAAGATTACCTCATGTCATAAGACCTAAAAACGTGACAAGCTGATATAATAAACAATTAAGGAATGTATGTGGAAGAGCATTTTATGCAAACATCATGTGAGGACCTGTGACAGCATGTGACACCGTGTGAGGAACGCAAGCTCAATATGCCCACGACGAGATAAAGCCATGATAAAACGAATGATGGATTACAGCATAGTCGTGTGACTGTGAGACAACTAAGAAGCTTCAAGAACGACAAACACAGCCAAATGAGGAATTGGAACCTTCAACACACTACACAAGAACACAACGTGCGCGTGAGAACAAGAGCAATACAAAGAAACAAAGAATTTCGCTATATATTGAGAAGATTTTCTGCCATAACTTCGGACTTTCGGTTACGATTTGGTTCCCCAACAACTTCGAACATTCGGTTACACTTGTTCGGTTTGTGCTTGACTACAAGACTTTATGAACTTGTGTTTATGCTTTTTCATTTTGATCCTTAATGCGTTCAATAGAAAATAATCTAAGAACCAAATTATTTCGATAAACCGCTGTAAAAATATATTAAATTTATTGGCGATTTTCCCTAAAGCGTTTAACATGATTTATTAACTCTGGCACAATAAATTTTTTTTAATAACTTATTCAGTTGTTTTTATGGGTAAATAATAAGTTGGGTTTACGTTTAGCTAGCCATGTTATTGATAAGACCTTAGAGATAGGATAAATTTCCGACCTGGTAAAGATTCTAGTGAACCCACGCAATTTTTCTAGACTTTACAAAATTGCAGATTGACCATAAGTAAGCTCCCCCAATGGCTGCGCGCCTACTTTTCATTTTTTGATTAAGAAGATTTTGAAGTGCTGAGACGTTATTCTGAAACCTTTTGAAACTTCTTCGGATAAATATGGAAGAGAAGACTTAAAAATCGCAGGCTTTTACGTCATGTTTTGTGACGTCATGGATTTCGCACTCCTGTAGAAATTTCAAACTCGGTGGCTATGATACGAATGCAAATAGAGTGAATCTAACATTTAAAAAGAGTGTTTTTATCTTGTTGGTTGTTATTTGAACACCTTTATTAGAGTTGCAAGTAATGGCTGGGGACAAGCGCCCATGTAATATTTTCAAATGGGGTCGCGAGATCGAAAGGGTTGGGAACAACTATATAGAACGTTATCATACGTTCTCAATGCTCATGCCAGGGCGTTATATCAGCGCTCCACTGTGTCCCACTCTTTATGAATAGAACTTGGTTGTTACTTGTTACTAGTGCAGGTAGACCTACAGCTGTTGAAAACAAGGTGTGTAGTTATTCAACTCGCAATGAACAGGTCAAGGCGAGTGTCTGTCTTATTAGCTTTCATAGCATTTTCCAATGTAACGTTGTTCAGTTCTCGAAAGATCCTTCGGGTTTGGAACGTTTTGGTTGGTTGCGGGTTATCTGCATTTTGACAAAATCCTGCAAGTTTGCTTCATGGAAGATTTTAACATATAGTACATATTTTAATATTTTGTCAAAATAAAATTAACTCTGCCACATTGAGACAAACCACAAAAGATGAGTTGTTGAATCCCTGGAAGCCAAAAGTCTTATGCAAACCAACGCAAAATTTTGTGAAGTGTCGCACGTAAATTTGCTTCCTTTTCTTTTGTCCACAAAATTATTCCGCATATTTGTCGGTCGTGCAAGTACTGTTATCATTGTCCGCCCCACCAAACTCTCATTGTGTTTTGCCTGTTTGTGAGCGTAAACATGTAGAAATACCCACTACTTCAAAGTCCAGGGTTCATAAAGGAAAGGACACTTGAAACTGCTCTGCAGCTAAACTAGGCTAGGCAAAAATTGTGAATGTCATCCAGCACATTCATTCCTGTTTATCAATACATTGGGTGGCTATATGCTTCTATTTCATCAATCAACCATGCGCATTATATATTGAATTTGATACATGTTTCTACATCTGTGACGTGGTGGTTGTAAAATCTTTTTGCATTGCATTTCTAAGTAATAAAGAACAGTTTGCATTCCAATTGCATGCATCATGAATAACTATAAAATTGAACTGTTGGGGAACTTTGGGCAGATGCACGGGTTGCTCTTATGTGAAGTCTGGTTCTTTTTGTACATTTGTATTGCGTTATAAAGCGGATAGGATATACATACAAGAACACGTCTGTGCTTGTGTTTACCGAAAGCGAGAAAAGCAATCATTTCATGTTAACAATTATCTCCAAGTCAGTTGTTCTTCGAACAAAAGCGTCGTTCAACGAGAGCGAAGTAATTGCACTTTAAGTACAATTCCCTTGTCAGTTCGATTTGTCGTAACTTTGCACTTGCGCTCGCCGCTTGGATTTCCACAGCAGAGCTTCCTTTACAAAGTTCGGCTTTACGAATGGTGGCGCTACACTGTCTAATGTCCAACACAGCAGCATGCTACTAGCAAGGCCTTCTAGAGAGAACAGGTGTGCACTGTATTTGTTTCAATTAAAATACTGCGAAAATTAGTCCCGCAGCTCGACTGAATGCACTGCACAACCGAGCAGAGCAAGCAGAGCGACAGAGAGAAAGGTCTCGCCGCTCTCACGTAGGCACGTTTGTTGACGCACGCTGAACGGCGTTGTTCCTGTTCTCTCTAGGAGGCCTTGCTACTAATCATAAACATGGACGTAGCTGGGGGACACATGAGCTATGCCTAACCTACTCGCCTCCAAATAAAAGAAACTGTGGTGTTGTCATGTACATACAAATCAACTCCAACAATTTGCCGTCTGTTTTGATATTCATATAGGCCATCGTACTAAAATATTTTCGTCAATAAAGTCGTAGCTTGGTTGACTGGGCACGATAACGTCGTAACGCCGCTACTGAGGAGCCCCGCGCTTAGTTCTTGCATTGGGGTTCGACTGTTCCCTCCGTTTTTTTTCGAAGAGTTTAAATTGATATAAAGCACCAGGGAAAAATATTAGCAAGTTTGTTTCGGGGAGGCATAGTCTCTTCGGCACCATTTTGGTTGCGCTACTGGTGAAGAAAGGATAAAGTGGTTTGTGAACGTCTATTTACATTGTATCGTCAGCAGTGTGAAAAAGATAAGCAACATGTTGACCTTGCCCCCTTGGAAAAATTTCTGCGGACGCCCATGGTGGCCTTCCCAATTGTCTTTAAAGTGTAGGCCGCCAAATCGTATTAGTTTTGACGTTTTTACGGGTGCTTCTGCAAAGTTGCACCGAGGGCATGTAAAACGCTACGCAGCTGCGCTAAACGCTTAGAGCCTCGCGGTCACGACTTTGCCCATGGCCTCACGTTCATTTAATCCGGCCTTTCAAAAGCCAAGGAATTTTCCGTTCAATATCGGAGCTTGTAGCGCGCAACCAAGTTTATTACGTAATATTATTTTCGAATTGTCATAACTCCCAGGAAGCACATTTAGAAAAACAAACAAACATAGAACACGGTGAGGTAAATTTACAGATGAAAAGAGCATGCCTTTGTCTATGTACACAAAGGAGTGAAAAAGGATACCAAGGTTGCCCTATTAGCTGAGGGGTTAAACTGGTTGTTGGATAAACACGGTGAGTCTCAGAACAAAGCAACCTGACCGTCTTGGCCAGAGCCGGTAAGAAAGAGGACGAGCAATCAGGAAACTTGCTGAGGCGCAGCTTATAGGCAATAAAAGCAGTCGAAGCCAGGAGATTATGATGTCAAGTTCAGAAAAAGCTTTCAGTACCCTGCACTTTACGGAGAGGTCAAAGCGAAATCTAGTAAACTGATTATTACTTGCGCAGATGAGCATCAATCAATATGAGCTCTGCCGCTGTGCGTGACCCCATCAGCGCAGGTGATATATAATACTACGTGACTAAAGTTTCTCAAAATATTTTTTCTAATAGCGTACCAGCTGGTGCTTTTTCACTGTCACTGCGTACTACCTGTTCCAGAAAAAACTTAGTTTGCTCAAATGTGTTTATGATCACTAAAACACACAAATGAATGAACAACAAACAGTTGTTAGAGCTGCACCTGTTTCGCCTCCACAAACTGATCTAGGCGTGGCAGAACCTTGCTCAAAACGCATCGGAAATAATGTCCAAGGGCAGCAAGCCGGTCCTGCTCTTGGAACTGATGGCTACCAAGACCAGAAACCCTTGTTCACACTCCTTTGCAGAGGGGATAAGACCGTGGCTGATGAACAACCCTGCCAGCTAGCGGAGAATACGTGGAGGTCATGTTTAGCCAGAAAATTATTGAATATTATTTCTTATACTTTGCTTATCTGACCCTAAACTTTGCGTTCAACCTGGAATCTACTTGCTTACCACACGTTGAGAACCACTGCACAGCACTCTGAAGAAGCTGATGTGGCATTTATGCAGAAATATTTAAGCTAATTCAAGGGTGCAAATTTTTCTGTGAATGTTAGCAGCGGGCAGAAATTTTTAGTAGCGCACACATAA
>Ga0210059_1008866_pt1 | contig 15781 bp, 8 predicted proteins | sample Ectturendosymbi2_FD_188042 | JGI IMG/M metagenome (GOLD analysis project Ga0210059, IMG submission 188042) | Ecteinascidia turbinata endosymbiont from Florida, USA - Sample 2 (SPAdes) (version 2) | ecosystem: Host-associated > Tunicates > Ascidians > Unclassified | place: Key West, Florida... | reverse complement strand
AATGACCGGCCAGGGGGGGCGGCCGCCCCCCCTGCCCCCCGTCAGTTTTGCTACTGCTCGTAGGGATCTGATGAGGCAACCTGAAGTCGGCGAAAACGTTTGAAATAAACCTAATTTTAATATGCTAACTGAATGACTATCATTGGTGTGCAAAATATAGCGGGTCGGAAAATTTATTTAACGAATAGTAACAGTGCTTAGTAATAGACGTGTTGGGACCACCTTCTTCGCCGAAAGAGAAGTGAGAGTTAGGTAGGCCTATACGCAGTGTGCCCGCAGGCCGCACTTTGGACAACCTTGGTACACAGCATAACATCACAATTTGCGAGAATTGGCGACAACGTAGGTAGCCAGCCTAATGATGTTTTGCCAGTTAGGCTCTATGTACGAGAAGTGAGATAAGCCTTTTCAAAATTGTTGAGTCTGACGAAGAAGGAAGTCAGTCGATCCTGCTACATGGCCAGGTGTCATGATTCTGAATATTAGCCCAAATAGAACCACCCCACCCTTTCAGTGGCAAATTCGTGCACTTTTATCATAACAAACTGCTTCCAAATCATTTTTATTAATATTTATTCCACTCAGCTCAATTCATCACCACTCCACAAGACTAGCAACCTCTAAAAACCTGTTTTTACTTAGAGTTAACTCTTCCTCAGGAAAACATTCTCTTAAATTTATTGGCCCAAAAGTATGGTCTTCAATACCAGACGACATTAAATTTTCAACCACCTTTACCTTTAAATGGAACCTTAAGAAACACCTCCGACATGAAAAAAAATTCCCAATTATGAACTTTAGCAACATTTCACTTGTCCAGAACAAAATACTGTGTATTCTAGTATTCTATAACTCTGTTTATTTTTTGTATATATTTACTTTTTCGTATGTTCTGTGTGCACATGCTATGCTTTTCGGCATGAAAGTACACTTTTTGTTTTTTCTGTTTTGCTTTGTTTTTCTTTTATACCTCATTAATTAGTTTTTGTAACTTTTTTACTTTTTTTATTATTATGTTTCAATTTTTTGTATTGCTAAAAATATTCTAACCACACCAAATTATTTCACTTAAATTCGATCCACTCATCTGTGTACATAGGCATGCGCTTTCACTTGTACATTTTCTTCACCATGTTCTGTGTTCATTCGTTTTATGTTTTTGTTTTTCTTTTCATTATGCTTATTTGATCTCCAACTGTTGTTTCTCAACACTTGTCAAAAAGTGATAAACGGGGTTGGTTGACCAGATGACCATCACGGTCTTTCGCCAATCCTATATGACGCAGCGCCCGTCTTTGTTTACACTGATCAGCTATTGTGCCATTGTGTTTTCATTTGCTCTAATGTTCGCTGATGGTTGGTTTACTGCATGCGATGGCTTTTATGGTGCTTCTGCTTGTTGGCTGAGTCATACGAAACAACAAACCCTTATCATTACTTACAATCACAACAGAAGTTTACCGCAGAAACGAAAGTGAGGGCACACGGTTTGCTAAGGTCCATTGTAGAACAGGATTGCCAAAGGGCGAAGTGGTAGGTCGTCCAAGGCCAATAAAACATACTCGGCATTGAAAAATAGAAACGGTTGCTACTACCGCAAACTTTTTAGCTCTGGGTCTGCACTCGCATTGCACCCAATACCTCCTCTCTGGGGATAGTAACTCATGGATTTATTCTGTGTTGTGGCGTTGCCCATTGAGGTCTTTGTTGGAGAGGTCTTGGCGTTACCCTTTCGGGCCTTGCTATTTCAAATCAGGTATTTTTATCATTATGACTCGATAACCCCCAAAAAAATTTCTGAACACGCCGCTGAGTGGGGTCCCGCTAAAGTGTTTCCAATCGAGCCCCGCACTTGCTCGCCCCTGACTCCAGGTGTAACCTTCTCGGGGCCGGGAAGTTGTTGATTAAAATTATTTCTGAAATTAGTCTCAACTCTTACAGTTTTTGTGATTAGAAGTTCTTAAAAAAACATGGAAATGTGCTTCTGGAGTAAAGAAATTAATAAAATGTTTCCTCGAAAACCCGAGTCAAATCCAGGATGCTAAGCTGCCCTTGTGTTTGTCTTGAAATCAGGGCTTTTTCAACCTTACTTTGATGACAATTGCACTTCCCTTCCCCAGCCAAAGCAATTTCCCCTCCACCTCAGTCAAACGTAGCCTACGTTGAACAAAGGATAGAGATGACATTCGACCGCAGGCTAGCAAATATCACTGGTCCGGTAGTTCGAAGTTGAAGTTGCTCCCTCTCCAGTCAAATCTGATAAAAAGCCCTGCTTGAAATCACTATAATAGTCAAAGCTATCTTTTTTCTCAAATCGTTCGATTTTTAGCAACGCCACAATGGCACATTACATCACTTGAATACATCGGCATTGGCGACAAACATTTCTTGACACGTCTCATGTTATTTTTTAATATTTAGTGGGAGGTTTTCAGTAAACAAGTGCCACAAGCTGTAGCCTATAGTCATTAGGTGGGCTTATCAACATTTAATTTTAGCGGGTGAAGTGAAGATCTCTGCAAAGGTTAAATTACTTAGTTTCAGAGGAAAAGTGTCTTTGTTAGACCGCTGCCAAACGCAGATTTTCTTAGCAGTGACTGGTTTATGAGGCTCTGGAGAGGTCAGCCTTTTAGCTTCGAAAAATGTTTAGTAATGTCGTTGTAACTAGCCACAGTTCGTGTGTTTTTCTTTACTTGTTTTCAAGTGCCAACATTTCGCCTGTAAGATTTGTCTTACATTTGCAGGACTGATGATGCGTTGGAAAACGCGAAACTAGTTTCCCCGTCAATAAACTGTGACTGATTTACTTGCCGCCATCTTTATGGCCTTTAGCTATGAAAAATAGATACGCTTGCAAGTTTTAATCGTCGCAGAAGAATGAAAACAGAAACCAGGCAGATTCCTCAGAAGCTTGCCGCAAGGCTAAAGTTTGTTTACTGTTAGTTAGTTTCAATAAGACTGATGCTTTTCTGTATGACGTTACTGTGTTAGAAAATCACGTTGTTGAAGCGAGATAGTGCATTTGATGTGTTTGCGTAGGTAATTTAGAGCTCAGATTGTAGGATTCAACTGCAACTAGAGTCAATCTGTACCAGCCAATAGGCCAGGGGTTCTCAAACGGGGGAGAATTCCCCACCAGGGGGAATGTTGTATTTGCAAGGGGAGAATTTTATATTTAGGTTTTTGTTTAAAATGTAATATAGTTTAAGCATGCATTAGTTGATGTAAAAGTGATCTTTACAAACTAAATTTCTAAGGGGAAGCTTATCTGTGAATAATGGTAAAAGGGGCGCATGGGATAAAACAGGTTGAGAACCACTGCAATAGGAAATGTGGGTTTCGTAAAAGGTTTGACTCGATTTTTCACTGGTAGGCTATACTTAACATTTGCAGTCATAGAAAAAGTCACTTCCACAAGAAAAGCTTACAAAGGTTTTGCTCTCATTTTGGCAAATTGGAGGCTGCGATGCTTGGTCTGAAAACCCAACATAACATAACTGCAAATGATATGTTACAAAAGGCAAGCGATGTTTAGTTATGCTTTTGATGAAGGCTTTTATTAGAAGGGACGTCAGCCGAAACAGTTGCAAAACTTCGCAATAGCTGTACCGAATGAAATTGTTCAGTGCGATTATTGTCGAACTTAAAACACTGTAGTCACTTTTGAGCATTGAAATAGCGGATGTCCTACGTGGCAGGGCTTGTTAACAGGCCTACAGTTTTCGAAATATTGTATGCGTCTGTTGATAACGGACAACTGTAAAGAACAAAACTATGCACACGTAATTGGAAGAAGCCCAGCCCAACAGCAAGACTAAGTCTTCAGACCACGATGGAGGCTCCAACGCAACATATCTCAATCAGAGCCGCTTTTTAAGCTTAGTTGGGTCCGCACCTTAAGAGGGCCCCACGACAGAGGTAATGTTTGAAGCATTTTATATATTCTAAGAGAAATAAACTACTAATCATACATGAAGTGATCAAATAAATTTTCTTTACATCACTGAGATTAGGTTATTAAATGTATTATTATAGCCTACTATGTGAAGTATAGGCTATACATATATACTTTATTTTCGTTAAATGGGATACTACACGAAATATATAACGTTTTCGTTAAAGATGGGATACTACACGAAATATATATAACATACATAAATGTTCATATGCAGAGAAGGTATCCCGCCATCATTGCTTTAATTGGGCCCCGCAATAACACATTTTGTGCTTTTTGTTTGATCACCTGACCTGGAATGAGTTGACGGTTGAAGCTGAATGGTGCGGTTTACCGCAAACTGATCAACTGGGGAGGAAATTTATTCAGACATGCTGGATACAAATGTAAAGAAAGCAGAAAAAGTAGGAAGAGCAAATGATAAGAAAGGTGGCGAACGGGAAGAAAATGCAAGACCCATTTAGTTTCTGAGTGCTTGATTGTGATGTTCACCATGTTTTAATATTCCTTACATCTTTCCTAAGCACAAAATGTGATCTTCCTCCATTTCAAATTATTGTATGCAAATTGGAGGGGTGGCAAGAGAGACACCTTCACGGTCGGCCCCGGGCCACACTTAACCTCCCCGGGCCACACTTAACCTCGCCGGGCCACTGAGCAGTGTTCCGCCTAAGAACTTTTTACACTGAGCAAATTTTGTTTTAGTGAGCATGAGCATTTTACGGCTGAGTTAGCCGATCTTTAACGAAAACGTTATGTATTTCGTGTAGTATCCCATTTAACTTTGTGTATCATTACAATAACGTAGGGCTACCATATTTTCATCAGCAAAATATAGGACAGTTTAACTGTCACTTATTTCACTGTACTATCCACACTTAACACGTCAAATGAAAAACATTCGTAAGTTTTAAGCATTGAAATAAGACATACAGTGTGGACTATGCTTTAGTCAAAACACAAAACAAAATCCTCATTTGCTTGTCGTATTTATCCTACGAATATTTTGCAGTTTCCTTAAATTTCTTAAACAATGTAGAAACACTTTAACCTGCTCGCATGAAATATGTTTTATACTGCACACCACTGACACCAGTTTTAATAGACTAGAAACTGACTCAACTAGAAAACTTTCTTGCGTTTAGGCCTAGGGTATTGTGACTGTATCGAGGAAAAATACGCTCCACATTAGCGTAGCGAGCCAAAGGCTGAATCTGCTGTGATGTTCTTTTTGCGCGAACGTACACAAGTTTAGGTCAAGCAGTTTAGTTTCATCAATAGCAACGTTTTTCCCAAATCTCATATAACTCAGTGTTTTCCCATTCAGTTATTTGCAACAGAAGCATCTGGTCAAAATCGTTGGCTTGTCAGTGGCGAGACACAATACAACCTCAAAAATTGATGCTTTTGACTCAAGAGTTGTAAATCGGGCCAAGCTCGAGCCTGAGTTTGTGAAAATGTTTCGAACCTGCACCTGCATACAAAACTTTTATAACATTGAGAGTAATGATTTTTTCATTCGTGACGTAGATTTGTTGTGCTCGCCGCGGTGGCTTCTGTGAGTGAATTGATTGTGATTTTTCTTCAACTAATTCTATTTGCAAACACAGCTGCGTTATTTTCTTCTCTGCTCGGATTAGTCTCACACTCTTTTTGAGAAGGCGACAGCGGTGATGAAATTAGCAAGTCATGGATGTGCGTCGAAAAGGTCAATCACTCCCACGATCCTTCGCTTGTTTTAAGAAGCCTACAAACCGGCTATTTATGCCTATAGTGCCATAGTGGATAGTTTCGTGATCGTTTCTTTTTCTTGAGAAACATTGCATTCCGCAGTATTATCGTTGACTAACAAGCTAAGTTGGCGCTCGATTATGCTAATGCTTTGCTCAAGGTGGTTGCTGTTTTGGGTGTGATAGACCGTGTACCTGCAGCTACACCCGTACACTACGTTTTTTGTTTCCCGCAGTTGCGCATATCTTGACTCACTCGGTAAGTTTGGCTTCCGAGCCTAAAGCGGGCTTCAAAAATAAATGTCGAGCTCGGCCCGGCTTCGGACTTCAAAATGAAACCCGTTTTACAACTCTGTTTTGACTTCTCAATATTTTGAGCTTGCTCATTAAAAACAGCCACAAATGATTGCGAATGTCTTAATGTCTTAAATCGAGTTAGCTCAGAGAATTTTCAAACAATCGTTTCAGAACAACAGATAGGTTGTTGATGGACGTGAAGTACACAGCATAATTCAAAATCACCGATGGAATGCGGAGTGGTTGGAGAACCCTACGAGACTCCATGCTTTCATCCCCGACACCGGCACCCACCCTCCCGGAATGACCCTCCCAAGAAGAGCCTGGGTCCGGCTTAACCACCCCCGCACCGGTCCTGGGCGTTTCCACTCCTGCTTGTACAAATGGGGTATGTCCTCCTCTGCAGCCTGTGAGTGTGGCGCAGAAGAACAAACCGTCGACCATGTTGTTCTCCAATGTCCTATCGATCGACCTCCCCATGGACTGCATGGCCTGACGGTTTTGGACGATGAGACAATCGAATGGCTGCTCAACACCTGCCCCGGCTCAAACGACGATGAAGAAGTTTTAAAAATTTATGTTTCATTTTAAATACTTTTTTTTATAAACTGTTAAATCTGTTCATTGATTAAAGCACTATTTCATTAGATGTCTCAGGGTATAGAGCAATAGTTTACTTTCTCCTTTTCTCGTTAAAATTTATAATTTATTGATTAATATGATTTAGGACGATTTTTATTCTTCCCGTTTGCTGCACCTTGGACAGCAACTGTTCGTCATCATTTCGGGGTGACTGGGTTGAGATCTGGACACTGCAATGGAGTTAAGATGTAGGAAGGATGATTCTTCATCTTTTTGTCACTATGCGATTCCAAAAAGGAATGCTCTTACTTTAACTGTTGTTTTGCAAATATCCCTCCAGTTCACTGCGGGTCTTTGGCTTTACATTAATATTAACGGAGCCCACTACTGCCGCAACTTGTATAGTGTTACTACCTTAACATTGTATCTTCCTTTAGCCGTGAAGTTTATAAAATAAGCTGAGTAAACTCCGTCATTGCTCGTGACGTCAGGGTCAGTGCCTTGATCTTGCAGAACAACGAATCGGGTGTCGACCAACCCGGCCGCAGAGAGGGGCCTTGTCACTTCAGCCACCACTTTCGCATCAAGAACAGCCAGCTCACCTATAAAAAATACAATTTTGTTCAAAGAACCACTGCTTTGGACTTGATCAGAATTTCCTAAACAACGTCATTCTACCAAAGCAAGACGTAAATCTGTTGCGATGTAAACTTAAAGAGTTGAACAACTTCTTCGGTAAAAATTCCAAATGTTTTCAGCTGATGTAAGTAAATATTGTAAATATTCGCAAACAAGAATCTCAGATGGCAGCACTATGCATCGTAAATTTTCAATAAATGTCAATAGAAAATTTGTCTTTCCACATTTGCTTTAAAAGATTATGAGAAAAGCAATGCTGCGTGAGGAAGAAACATGCTATTAGATAAAATTACATTTGGCAGGTGGAATATGCATAAAAGACACAAAAACAAAATGTTTTTAACTCAGGTTGTCTGACTTGGTAATTCTTACAAAAGATTTAGTCGGCTATTGAAAAAATTGGAGTAAATTCGCAAGTTTTCTGTTTAAAAATATCCATTTTTTAAATGATTCAGGTTTGTTTCTTCAATAAAAATATTTCTATTTGGTGATTGACTGAAGAGCGGTGAAATTCAAAGGAAGATTAAAATAAAACATATTTTTGTTGGTCTTACCAGCAAAGCAAAAACAAGGTTTGACAAGAGTCGAAAAGCTCGTTATCCTTGTATCAGAGTGTCAATTTTTTAAACAAAGGATAAAAGCAGCTTCATGATAATAACGGAAGTAATCAATCAATCTTGCAGTTATTTGCGATTTCATGTTCAAGACCAAGCTGACTTTTAGAAGAGGAAAATAGTCAAAGGTTTTACCACTGGTTCTCCAGTCGCAGCGTAACTTAGATCATAAGAAATACATAAAACCTAAACAAACTTGTGCACGAGATTTTACCAATTAGATCAGGATTTCTCAACATGTGGGCCACGGAAGAATTGTTGACGGGCCACGGCCTTGTATTATTGAAGTTTAGTAGCCTACATTTTGCAAGATGAACCTCGAAAACAGAGGCTCTTGTTGCATGAAAACGAAATTTAGATGCAGGCTTAATGTGGAAGTTGACTTGATCTATGGATTATCATGTATTGAGCCTCGAATATCTTTGCTTTCTAACAACAATCAGGCTCAGCCTTCGCATTGATTGTGGCGCACGTTGTGTAATTAGATGGTGTTAGCTTTAGAGATATCAGCCGACTGCGCTCTGCTTTAATCTTTTTGCGATGATTCAAATTAGTTGTACTTATTTCTGCTCTATGCGTGTGCAGCAGTAGTCACACTGGAGTTGTACAGTGACTCTCTGTTTGTTTATTATTTGGGCACATGCTTGAAATGGTTGAAAACCCTTGAATTAGATGCTCTTTCGTGGTTTTCAACAGAAGTAATTGGAAACCATTCGGAGAACAAGAGTTGTTCACGGATTGGAACAAAATATAGAAAATAATGTTACGCAATTAAAAAAACGAATTCTTTTTTTTTAATATCAGATTTCAGGGCTCTAACAATATTTCACGAATGAATTGAAAACAAACCTTTGCTTATGTATGAGTAAATTACAATCGTTTCAGAACCGGTGAAATCTAACGATCGGCACAGCAATGCAGGCGACACAACTAGAGGCTCCTCTCCGCTCGGATGAGAAAGAACATTGATGCGAACAGTCATACGAGCTTCCAACATCTCATTTTGAATAAAGATTGTCCACTCGCCCACCTGTTAAGTTCAAAATTAATGTCAGCAGGTCCGGACTAAGCCTATCTTTATCAGTCACCTCGAGCCACTTTTCCTGTCAGCGGGAAACCAAAAGCGTAGACAAAATTGATGGCCTAAAATACAACCAGAAAAGGCAAGTTTACTTGTACTTTTACGACACTTACCGCAACCAGCGAGCCCAGGTTTCAGTAACAAAGCATCCAAAAGCGGCCTGCCGAAAACACTGCTATATGTCCCAGATGTTGTGGTGTTGGTGATATGCATCTATTGCGCCTTTGCTGTGGAATTCTATGGGCTCTTTATCTGCAATTTTTTTCTGGTTTCTTCGTCTATTTCAGTCAAGCTTAATTCATTTGCTGAAGCGGAGGAGACCAACAACTCCTCTTTTCGGGCACGACCGAAGCACACTTCAAGATACCATCAAAATGTAAAAGTCAACACAGAAACCAGGTTTTACTTTGCTTAGCTTTCTTTGGCTCAAGCAATGTCCTGTTGACTGGAAATTGTCATTTTACTGCAGTGTTTGGAAAATGCACGAGACCTTTTTTCAACAAAAAGTACACTTTGAAGCAATGGAACACGAATAATAGCGATGTTTAATATACTGCTGAACTACTCAGCAAGTCAGCAATAATAAAACTTTTTTCTCAATCGCTGTAAAAATCTAAATACGATGCTAGCGTTTCGAACTACTGACAGTAGCAGGTTTCCATCAGGGCAAATTATACGAAACTGCAAAGCAGTTAAAATCACACACACATCACGAAAAATAGCTGTGAAGTCACCAAGCAATAAATGTAACTAAGAGATGACAGCAAGAAAGGTAACAATAAGCAGAGTGTGAAACAAAAGACGCGGGGGAGGGTAAAACTTAATTGAGCAGAACTAAAAACGAAGCATGTAATACTCAATCTACTATCATTCATATTTGGCCGACGCTGCGTCGTAGAGTTTTGGAAAAACATTCGACTATTTTACTTTGTGTGTCGAATGGACAAAAAGCATTTCGGTGGAACATTGTTTCTTTTTCGATAGAAACATATGGGTTGTGTAAATAAACTCAACAAAAAGAGGTTTCAAATCAATAATATAAAGTCCTTACTTTTATGAATCATTTTGCTATTAGTTGCAAGGCTTGACGGGTAGCATTACCATTCTTACTTATAAATCTACTAATTACCCAGTGTACATATAAAGAAGACCTTAATTTTCATGCCTTTATGGTTTTCTTCGGAAAAAGCCTGCTGCAAAGTTGTATTTTTTACAAAATATTTTTTTACCGAAGCTCGCATCCACCATAAAAGTACGGCTCACTTTACTTTGGTCGCACCAGGGCGTCGCGACGCACATTTTGAGAACCATGGTGATAAAGCAATTGTCAACTTATAGGCCTAGTGGATGAGACTGCTGGATTGTAGTCTGCATGAATAGGCTACAAATATTCATCAGTGCAAGAGAAATGTTTAAGTGTTGTCCATATTCGAAACGCTGTGTTGACATGGGTAGACCCACAGGCAAACCAGTACCACGGAAACATAGTTGGTACATTCAGTAAACATGTTTTGCAGACAGGGTAGTGTAAATTCGGTTTTGTGCTCTTTATGGAAACAAAAATTGCTGCAACTTTTTTTAAGTGTTACAGTTGCAACATGACAGTTCTTACTCCTCTGAAAATGTGAAAAGTATTTTTTTGAAGCTTGCAACTCTTCTTTGCTGTTAATGACTAATTAGTGTAGGTGCTAAAATGATAACCTTGCCAGTGTAAATTGCTACAAAATTATTTCTGGCTCAATTGTCTTATTTGTACATCATGAAAGAATACTTGCAATGTGAGTCAGCGATGTTTGACAGTTGGTACCACATATGTTTTGACATTTGCAGATGGTAAAATGGTTAAGAAGCTCGTGGATTATGACTGTAATCTGCATATAACACCAAACATGAAAAACTGCGTGCATTTTCTCTTACTTTCAGTAAGCCTGATTTCTTAACAAACTAGATCAAGAGTGTCAACTGATCTGACTAGAAGCCAACCGAAAATTCCATAGTGTGCATACAATGTTTATAAGGATAAATTTATAAAAAGTGCTAAAATAATGAAATCAAAATTGGAAATGCAACCAGTTCCAATTAATTGAGAAGAAGCTTCTCTGCCAACTTGTCAAGAAAGGCTCCTAAACAGAGAATTTGTCAGGCTGATCAAAAAGAAAGTTTTGAAGATGGCCGTTTGGTCAAGTCTCGTCATTTGAGCTCTTTGAACTCACCATCTGGTTACTTGAGAAAGAAAAGAAATGTATGGGTAACATTTTCCTGTATTGTTTGTAATAAAGAGACTGGCTCTCCATCCATCAGTGCAAGAAGCCATGAAAGTTGATTAAGTTTTGCATGTGCGAATTCAGTTTTGTAGTTACAGTTACCCATTCCCACTTCTGTCACGGTTGGTTGATGGTAGAAATGCAAAACTAATGCGGTGCAGAATGTTAGAAAAACTTCCTTCATAATTGAAGAATTGCATGACTAAGCAAAACAAGTTATTGTGGTTATTATTATAAGCTATTGTGGCTCTGCAGTAAGCAAACTGACTTGTTTGGTAAAGGAGTTTTGCGAACATTGCAGCCAGCACTGCAACATCAAATATTCTGTCTGTTTCAAATATTGTGAATCTATGTGATTTGCAATGACATTGTGTTATATTTTAAAACAAATTTGCGCACACTGGCGGCAGAAGTTAAGTGCACTATATTGCACAGATGTGTATTGCATTTTGCTTGCTAAAAATTGGCAAATGAGTTGCTATATGGTTTAGTAGTTTTATATGGTATGACATACATTTTCCAGAATCTTTACATACTCTATTTTGGGGTATGTATCAGACTCTGCATGATTAAACAGAAGCATGGCAAAACTTAAAAAATGTCCCATAAACCACTAGTGTCATTAAAATTACTGTTACAGTCATCAACTGAAGGTCCGTGATCGAGTTTACTGGCATTTTGAAAGAAGCCAAATCGGCCTGCCACACATGACTTAACAGCGGACTGGATACTTTTACTTCATTTCTTAGTTCGGTTTTGTTGAACATTTTTATCACTCCTGCCTTCTTTTCGCTGCATGCCCTACCTATCTTTTGTTATCTTCTTTGTTTTTTTTTATGCACCTTGCACGTCATTATTAGCCTACGTAATGTGTGCAATCATGCGTGTTTGATCACTTCCACTGCTTTGCTTTTTCGTGCCATTCGTTCTGATGAAAAGCTACAAGCTGAAACGTCGGTGTCGTTTTTGAAAATTTTGAAATTTTACAACAGCTGAGCGAACGATTTTATGGTTGTTACGCGTATACCCTGCATTTAAAAAAAGGCTTTTCCTGCCAGTCTTTTATAAAGATCTGTCAACAGACTACAAGTCTAGCATTACAAAATGGTCCTCAGTTTACTTTTAATGACTCCGTGCGAGGTTTAGTTGAAATACGAATAACTTTTAATCTTTAGCGGATGCAACCAGGGCTGAATGCTTCTGACATAAGCATTTGTTGTGGCATCCACCAGAGGCAGAAGCTGATAGCCTCATCCTCTGTTTAATCACAAAAATATCCACATTCGAACACTTTCATGATCTTGCATGATGGCAAGCAAAACAATACTAACAGCACTACCTGGTTTGGGAAAGTGATGACAATACTGAAACTTTGAAAGTCTTTGTCGTGTGTGAACTCCACACCGTTGCTTACATCGTTATCGGTGATGCTACGCCCGTCTGGCGAACGCACTGTGATCTAAAGAAAAAAATTGCAGTTAATTTAATTGCTATGATTTCAAATGTTATATTTTTGCTAAACTTACCACTGGTGCCTTGTTCTGGGAATAAAAAACACTTATGCGGGTGTTTTTACCAACTGAATCGTCGATGACGAAACTATCGACCATTGTCGTATTTCCTCCCACGATCAGCTCTTTACTGACAATTGAAACAGCTCCAGCTGAAAACAGTGCATTTTTCAGTTGGCAAAGACTCGATGAGGGAAAACTAGCGTTCATCAACTTAAGCCAGTGGTGCATTTTCTGTTTTACATTTTGTGTTTACGTGTTCACCCCTCTGTGCTGTTTATTATCAATGTTTTCCTATTGTAAAAAATAACTCGTGTGATGTGAATCATGAGTCGGAAATGAGTAGAAAATTTTCAAGCAGAATGACAGAATCACTAACAAAAATAACTTGTTTTTAGCAGATATTTTACTTCTAATATTTGCTTTAGTTGAAACATTTAAGAAAGATTTAAATGCGTGATTGTTTTAAGCATTTTTCGTTTGGGCAAGTAAATGTATTGGAGAAAAGCTTTATGAACAAGTCCTTAGCACTTGGCATCTGAGAAGTTGAATTCATTATCGAACACAATCATCAAATGAAAATTTCAAGCTAAAACCAAGACTAAAACTTGTAGTAAGGAGATGAGTGATAGTTAAGTATGCAACAGTGATGTAGTCTCGAGACCAGGTCTCGGCCTCAAGGCCTGATTTCGTTAATCTTGGTCTCAGCTTCAAGCATTGTTTCAGGAAACTTGTAATGCTTTACGTAAGCATAATATTTTACTTTGAATACCACTTTATAACGTAACTTGGAAAATCGAATTTTTAAATATAAAACTCCAGAAGCTCAATTTGTTCATTATGACGTTGATCCTTGGACAAGGATAAATTGAGAACTTTCGGCGAAAACCACTTCTGTATAACAAAAGTGTTCGTTCGTTCCCTCTTATTCAATTGCAGGCATTTTGGAAAAAGTAAAAAAAACTGGTGATGGGCGTTGATTGAAAAGTCTTCATCTGAAGTCCTATTCTTAGAAAAAAGCGAAATCATAAAATTTGTTCTCTTAAACGCTTCATGTGGAGGTGGGCATCGGTTTCCACTTTTAATATTCAGTTTTCGATTTCGACTTGTTGGGCAAAGTCTAAGCCTGAAGTTTAAAGTACTGTATAAAACCAAGTCTCTGAGATTAAGGTCTTGACAAAATTACTATTTTGGGTTCTTCCTGGAAGCTTCTGACAATTGTGTATCACATCTTCGCTAGACCAAAACTTTCAATGATATGTTTACATGCCCAAGGCCTTTTAAGTGTAGTTGTGATATTGAAAAGACATTATAACTTTGATTGGGCCACTTTCCTCAAGAAATCGCAATTACCTATCGCTGATTCATGGTGCGACAAAAACGCTTCGAGAAGTTCAGAATTTATTCCGAATTCTCCAGAACTGGCAGCATGCGTATGTCCCTTGGTGGCAGAAGCCAACCATTCCAAATCCTCTGAAACTTTTGAACCGAACGCAATGGTGGAAACTCTCGTGGCGAATTTTCTCACCTTTAAACAGCAAAAAAAACAATTAAGTCCTGAAATGAAAAGTATGCACTTACACACAGGAAAACCCACAGAAACGGTGGCATTGTCATCTCATGAGAATGTCATTATATGCAGATAAAGTAGATGCAGCGTGGCTACTGCACGTCTGACAAGTTGTTTGACCTTAGCAAGGGCCAAGAACCTACTGTAGTTTGACGGTCGGGAAAAGTAATTCAGTTTTCGTCAAAAGACTCATATGTCGCTAGACTAGGGGTAAGCCGGGTAATACCCTGTTGTTAGGGGTAAGCCGGGTAATACCCTGTTGTTATGCATATTTTCACAACAGCTTGTAGTTGACTCCTCCAAAATACCAGATGCCAAGTCTTCAGTTGTCAAGTTCCATTCTTTTATTTATTGGACATTTGTGCTTTCTACGGAAGGGTTGAACTAGGGAAGTCGTGGTGAAACTTTGCCTTCTCCTATTAGGCGTCGCTTTCAATCGTTTATTGCAACATATCTGAAATTCACGAATTCCCAAATTGAGACAAAACTTTGTTTTATTATAAAGAGTTCTACTTTCATACTTTGCTACAAACAAAAAAGAGCAAGTCGAGGTTCTTTTAAACGTTTTCCACAAGGTTTCTCACAAATTGTTCCAAGTTGGAAAAGGGACGCCGGAGAGCGGGGGGATGACGGGGGCATTGCCCCTTGGCCTTTCTTAAGGGGTGGCAACGGCTGTTCATGTGAATTAAAATGAAAATTTTCAATGATCAACCAGAAGTACTAAACAACATCGTTGGTGAGCAACCGGTTTTTTAATATTCGTTGTTGCTTTCATTCATTGGGAAAATCTGCTGCTTTTGTCAATCTCGCCGAAAACAGGCATGTTGAAACAAACCAGAAATTTTCGGTTTCAGAGGAAGCTGGAGCATGTTGCTTCATGAGTGGGTAATACTTTTCTTATTAGAAAAAATATTACAAGCGAAACTCCTTTTTTGGGTTTATAAGGTGACAAAGCTGCACATGTCTTGAGCCAGCATCTCTGATCCTTCTATCCTATTTTGCTGCAGCACATATTTTCGGATATAAATGACAGCACGCATTCGTCACTGCTGTCGCATTGAAATGATAAAGATAACTTTTGCTAAGTCAAGGTTTTCTCGTTTTTGTTAGCTACTGTGTCTGTAATGCGTGTTCAAAACGTGTAGGCGGCAAATAAGGCCAAGCTTCCTCCACCTTTTCCAAAATGGTTTCGTTGATCTTAGGTCTGTTGTGCTCTAATCCATCGGTCAGAATGATAATATTTCCACCATATCCACGAAGAAGTTCAGGTCCACTTGTTGAAAGTAAATATAATGCTTCCTCAATTCCATTCGCAATACTGGTTCCTGTGATGAAAGCATCGCCCATTACAGTTAAAAAGTGATGTGAAAATTTGCAAAAATCGCACCTCCTCTGCTACGAATGCATACAAAAAAATATCGCAATTTACTCACACGGATAAAATACAAAGCCAAGCAAAACTATTACCAATATCTTTTTACCGCTTATCAAAAAAATTCTAGCAAGACATGGGCAACTATACATGATATTATTGGTAA
>Ga0210059_1008865_pt1 | contig 15784 bp, 8 predicted proteins | sample Ectturendosymbi2_FD_188042 | JGI IMG/M metagenome (GOLD analysis project Ga0210059, IMG submission 188042) | Ecteinascidia turbinata endosymbiont from Florida, USA - Sample 2 (SPAdes) (version 2) | ecosystem: Host-associated > Tunicates > Ascidians > Unclassified | place: Key West, Florida... | reverse complement strand
CAAAGCTGCTCAAAAAAGGGGTGGTGGACATACCATGTCCATATAGGCTACACCAGTGGTTTCGATTACGACTGGTTGAAAGTGGTAATTGTTAAGGAGGTCATATATTTTCGGCGTTTTACAGCCGCAGCCTCTGTAGTTGCTGCAGTGCCAGCCTGTCTGGTGCTGTCTTTGTATTGCCTGGCACAGAGCAATAGTGTGCCCAACTGTTGCGTCGCATTAGGCCTGGATCTCTGTATCAGGCGCCCAAAGTCGAACTATCAGGCCTCCTCACGTCCCCTGTCAAGCTGATGGGCTCCAAGGTAAAGGGTAGATTAGATTAATGTGGGTTAATGATTTTTTGTGAATGGAATTGATGGCTGATGTCTTCGAAAACGGCCTGCGTTTTAAATGCAGGAAAACCCATGCAGCCCCAGTACTTTGTTTTTGGAACATTGACATAAAGTATCCAAAGATGCAAGGCACAAGTAAGCCTACTCTCCTATGTATCATCATCATGTCATCAAAGGTTAGGAATTCGTGTGACTTTCATTGATTCAGTTCCTTGACCCATAGTAGATAGTTGTTATAGTGCAGTGTATGTGTTGTGCAGCCTAGTGCTAATGATTCACTTGTGCTGTATGCTGTACCTGGTAATTTGTTTGTCTGATTTGATATCTTACAGTTACACTTTATAACTGAGCTTCTTATTGCATTTGATGCTAATAGTGTTTACCTTCAAGTCTTCAAAGTGTCCAAAGTTCAGATTTGTCCTTTTGAGGAGCATCCCTCATTGTATTGTTATACTGTATTGTGTAACGTCTATACTCCACGCAAAACGCTAGACTTAAACGCAAAACGCTAGACTTAGAACTTTTAACAACGTAACATGCATCACAGTAAAGAGAAAAAAACAAAAATACACGAACGAAGATGAGGATGATACATTGCAGTAGTATAGAGTATACGCTTGAAGGCGCATTTATTTACTGTACTTTGATGAAATACAAGTTTTTTATGACACACGCATGAATGATGCTATCATGATGATTATTATCATGAAGAACTGCAATGACTTCCAAGTACATCGATGTATAGAATGCATGAGGGAGTTGGAGGCTGTGAAGGACCAAGTGTAGACCTCCCAAGGACGAAGCTGCTTTCAGCGTAAACGGAACAGTGTATAATAGTTAGTAAAAGTCTTTTACTCTGGGTATAAAATGTAATATGTGCAAAGCAGTTATATGGTAAATTGAAGGAAATGCGTTGCAGGCAAAGAAAAGCCACCAGAAGAAAATGGTTTAAATTTGTCACGTTAAACATTTACTGTGTTTATACTTTCAAAAATATTTGTGAATGCCAAAGAGGAAATGCGTCAAAAGCCATAGACCACTGCAACATCGCAATAGTGTCACAAGATTTAAGCAGGTTGAGAGCCAGTCACGTAATCATGCTTTGCAGAAAATAACTCATCAATACATGCATGAGAGCAGAAATGCATTTGTTTTGTAGGCATCCCACAACTTCATACACTGGTTTGATGAGAACAGTTTCTGTGAACGCAACAAAAGTCTAAGGATGTAATACATAACAGAGATACTTCATGATTTAACACTTTCCACTGTAATAGCCATACGTAATTAAATCAATCCACTTGCTTTATTTACAACAATAAATAAAAACGTAAAATATGGTTCTAGTTACAACTGAGTAGTACATTTCTTATACTCTGCCAGAAAAAGTGTCAAACACATTTTATTTTTATCTCCAGAGGAATTTTTGACCAGATTTCTATTGCACTATATTTTATCATTTTGGCACCTGAGTTTGAACATGCTTTTGGTAAAGCAAATTGTTGAGTTTTAATTTGTCTTGTGTTATATGAATGAACATCTGTAATGAGTTTAAAATAATTGTTAAACGTAGCAGGTAACTGTGAGGTAGTATATTTGTATATGAATTTGCTCACTTCAAGGTTGTATATATCTTTTAGTTGGAGAATTTTTTGCATTTTATAAATAGTAGTAACTTTGTTAGTCAAAAGTTTATCTGTGTTTAAGCATCTCATGGCACGGTTTAAAACAACCGATATTGGCTGCAAATGACATGAAGCTGCTTTTCCAATATATATGATCTGAGGATTTCGAGGCAAACAAAAGTGATGGCCACCTCCAAGACCTCACAAACATTGACTTCAGTCTAATTCCTAGGCCCACAATCGTGTAAAGCTGAGGTGTGGTGTCAATGACGTGACACCAGTTATATCTGTAAAATAAGTGGCTAGTTCACAGACATACGCCGTGACTTTTGTGAAACTCTTCATTAGAACTAAATACTTTTCTCACTTACTAAACACATTTTGTTTTTCATGTACGCAATACTTACTGGATTAATGTTTGCTGCTAATATTACTGTAATCTGTTCATACCGTTGTCTCTTGAACATCAATTGTTTACACCATGCATCTGGTGGGAAATAACTCATGGAACTCACCCCATCATGGTGCGTGGTTAAATTTCTATTTCTTCATGATTTATATGCATAAACATTGTTCTCTGCCCTTGATACTTGTAATGAAATGATATATTTCTAATTGCATTGCTCTCGCCTCATGACTGTTATTGCTGTATGCTTTTGTTATCCATGTGCTTGCTTCAACTGCCCATCTGTCTATGCCTCAACTCTTCACTCATTGCTTGCCCACCATCATCTGTGTTACATTGATGTGTATTGTGTATGTACTATAAAACAATCAATTTGTTTACTTCTTTTCAGTGTATTATTCTCTGCCCATGATTAAGTTGATATGTTGTTTCTTTAAAGCAGGGGTGTACAACCTTTTGTTATTGTCGGCTGCATTACTTTTATTTATATGAAGTACGGCCGCCAATGAGTTCGAGTTATATATATGAGATACATTTAATTAAAGAATAGGTTTTATCTGGTATATGTCATTTACTTGTGCCTAAAAGTATAATTAATAATCAAACATTGTAACGAAGTTACGTGTGTTGACTGATTTTCTTACCTTGCATTTGTTGTGCTTCAATATACGCCAGCACAGCCGACAAATCTTAAATTTTAAATTACATGTGGATGGCTGCAAATTTCATTATCGAAGGCCGCATATGGCCGCAGGTTGTGCAACGTTGCTTTAAAGTGTCCACTATTATAGTGGTGTGATCCAAAGGCAGAGCATAAGTTAACTTGAGTTTCTTTCCAAGGTATTTTTTTGGTAGTATCTATTTTGCGTCATGAACCACACACTGTGCTGGGGTTATTTTGCCTTTAGCTCAAAACGATTGATAGAATTTTAGATTTAAACAGGATTTGGGTTTTGAAACTGTCAGTTTATTGGATTTAGATTGGACATTGAAATGAAATTGTTAGATTGGACTTGTAATGGGAAAACCTGAACCATTTGTCTCTACTACTGGGAACCAATCAGTGTTGCCACTTAAAATTTCTGATGTCTGATGTTTTGGCGACAAATCTGATGTTGACAGGGCTTCTATTTTTGTTTTCCACATTTTCTCTCCTTTCAGGATGAAAGGAAGTTAGGTTTATAGATTTTGAGTATTTTTCATCAAGGTTTATAGATTTTGAGTATTTTTCATCAATCTCTCACTCTCTTGTGTGTTTAACCTTTCACCATTTCACCTGTTAGCATAGCTTGCAGATTCAAAATTGACCAAGTGTGGTGCCTCAATGTGTAGTGTTCAGTTTCCTAAAAATTTGCCAGTAGATTCCTTGTTCATCTCACAAGTGGAGAGTAATAACATGAATCCTCGTGTGTTTGGTTATCGTTCCATTCTGAGAAAGCTCTCCTTGCTGCAGTGGCATAAACACTTTAAGAAGTTAGTAATAGAACAGCGTAGTCCAAACACTGTCACGCAGGTTGCATGCAGCCCGTGGCCAGTTTTTGTGTGGCCCGCGAACGCTTTCTGTATGCCGTACAGTATATTGCACAAAGTCATAAAAACATCATATTAGCCACACAGCTCTTAGAAGTCACATATCATTGAAGTGCAGGTCAATATGTAACTATTAGGGGGTAACAATATCTTTTCATAATTTATGATGTTACAACTTACAGTAGCTAACCTCTAGGTTGGGCTAACGCTGCAAGAGACTACTTTGACCACAAAGCATGGGTTTATTTTGTGTCTTTTTTGTAAGCATAGACTCTATAAAAGTAATATTTAGTCATGTATAGCAATTTAACAAAAAGTGAGTGTCAAAAGAGAAATGTCAGGGGAAAACAGAAAGTTCAATTCTAACTGGGAGGAAAGGTATTGCTTCACCAATAATACAATGGCAAATCACAGTGTCTTGTGAGGTTGCAAGTGATATCCATTACAAAAGAGTTTTCATTTGAAGAAGCATTACAGCACCAAACACGAGAAAAAATACAGGAAATACCACTAAAATTCTAGGGAAGCAATTTTGAAATAATTGAAGGGTAGCCAGGCCTTCAACTAGGAGGGCAACCGGGTAGTTGCCCCGCTTGAGATACTTTTCACTGAAGATATGCCCCATGTTTGTAATTTGCGAAAGTGCTTTCTCAATTATGAAGCGATTGAAAAGCGACACACGAAATAGAAAGGCTGATGAAACCTACAAGTACATGCCTACTTCCGTCTGCCGACTACAGAAATTAAAGTGGACATTGACTTTATAACAAAACCAAGAAAAATAAATGTTTTTGTTATTCTGTTGTTATGTTGTGTATCTTTTTTCTAGCAGAAAATCTCTATTTTGAGTGGCAAAAAAGGAAACTTAGCAATTACCCTAGAATCAAAAATTCCGTTAGGAATGCAGCAAAAATTGGGTCTATTAGAACAGCAATTGAGTCTTAATTGCAATGGAATTCCTCTCTTTGCGGCCCACAAATTTTTCCTCCAACCGTAATGTGGCCCTTCATGCTCACAGTCTTGGACCACCCCATACTAGAAGCATTTAGCTGTAACAATAAAATCTTGATGTCTGATGTTGAAGAAGGCAACAATCTGATGTTAAAGAGACTGACCCTAGTGGCAACAAGTGAACCAATGAACCAACCTAAACAATTGCACAGAAAAAGTGCCTAGGTGGAGAGCAAATTCAAATTGCTGTGTAACTGTGAAACTCATGAGTGAATTGTACGGAATGTACGCTAAAACATTGTCCAGGCAAATCGGCTAGTACAGCGTGGATGTAATCAGTGCTTTCTGTCAGATTGTAGCTATGCTTGCCAATCAGAGGAAACATGTGTGAGCCAACTATAAATGCAGCAATCTATTGAGACGATCCATACTTGCTGCTTGCCAATCAGAGGAAAATGTGTGAGCCAACCAGAATTAGCCAACTATAAATGCAGCAATCTATTGAGATGATCCATACTTTATGGTAGGCATGTTTTATCAAAATATGAAAATCTGCATGGTTGGATTGTAGATCAACAAAACTGACTATACAGTAACAGTAAATTGTTTCAGTTAACAGTACATTGGTGCTAGCTACAGCGCACCTCAGCCCTGTTGGAACTGAACGTTTTAGCATGTGTTAGTTTTTCAAAAAAATATGCCTGCATGTGGCGATTTTGCCGTTGTAAGAGCATCAACAATAAAAGTTAGTCACAAAGATCTAGTACATGGTTGCCTACACCTGTGAATGGTCACAATTTCACACACAAGTGAGTATAAGACCCCATTCTAGCATGTGCCAAGACAAGTCTTGTCTTTAGTCTATGATTTTTTCTCATAGATGTTATTTTTTGGGACATGATTGAGAATGCCATCAACTAGAAATATGGGTAGGGCGAACTGTGCACAAAACCTTGCATCAAAGTCATGTGAAAATAAATAAAACCTTGTGTGGTTTAGCAAGTTGACAGATGCAGTTCTGGTCAAATTTTTTGATGTTTCATGAACTGTTAAACTAGCTTTTAACACAAGTTTGTGATACTCTCTTATTCCTTGGATTGTCTAAGTTTGAATTTCCCAATTAAGAAAATTATTCCATGTAGAACTCTGTTTTATCACAAAAAATAAGAAAAACCTTTGAATGACTTTGGCCGACTTTGGTCAATTTCAGAACCCTAGATGGAATTTGAAGTTTCTTGATAAAAAAATAAGTGTAATTTGTAAATTGCATCTTAACTTGTGAAACACTTGTTTCACATTTGGCAAGTGTAGAAAGTTTCTGAAAACATATTATTGTCAAAAGTTTTAAAAGCATGTTGTATTCAGCTTTGACTGTTAATAGGCACAAACTATGAGTTTTAATAATTGTGCTTTGGATATGCAAATTTGCTGTGATGTTTTCAAAAATAATTGTTTTTGGATTAGAGTTGGTTTCCAACATTTACCAAAGCTCAGCACCAAGTTTTATGTAACTGATCTGCAGTTGTGCGATAATCTAGTAAGGAGTTGGAGTGCAACTGCTTAGACAAAAAAATCAAGATGAAATTTGCTTACAACAGAGCACAATATGGTGCTGTTTATGTAGTGTGAAATAGGCAAAAGCTTGCCAAGTTTACTAAGGATAAAGTATTTTTGGAACCTTCAAGATTTATGAAAAAAACTTTTACTTGCTTGCTTTCTGCTTTTGAGATGTAGCTTGTATGTCTTTGCTATGTAAGTTACTTACAGCTGCAGCATGTTGAAAGCCTTGTAATGGCTTTAATGTGAGGCTCTTTTGTTTTCGATTATACTTCGTCAGGTTTTCTAATTTTTTATTTGTATTCGACAGCAATCATGGGTCAGTTCATTTTGCAGGTCTTAATTGGTATGTGTAATGTAGTTAAATTAGTATGAGACTTTGATGAAATTGCTTTTTGGTAAAAGGAATGCCAGAGCCATACTACTGTTATGAACTTGATTAAAGGGTAAACTCGGAAATATAAATTTTGTGACGAAGATAGTGCATCTAATAATTTGCTGTAGTACTCAAATGCTATTTTTGTATCCTGTGGAAACAAGCAGTAAAGTAACTGTGGCAATTCAGTTGTGAACACCTCAAGAAAAAATCAGAGAAGGAAAAGCATTGCACTGCAGGTTTTGAAACTTATAAAAAAAAGCAAATGTAAAGATGTTAAAATCAAAGGGAACTGTGAAAATTGTGTTGAAGGACATAGTAAAAAATAAACAAAAAAATGCAAAGAAACAAACAGCAGAAAAAAAACCTCATGTATGTATTGTCTGTTCAAAGGTTTTCAAAACAAAGTTTAAGCTTGTTCGTCATTCATACATTCACCTGAATGTTAAGCCATTTGTTTGTGAAATTTGCAATAAAGGCTTTGGAAGAAAAGACCATTTAGCTCTTCACCATCGTGTGCATACAGGTGAAAATCGTTTGTCTTGTCATGTGTGTGCATATAGTTTTAAAAACAAAGAAGCATTGGAAAGACACTTGCTAATGCGATGTACTGGAAAACAAGAGGAAAACTTGTGTCCTTTTTGTGAGGTAGCTTTTTCCTACAAATCACATTTAAAACAACATTTTGATGAAGTTCACAGGGAATATATCACTTGCCTGCTTTGTGGTTTCACCTCATCCAACGCTGAAGCTGTTCATCGTCACAAAAAGTCTCATTCAATAACAAAACCTTTTTCATGTTTGACATGTGATGTTCACTTCTCAGACCTTAATCTTCTTATGATTCATGAATGCTGTGGTGACTCAAACAAAGATGAAGGTTGCATTGTCTTGAAAGTTGTTCTGGATGATTCTGATTTTGATGATGAAGAAAATGACCTGCCAGATTATAATGAAACTGTTAAAGTTTTGCGAAAATTTGATCGCAGAGGAAGAAAGCCAAAAAACTTTACAGCATCTTGCGAGCAAAAGTTGGAAGTAAATCCCATTCCTTCAAATCCTCTGGCTTGCATAGACAAGCCTGATGACTGTAGAGCAACTAACATTCAGTCGAAAATTGTTGCACAGAAAACAGGTGATCTGGACTCAACGAACTCTTGTGGTTTATCTTCTCAACTAGTTATAAATGAACTAAGTTCAAGTGATACCTCATCAGTCTCATTATTAAAAAACGATTTTACCTCAACATTTCCTAGTTCTCACTTTCAAAATGTGGCCAACGACAATCATAAGCTTCAAGTGTTGTGGAAACCTTCAATTTCAAGCTGCAACAGTGACGTAAGTGGTAAACATGTTGTGTGTCCCTCTTGCAAAGCAGTGTTTTCCAACACAGATGAATTACTTCAGCACACTGTCAGTGATTTTTGTACTGGAGCATACCAGTGTACATTGTCTGATGCAACATGTGGATCCCATTTGGATAGACTTGAACAAGTCTGCATAAAACAGCAAATGATTAATGTTAATTCACAACCTGTTTGTAGTGATCTGGATGCATTTGTGGTCAATCTAAGTGATGATGCTGGTTTAACTTACGAAGAAATTAATAACGTATTAGGCTGTAGCTCTGCAAAGCAGCGTTTATCCATTCGTACAAGTTTAGATAAAACCACAACTTGTGTGCCTGTTGTTTTGTCAAACAAGTCGTTGGAGGATGTAAGAACTGTCATAGATCATGAACATGTTGCCAGTTCTGACCAAGAAAGCAGAATAGTTTTTCGGAAGTCACCTCACCTTGACTTGCGTGTTAACTCCCACTCTAGCTTATCAGATGAAAGCAGCTTGTTTTGTGAAATGTGTGGAACTGCATTTTATTCTGCCAGAGCTCTGAATGACCATTTAAACATGCATGATGATGCTGATGACCTTTCACTTAATATTTTCCATGATATTTAATTGTTTAATTGATTGTTTCCATTTGCAGTGAGTTGCATTATTTTGATCTCCACCTTCATTGCATTTTTGAATAACGTTTTAGTATCAGTGGACATTGTGGTCTTAGTGATATTGCAACGCTGTGAAGCTGACCAGGCCGAAGTGTGGCGCAGTTATCACAAATATCGTGATAGAAGCCAACAAAACACTCATGATGTCTGTTGTAGTAATAGTATGTAAGGATAGGTTTGTTTTCTTAGTTCAAGCGCAACATGAAATTCGGTTTGTTCCACTTGGGGCAAGCTTTATTAATTGCCTTGGCTGTGCAGTGTGTGCTTTCTGGATCATGCAGGTGTTCTAAGGTTTAAAACCTTACTGCGAAATCCGTTTGATTAAGACAGCAGCTGCAAAATTTCAAAACAGGTCTTTATGTTTGCAATCTTTCCTTAGATCTCTGCACAGCTGCCATTGCTTGTATGTCTGCAGTTCCTGTTGCCTTTGAGGACAGTGTGTGGGGTTACATGCTCAACTCGTCACGTAAAGAACAAATAAACACGTTTTTAGAATTAGTTCCATGATTTTCTGAAATTTCGTAATTTTTAAAGAGTATCTTGAAGTTCAGTAGACAACTGCAAAGCGTTTTAAAATGTAACGCAATGTGTCATAGCTGTGAAAATCCCAGATCAGCTAGCTGGGGTGATCGATCTGCAGTTTGTTATAAGCAAAGAAGGTTTGGGTCGTGAGTTTCCCAATTTTTTCGAAATTTTTGAAGTAAGGAAACGTTTTATATTTCTACGTCCTTGCAAAGGATCCTTCAGTTTCTACGTTTTGTGGTTTCTCCAGAGCAAATAAACACGTTTTTAGGTAAAAAATGGTGATTACCTAGTTTTTTCCTAACCACATTTCTTCAACCGTTTATTCTTATGGTTCCGACACATGTATAGTTATTCGGAAAACTTTTTTCCCTCTTCATTTTTAATGATAATGTGTCTACACCAGTGGTTTTCAATCTTTTTTGTACCGCGACCTATTCCAGCAACCCACTATAACCAAACGACTCCATCTAAAACTCGAATAAAGCAAATGTAGTACAACTGTGTTACTGTACATAAAATATCTACTCGCGACCCCTCCAGATATGGTTAACGACCCCAGGTTGAAAACCACTGGTCCAGAAGCAAGTGGCAACACACAGGCCCGATTCGTTCTCAAGGAAATTTTTGGCGTTTAATCACTGTGTATGTCAACGAAAAACTGAGAGTTCGTAGTTTTGAATATGCTCTCGCGACGCTTATGTTCAACTAGCGCCCTTGAAGGGTAATCTGCTTAATGATTGCAGTTCCGTTATGAGGAGCAAACGGAAGGTCACGGGCTCTGTGTTAGGCCGATGTTTCGTTTTTATAGACAGGAAACAAGTTTGGTAGCTGTGGGAGCCAAACCGACGCGGCGCTGTCCATTCACGACTCATCTGAGTAATTGCAGCGTTTATAGATAACCTGGGGGGGTAACCTCTTTTGCTGTCCAATTATTTCTGCGGATCATGGATCCAAAACTAATCAAGTTTAGAAAGCATTGATGTCGCAAATGCCGATCGGTTTTTATTACCAAAATCGTCGTAGCCCTTACTGCCAGAGTTGCAAAAAAGGTCTGTTGGATGAAACAAGTTGGAACTGAATGTTCACTAACGTTAGCAAAGTACTGAAATTGAATGTGACTTAGATCTGAAACTTCATCCTGGTTCGCAAAGGCAACGTCAAAATGGCCGCATGTACGGGAGACACTCCACGTGTAAAAAAAACTTTGAAGCGGCAACAATTGTAAAAGATGCTTAATGGACCGACTTACAGAGTCACTCCTTATAAGGGTTTGCAAAGTGCCGACAAAAAAGAAACACGTAAGCTTCTATACAAAACGACATTGAGCGGTTGTCTCGAAGCGGTCGTTGTCGACGCCAACACCTGAACCGCTTTGCAAATCCTTATTAAGGAGTGACTCTGTAATTGAACCGCTACATTGCTGCATGCAGTGCCAGGGGTCGAAGGAATTTGAGCGCAAATTGGCATCGCGTGTTTTGATGATGTTCGGAACGAGTTCGTCGGAAGTCTTGAAATGTGCGCTTCAGACCTCATCCAACAAGAATTCCTACTGTTTTTTAAGTTGGAAACGCACGCATTTATGCCTTGCCCTTTTAAGCTGAGTCAAAGTAGATCGAGGTGTTGCAGTCGGAAGGCCCGAGCGGCAAGTGCGCAAAGCTTCACACTGGCAGCAAGCAACAACAGATATCACACGCTATAAGCACTCTATTATTGCTTGTTCGCGCCACATACATGGGTGCTATTCTTCGCGCACATCCCGGTCGTGGTGAATCGCACATTGAACGCAACGCCAACCGAAAGGTTGCAACAGAGGAGAGGTTCTCAGTCTGCTCTACTGTTATGGGCAAATGTTCGCAACTTGCTTTAGTGGTCTATCTAGGTTTACAACAACAAATCTTTCTGATCTGCCGGTTATAACCGCTGCGTCGTATAGGCTCGTTTTGTGAAACAAGCGTTTTGAAGTTTGCAACTCAAGCTTTGTAATTGCCTCTACTGTAGATTGTAGGAGTACAGTTTCGGAACGTGGTTCACGTAGCTTGTTTTTCCGTACTGCATCATTATTAAACATGAATGATAGAACTTTCCGGTTTTCACACGCGTTTATGTGGGTTGGCTCTTGGGAATTTCGCTGTCGTTTCTAGACAGCCGAAAGGTTATGTGGCATCACCCTGAACACTGTTTTTTTCTTCGGTTTATTTTCTCTTGGTGTTTTTAAACGAGTCTTTTTGGCGACTTGTGCTTTTCAAGACAAGATCAAATTTCCAGAACAAATCGTGCGATTCACGCATTGTTTCTGATTTGGTTTGCTCGTGTATGTACAGAATAAGGATGGCTTATGCTGTTTCATCCAAGAGACAGTTGCATGTACGGGCAAGTGGGCATTTTTAAAAATACATGTTTGTGTTGACCGCTTCGTCTCCTCAGTCGTTTTATGCTATTTCATCAGAACCAAGTTTCAATTTTTTCAGCTGTATCCCAACGACAATACTGTTTTAGGTACGCACAGGTTCACTGTGGGTGCATCCATCCCTTGCTTTTTTTCTGTCAATGACCAAATTTTGTTTAAATCACCGAAAAAGTTGATTCAGTTCGGTTATAATGCCTTTTGCAGTCATGAACAAATATCCGATAACGAAAAAATGACAGACGCTTTCAAGCTATTTCGAACAAATGGCCGAAATGTCTCAGCGAAAAGAAAAGCCCAACATTGCCCCATTTGCAAATGGTGTCCTTCACTTCATGCTAAGTGTAAAATTGCAGTTTGACGTGGTTTTTGTATTTGCTGGTAAAATTGTCCTAATTTTTTAAATAATTTGGAACTTCTGGACATGTTAGGCATCCACTGAAAGTTTGAAATCAGTGTCAGCAAGATTTGTTTTCCTCTGATAAGTTCTCTCTCAAGTTTAGTTTCGCTACAACGGTTTGGATTGCGGGAATGAGTGTTGCCTCTTAGCTTGGCAACAACAACAAAAATCTGGGTGCAGCTTTCACCAAAGGTGTTGTTGTTTTCGTGTTGCACATTAACCGTAACTCACCTTTACCTGTGCTTTTTCCTCGTCTTTTACGCTGTGGCGTTCTTTAGAGAGTTACTGCTGTGCTTTCGATGCGTTTTGGTTGTCACAAATGCACTTGAATTGGCGTCTCTTCTTGATAATAAATCACGTTATGAAAATGCGATAAAACGTGTGTGCTGCTGACGATCGACGGGTATAGTTTTCGCCGTAACGGCGTTTCTTGATAAAACTGAAAGCGAGACTAAGCAGATGCAACCAAATTGTCATAGTGTCAGAGTCCACCTTTGTGGCCCTGCCAGCCTAAGGCGCTGCTCGCTTTCTGTGGTAAACCCATGGATTCTTAGTTTGACCCAGCTTTTTGATCAGTATGACAACTTGTATCTTAACCCTGCTCAGGTAACCTCTAAACACAAACACCGTTGCTGTCCTTGCCCAAAATGGGCAGATTTTGTTTGTTCACTTATACTGGACTAACTGACAGGTTTCGACGCGCGCGCGGGCTTTTGTACAACTTAGCAAGTCTTCTCAAGCATATCCAATCAACAAAAAACAACGTGTTGATTTTGGAATATTTTTTATATAATGAAGAACAAACATGTGGGAAGTGCTCTTAATAAATGAACGAAAAATTAAAGAAAAATCCAAAAATTCCGGCAGAAGACGTCATTGGTGGTCGGTTTAAGGTTTAAACAGAACCTCATTTCAGTCTTGTGGTTCTAACTGCAATAAAAGTAAATTAGGTTGGGACATGAAATTTTTCTATCTTCATTGCAATTTTCAGCCACATAATCAACCTTGCCCAAAATAGGCAATTTTTTTACGATAATCAGGCACATAGGGTAAACGTGCCCAAAATGGGCAAATGCTTTACGACAATTTTTGGGCAATCAGGTTGATCGCAGCACTGCTATTGACCTTCGTGTCTCACATACGGCCAGTCCCGTTGCTACAGGGGGGATTTGGTAGGCTAACCCCCCAAACAGTGCACCAAGCCTCCGCAAATTGAAATATCAATTAATTAGTGGTGTTTTTTGTCAATTTTTACAATGTCAAGGGATCAACAGGGAAACAAAAAACCCACTCTAACCATAACGCTGGGTGATTTTCACACGAACTCACACTAACCATAACGTGGGGCGATTTTCACCGAGATAACCATAACGTGGGGTGATTTTCACTAGGGGCCACGCGGCCAGCACACCTGTCCGGGTGGAAATCACCCGGAGTTAGTATTCCAGTTCCAGGGGTGTGAGTAATCTTTGCAGAAAACTTGAAAGTGATCAATGCAGACAAGTGCTCCCCATCGCTGGCAGTTGGCACGTTAACCTCGTTTTGTTCTGTTTTGATGGTGGACATCCCTGGGTCAAACGTTGCTGCCGTGGCTTACTAATGAACCTACATGCACCAACTCCTCTTGCCCAAATTGGTCAAGGTTACCTTAGGAGGGATATTTGTGGAGGAATTTTGTTACACCTCAGGTAACCATGGGTCAGTTTGGGAAAATTTTTGTACCCCATCGAAAACTACAAAACTTGTGCAGATTTCGATAGGACTAGGACTGCCCGAAAGAGCGTCTAAAAAATGCATTTACCGTTGGACAAAAATTGCTGGAGCCAAGCTCAGCTTACCGACGAAGACAAGAAAGGCCACATCGTGGCTGTATAAAGTGCAGCGGGCGCATACACTCCCGTCGAAACGTAGGTAGGTTGTTCTCGCAGTTGAAGAATGACAAAATTGCTCTAGCATGACCTTTGACCTTTTCTGGTGAGAAACTTGCCACAGGATCTGTCCGTGAAGACAACTGAATGTGTTACTCAGAAAAAGACCGTCACAGAAGATTGTGCTAAAGCTTCCCTGTGAACGAGGTTATAATTGATTATAAAAATGTAAACGTAAAGCGAACGTTGAACATCGTGTTTGCATGTTGCAATAAAACGTTATTGAACATTGCTGCGTATTTCAGGCAAACATAATGAACATGTGCACTGCAAACGCTTGTACTCTGAAAGCAATCATATGCCTGTATGTTGACTTTGGGAAGAGATTTCGTAAAAGTTCACCATTAGCTATACAATAAAAATAATACTTAATCGCCGAAAAAGTGATGACTTATTTACGGCATCTAGCAAAAAAAAACAAAATAGTCCCCTAGTATGATCCTCAATTGGCGTCCAGTGTAGTGTCAGGCATATCTGAGCAGGCCCGAAAAAGGACTATCATGCCATTAACAGCTGCAATTTGTTGCAGAACCAGCCAACAGGATAAATAATAATAAAAGCCTTCGCTCAATAATAAAGTCTTCGAAAACAGCTGCAATTTGGTTACGAATGCAAGGAGTTATTAAAGTTTTCACAACGTTGAAACGCCCGCGCCCACGGCTGGGTTTGTCACTTGTTTAGAGACCGACTTTACCTGGTCTCGTTCGCTAAACCCTTGTGGACCTGATCAGCAAGATTGGGATTTTCACCGCACAGACTTCAACTCCAAAATTATTGCCCCTGCTCAAACGCACCACAAGAAAAAATTAAGTGTGACACGCAGTGGCGTAACCAGCCCAAAATTTTGGAAAGGCCAAAAAATTTTTTGGGGAAAAAACGTTTGACTTTAGGCGAGCAACAGTACTTTTGTTTGGGATCCCGCTTCTCAAAGCACAAAATGACTAGATATGCTATGAATTTTTGGGGGAAATGGCTCCCTGGACACCCCCATATGGCGGCACATAGGCTACACCAGTGGTTGTCAACCTTTTTTGTATTGGTACACACTTTTAAACTTACTCAAAAACCTGTACACCCTGCCATGCACCAAAAAAGTGGTTCTGAAACTTTCATGAGCTGTGGCCCCTTCTAGGTTTAACTAGAGAATACTTAATACAGTTTTTTAAGGAAAATGTTAGGTGCCCGGTATAGACCTATAGGGACCCGATTTCTCTGATTCTAGGGACCCTATTTCCAATTCTAGTGACCCGAATCGGGTCCCTAAAACACCTTAAAAACCTGCTTAACATATCGTGACACTTGAGTTATCCAGTTATTCAAGTTATCCAATATCACATAAAGCTACCCAGTGAAGGCCTCTGCTCGTGGTCCCCAGAGAACCGCTCCGTGGTCCCCAAGAGAGGCCGAGGATCCCGTTTGAGAAACCCTGCACAAAAATCTAGCGCTGTAAAAGTGAAAAAAATTAAAACGAATACTGTAAATATTGTTAAGCCGATTTCGAATGGTAAACCATGTAATATTTGAAGTGTGTGCTCGTGTATGCCATATCTAAACTGCAATACACGAAGTTGATTTTTATAGATGAACATCGTTGATTGAGTTTCTCTCTTTTGATTTAATTTTGACAAGACCAGAAATTCCTTGTTTGCAAAGTAGTTTATTGGCATGCGAACAAGAACAGAAATCACCTTTTGACTTAGATTTCGGCAATCAGGAATGCTGAGAAGTGTAACCCAAAAATCGG
>Ga0210059_1008864_pt1 | contig 15785 bp, 9 predicted proteins | sample Ectturendosymbi2_FD_188042 | JGI IMG/M metagenome (GOLD analysis project Ga0210059, IMG submission 188042) | Ecteinascidia turbinata endosymbiont from Florida, USA - Sample 2 (SPAdes) (version 2) | ecosystem: Host-associated > Tunicates > Ascidians > Unclassified | place: Key West, Florida... | reverse complement strand
TCAAGAAACCAGCAATTTTTTAGGAAAACAAACAGCAAGAGATAACACTCTTCCCAGTGACGTAACTAGAGGTTTGAGCCAGGGTGGGCAAACTTTGCTGAAGTGGCCCCATTGGCCCCCGTTTGCGAATGCAATAATGAGTTCTTTAAAAAATCAAATACATTACATATGTGTGGGCTTTAGTCTTCGCTTGTTCAAGCCACATATATGTGGGTGTATGTCTTCATGCACGCCCGGTGAATCGCACATTCAACCACATGGTAACCGCGAGGTTGCAACAAAGGGTACTCGAATAACACAAAAATAGTTATTTATAGCGCAGTACATAGCAGATGTTACATTATATACATAAACAACATAGGCATAGACGTTCACAGAAATTTTTCCATTGATCGGCAAAGTCGACATTTTGCTTGACCATTTCAGGCTGCTGACGATACAATGCAAATGGGTGTTCACATAACGCTTTACCCTTTCTACACCACAAAGAAAATGACCCATGTTACGACAACAGTCCCAAAAATGCCCTTCGTTGGCAGCAACGTTTCTTTTCACATCGTATAAAAGGACGTGACTTAGTCAGTTATTGCAATCAGCAGTCATTGTCTCGCTGCATTGCCTGCCACAGATGCCTTCAACAGTCACATGCGGCTAAACGCCTACTACCGCAACTTAAAGCGAACCTTTGTTGTCATGTTACTGTCACGCAATGAAGGTCAATTTTAGAAATATCCGCACCCAAGTTTCGCAACCTGCCTCTGCAGGCAATGTAGCGGACACGAGTGAACGCAAGCTCAAAATTGCATGACACCACAGCAATGAACCCGGCTCTTGCGCGGTGTGAGTGTCATATCGAAAAATAAAACTATCATTGCAAGAATTAAGTCAATTAAGCTGCTGACTTCAGTTTTCTAGAATTTTCGGTTCTTAGTCCCAATTTCCAGGTGGTGGAAAATTTCCATTTTTCCCCCCTGCAGACACCCATGAACACAGGGAAATGCCAAACACTGAAACCGCGCACCAGTTATACCTATACTTTCACTTATCATCAAATAGGAAGCTTCCGGCAGTAGGAAGAAATCAAGGCATTTTAACATCAGGTTCTGAAGTGACTTGCTACAAACATCGGATGGGGATTCTCACCGGCGCACGAGAGCATGGAAATTGTTTTGATCAAGGTATTAAATGTTTTTGCGAGATATTTTTGGCATGAGGCGGACAACCGTTTGTGTTCATTTAATTTAAAGCACGATTTGACGGTTGGCATCAATTATAAAATTATTTTAACTACGTATTTTGTTTGCGCATAACCTCAACATGGTGCGGGTGAAAGAGTAATCATAAGAATTAATGCAACTAAATACTGACTACTTTTTCAAGATATTAATTGAAATTGCAACAGCGTTGAGTATACTAGGCATAAATGTGAACTTTTCAGTTACTGCTACATTCGTTTTTTATTTGAGTTGACGCTGAAACTAAACATCTCCGTGGACATTTAATTGTCGAAATTCAGATCACAAAATTGCTGACCTAGAACATCTCAAGGAGCGTTTATGACGTCAGGTATTTCCGAGGTTAACACACGTGGCCTTTCAAATTATATCATTTTTTACGAAATATTCAGCAAATTTGCAGCCGCAAAGGCACGAAAACTTTGTCTTTGAAGTTGGTTAATAGAAAAGCATTATAGTTTTTTTCAGCTAAATTGTTGTTGGTAGGGGTGATGGAAGCAGCAAAAAAGTCCTTCGGCTTTCTGGACTTTGCAGCAGAACTTTGTAATAACTGTTGTGCTTTCTCTTTAGGTTTTTTAGCACCAGATTTCATATTTACTTCTATTCGTATATTTATGTTGCACATATTCGTATTTCGTTGTCAAAACTGCAATCTGTACTGCATAATAAACATTATAAACATCACTAAGTAAAGAATTGGGATACACACCAAAATATTTGATTGAAACGTTAGTGCCAAACTGCCACGTAGAGCGTTCGCAATACTCAGAAAAAGTGGAGAAATGATAAATAAATCCGGTTGTGGATGTTTATCAGACAACTTCTGACAATGATTGCATATTGCTTAATTAACCAGCGGCTCCAAAACTGTTTCGAGCGTGACTGAAATCTGAGTTTGGTGAACATCTTGCGACCCAAACCTCAAACAGCGTATGTTAACATGACAAAATTTTGATTGTACGAATGATTTTTGCAGTAGGCTGCTAAGTTCGTTTTCAATGTCAGCATTCTACTCTTTTCTCAAGTGCCTGCGCTACACTGCAAACAGACACAGACAAGCTTGAAAAATTACAACTCAGGTTTAGGTTTTTGATCGCCTCGTCGCAACGTATTTTCTGACCCTTTACAAAATAGCAACCCTTGTTTGGGTCGCGACCCATACTATGGGAACTACTGGCTTAAACATGTTTTAATCTTTAGATTTGTATCACTATATCGCATACTTCACTTCAAGGAGGTGTAAAGTGCGCTGTGCAGACGAAAGTATTCCTCAGTTCATGAAATTCCATATTCTGCAGTTCATGAAATCTCTAAAGGGACCCATTTTTCATTTAGCTTGCCAGGGGGGGGCGGCGCGCACCCCTGCCCCCCGTTAGTCACGCCACTGACTTTTCCAGTAGAGTGAAACAAGACGGAAGTGGCAAATCTTAATTTATTGCATAACTTACAATTACATGAACATGAATTCTTCTTTGCAAAAACATAAATGAAACTAAGAAGAGTATAAACGTAAAACAATTCCAAAATGAGTAACAGCGTTACCATGGCGAATTACATTAACGAAACAAAATATAATGACTTTTTTCATATGTGCGGAAACAGCAAAAGATAGCATTTGGCTCCTTCACTGGAGAATAAATTGATCAAACTGTCTTTATTTCTTTTCTTCAACTCTTTTCTACGGGATAACCTGTTGCTGGGTATGCATATGGAGCCCCTATTCCTGACGATGGTTGTGGTGGTGCCGGTACGCCCGATGAAGTATTAATGCCTGGAGCGTACTGGCCTGGTTGAACTGCAGTTGGTCCAGCGTAAGCTTGCCCAACTTGGGGAGGGACTGGGTATGCCCCAGCAGGAACGTTGGTCACAGTCGTGACAGTGGTTGAGGTTGTTTCTTCATTATGACCTGTTGAATGATTGCACAGAAGATAAATGCTCGCATGAAACACAGGTGCCCAAGCTGTTCGGCTCGACAACAGATTTTTGCGGCCAGCTGTGCCGTATTTAGTTTACATCACAACACTGCCCGCGAATTTGGCTGGTCAATGATCAAAGCGTTTAGTACTTTCCATTGAGATTTTTATTCATGTCAGGCAAATCTTCTTTTAACGCTATTCATTTTTCGTAATCGTTGTTGTTGTTTTAACTTCAGCATGTTTGACACATCTTTTTGTCAGCGGTTTAAGAGCGACTACTACTATGTTTCAAAAAGAGAGGATAAAACTTTTTACTTGAAAATTTTTCATAACTTATGTACCCTAAGTCAACTAAGAAACGAGAAATTGAAGCCGAGAACCCGTGACTCCATTCCTAATAAAAACAACGGTACATTTTTTAGCGCGACTCTCCTCCCCATTCCACGTTGGTGGTCCATCCCACAAAGAAAGCTGGAAACCCGTGTCTAAACAATCATATACTTTCATTATTTACTAGTTTTTCGGCAGCAACGCGCGTTAGTTCTTTGTATAATGAGATGCCCAGGTGCTTGATTGAGTATATTTTTATGAGAGCATTTCATCAAGTTAAATTCATTAAAAACAAATTACTGTATTCTGAGAAAACAGGTTAAATTAGTGAGTCAAAGATGCTTTTATACGATACCAATCTATCACAAAGTGATAACAACCATCTTGAAGTCATTTAATGCAGAAGCAAATAAATTTTTGTCTTAACGGTGCAACCCTGACTCCACCACACATTTACACAAACTCTTTAGTATTTAAGTTTGTCAAGAAGTTTGTTAAACGTACTTTTTCACGTAAAAGATTATGGCATAATAATTAAAGGACAATGGATGTTGCCATTTGTTAGAAAAAACATTAAGCTCACCAAGAATATATCCAAGTATTTTTAAAGAGGATTTAAAAACATTCCCACTTTAGGTTATTTAAATCGTTTTCATTCAAGCCAAATACACCAGCGGAGGTCTGTGAGCTTAAGAGAAACAGGAAACTTCACAAAACAATACAATGTGCTGCAAGAATGAAGTAGAAAGTTCTTACCAGCAAGTGCAATGAAAGCGTATCCCCACAATATGCTCCATACCCACCCAAATATGAAAATAACGCAAATCAGTTGCAACCATCCAAGCCAAAAGTTGAGACAGAACACTCCAAACTTGCTGCTCCCTGCCTGGTTCGATCTACTGCAGCAGAAGACAGTGAATGAAGCAATAATTGTGCCTAGAAAATAGCTCGGATTTAGTTATGTTGCGAATGAGAACAACCATGTTGTTTCCCAATAACCAGGTAGGTTAATTTTTTGACTTCTTTTGTATATATTTTGATCCACAAATAGCTTATGATGAAACTGCTTGCTCTCACATTTCCGGTGAACCAAAATCTGCTAAAAAGGTCAAACTTTTAAAATTGTCATTCAAGTGTAAATTGCTTACCTTTAGTTGCATCTTATTGATATCTTTCCCCACAGAAAGGCCCCTAGCGATTGAAGATTAATCAACAATAAGTGCGAAGTTACAAAAGCACCTGGTTTATTGTTGAAACAGTTTGTTGTGTTTAGATTAAGAATTCATGTAAATCTTTCTTTAGTTTTTATGTTAAACCTTTGCATCTGTAATTTATTTTCAAATGTCTTTGACACCTGAAAGTCACCACTAAGTCTGTTAAAGCTTCCACATTCAACAATCTTGCCTTCCAAAACTTTTATTCTTGTTTTTACCAGAAACAGGTAGTTACCATTCTGTGGCTACTCAGTTGATCAGCACTATTCGATTGGAACTGAATTGTAGCAAAAAATTCGTTAAATAAGCTGCTTTTTTAGGAACATGGTGAAACATGATGATATCACGCAACGTTTATAGTTCTGATGTTTATGTATTTGGTTTTTCCAAACTCACTGATTAAACTCTAATAATTTACGCAAATTTCGCAAAATCTTAGATTGTTATTTTGAAATGGCAATACAAATAGGTTTTATTCAAAAGCTTTTCTTGCTCTGTATTTTTCAATGCTACACTCACCTCATTTTTTCTCGTTATCATGCAATAACAATTTTTGACGTAATGGTAGAATCCATTTTAATTTGTCTGCCTAAAACAACGGTTCTTTGGTGAGGCACTCAAACAGTTGGTGAGCAACAAATTGTGCAATACTCTACTTTTGTGATAAATGAAAGGAAAGTTCTGGCATTTTGTCATTTGTTGTACACATGTTTCGTAAGCATTCAAGCCCTGTTTTTAGTTGCGTTACAGTTGTGAGTTCTGTGGTTTCTGACGACTCTGTCCCGTAACATTTTTCCTGACAATGGTTTGCAATACTAGGTTTCCTACGCATATAAAATACTTCTACACTGCCTTTTCCTCATTAGATTGCAGGTTTCAAACGAGTCGATGTTTAGCTGGTCTGTGTGGAAGCACAATCTTAATTGTAAGATTTAAGAGGCACTGACAAGCGTATATGTTCATTGCATGCCCTTTAATGTACATTTATTCATGAAATTTCTATCACATCAGTTTACCACGTGAAACAATGGTGTTTTTCGAAGAAAAACACTAGTGTTGTTGAGCATCGTCAGCCAAAAATTCAATTCACAAAAAACACTGCAACCTGTACTGAATTGAATCACGATTTGTACGTGAAGAAAGCGATAAAATGCGTTTGTCAAATGCAACACAAGCTCAGGACAAAAAGTATTTTCCAAGAAAATTCTTTGATTATGTATTTGTCATGAATTTTTTCAAACGTACTAAAGAGTGCAAACGTGTGCAATATACTTGCAACAAACTATCACTGATCTTTGATCAACAATAACCGAAGAAAAATGGTCTGAGTAACCGACGGGATGAAATAAGGTTCATATTTTTAAACAACATTAAAAAAAATTTCTAATGGTTTTACTTACCGAAACCTGGAAGAAGACAGTTGACAACGCATAACAAAATAGCACACCACATCGGCATAACTGGAATTGCGGATTTCATGTCATTGTAAAAGCCATTGTTGGTTGTTTGCGTGATATAAGTAACTTGCTGCGGTGGTGGAGGTGGTGGAAGATTTGCATTTTGATACGTTTGTTGAATGGGATAAGAAGTTGATGTCTATTGTAAAATTTTTAAGTTAGTGAAAAACAAGTTAGTCCATAAAAAATAAAAACGTAAAAGAAAGCAAGATGGGGACTTAATAAGCAAAAAATAAATAAATGAAGAAACAGGTTCGTCATTCTTGCAGTTACATGTTCAAGCAATAAGACATTTTGGGGGCCTTGGGCCTAGAGTCAATTTTCAGCTTATCAGAGCTAACTGGAATTTCTTTACGCAACGTGTGTATTTGCACTGAAGACCATAGCGGATAAAACCTGCTTAAACTTATCTAACTAAAAACCGCTATAAGGCCAGTTGAATGAACGTGGTTTCCTACTTTTGAAGACTGAACGTCTTTTTCTTCCGAGTTAATTTATCTGCTTCCGACTTCACATAAAGCAAGTTAGCAAAGCAAATTTAATATTTTAATTCGATACGTTCAAAGCAATTTGCACTTGAAACTTATCAAGTGCACCTCTATTTTGAAAGATAAATCTTACGAGCTAAAAAATGTCTATTAAAGTCTTGCATGGCCTACTTGCAGAAAAATCCCAAGAGTACAAGAGGCGATCACCACCTGTGTCTCTTACATTTCAAGAAAGATTACAGGTTGTTCTCAAACCATGCAAAAAATTAACGTAAGAAGTTAAGGTACAATGTTAGCAGGTTTGCGCATTGGTTAACTCCAAGCTAACCAACATTTAACAATCCGACGAACTGGCGTAGTCAATCCGAACTTTACCCACAGGGTCTAAATGAGAGAAATTAACCAGAATAAAGCTGCCACAGTGAGCAATGACTGTAGCAGCGAAATAAAGAGCAAGATAGAAAGCTATCTCTTTCTGCTTCATGCAGCATTTCAAGCTTTTTGTGCTACAATATGATTGGTTTTATGTTTTTCAGGCTAGTACCTGATAAACACGAATATACAACAAACCACAGCAGCAACTAAACGTGAAATCCCGGTTCTAACGAGTATGAATAAGAAGTTCAGTATGAGAAGAATTGTTCAGGGTCCACTGTCTGAAGCGGTAGAATGCGGCGGGAGCACCAGAGCTCATTAGGTGACCCCTGAACCTCCATCCACGTCCTGGCTCAAAGACATCCACATGACCCGAGAGGGAATGCTTTAGAAACCAAATATGCTTAGCTTTTCATTTGTTGCGTAAGTTTAACAACTGACGTTTTTTCAGATTGTTACAAATTGTGTTTAGTTTCCATGGCAAGCTTGACCTTGTCAAATCGGAAATTTCGCAACAAGTTACAGCGGTCTCTAACACAGGAAATTGTGCAGGTTAGTTCTTTAAACAAAAACCACACCTGATCGGGTGGAAATCACCCGGCGTTAGTGTTCCAGGATTTAGAAATAGCCAACGTTTGGTATAAAATCGCTCATAAAAAATACACTGGACTTGAAGAACTTCTGCTCCATGCAAAGGCATACCCTGAGTGAATTACAACCTTTTACTGCCACAATTACAGCCCTATATTACCCGGGAAACAAAAAACTTACACTAACAATAACGTCGGGTGTTTTTCACCCAAACGTACGATCAGCCATGACGTTGGGTGATTTTCACCCGAAGTCCAAATAGCGAGCAGGACCTTACACACACCAATCAAGAAGTCAGCCAAACAACTGCAGCTACTGAAGCATGGAGAGCGTCCCTGCTCTTGCTTACGTAGAAACCACGTTGTCACCACACCTGCCCGGGTGAAAATCACCCGGGGTTAGTATTCTAGGGATTTACTGCAAGGTGTGACATCATTTTTCTTGTTCACACTGAGCATTTGTTCAACGCACCAGATATCTAAGCAGAGTGCACACAGGATGGAAAAAGAAAACTTTTCACAGCTGATTGCCTGCGTTTCGCAATCAGTAACGATGATTTTTTCCACTCTTCTCGGTTGGAAACTTCCCTGACTACTGTCAGGTCGTTTCAAACTAAAAAAAATTAAGCAAGTAACACTTTACAACAGTGGTTCTCAACTTTTCGCTGACAGAAGCCCAATCTAGACCTGCGATTTTGTTTGAGAGCCGCACTAAACAAATTTTAACACACAAGTCAATTTGACCGTTTGCTCTTTTCGGATTAATGTAATCAAAATATGTCAAGTTCTAATGTTTCAAACACAGCATTCGTTCAGTGGTAGTGTTATCTTTTGCCCTTTAATCGAAAGTTGCAAATCCGTAGTTCAAACGTTACGCTATTGTTTTCAAGTTTCATCGAAACAACAAAGTGATAACGATTCACCCTTTAATCGCATTTAATAAATCACGTTTGTTATTGCTTCAAACAAATTGTTTCAATTGGGCGTTGCTTCTTATCACAATGCGTGGCATGGTAGTTGGAATCTCTCACCACGCGTATAAACAACTCGCGGCCAGCCGTTGAAAAACAAACATTTCCTTCACTGTGTCAGATTGCCTGTTCACGCAGTACCTTGAGTCACCATCTTCAAATTCAATGAGTGCCCTTCTCTTCTCACAGCAGCGGTACAGTTAATATGTCATGCCGGTAGGTATTTCCGCAAATTACTAGACCCTCAAAACAAGGAATGAATGTGGCAGTTTCTGAAAGGTTTTTACATTTAACTTAACGATGTCTGTTTTTTTACATCTTTTAAGCATTCAAGGCTTTGAGTATTTCGTACCACGTAATAACTAATAAGCAATTTGTTATTGGAAATGTCTAACTGGGTAAAGTCATTTGGATTTTACGCCATTATGCTGTGTTTTTTTAAATAAGAGCCTGTTGTAAGATACGTTGCAGCTCCGGGAGAATGGCATAAACTTTCCATTTCATCTGTTTAGAAATAGCAACATTTTCGCTTTTTATATGAATGGAAGTTTCTGTCCTCCACTCCGTGTTTTGCTCAACTACATGATGTAATTGCGTAAGTTGCATTTTGTCCTATCAGTTGAAATCTGGCTCACAATAGAACTCCCTGGTTTGTCACTTTTGTTCATATTTAAAACTGTTACACCGTAATTGCAGTAAAAGATATGGAGTAAACTTACGGATGTTTGATTTTCCACGTAGGGTGGTGGCGAGCCAAAAGATGCATTGTTTTCCGAGCTTGTTTCCATCTTGTGCTTTCAAATCTCAAATACTGTCTTCAATTTTTGATAAAATTGAAAACACAAATGTGGGTAAACACTGTTTTAAACCAGAATATGATCTACAAAACGCCCGTTCCACTGTCAAAATTGTGTTGATGCAATCAGTTAACAAACTTGAATTCCATCTGACAAAATAGGAACAGCTATGCCAAGGCCGGAGCAGGCCACCCCTGCGTCCAAGGCAAGATTCGTTTTTCAGCGACCCTCATAGCTAAAAAAGAATGTTCGCTTATGATGACATAATCCTGTTCAATCAAACGTGGCACGACCTTTTCCATTCCAGCACCACTCCACCCGAAAAGACTAGGGTGAATTCGGATATCAATAGTTTTCACTATCTGGAATACGGCTATTGCCGAATATTTGTATTTTAGTTAGCCGGTTAACCGGATAACAACCACTAATTGTTAGACAACTAATTTCACGAGATTTGCGTGATGAATTGATTGCAAAATCATGACACAGTTTTATTGCAAATATGCACATCTACTGTACGAGCGTATGCAAAGAAAAGCATGTATTTTTACCGTTCACTGCTTCTGCAACGCATTTCCTATCAAGCACAATGAATGGATTGTGGAGTCGTGCAAAACGAGATCGGAGTTTGTAGCAAAGAGTCTACACGCACTGAATGCCTTCACTGCTTCCACAGACGTGGGCCAGATAGCAAAAATAATAATTACAGGGTTATTAGAACTTAGATCGCCCGTATCTAGAAACAAATAATTCTATCCAAACTTACTAAAAAGCGTGAAATGCATTAGTAAAGTTACGTTTTTATCCGGTTAACCGATAGAATTATATCCGCATATCGGATAGCAAAAAATTCTCGGTTAATCGGTTAACCGCTTCCAATTGATTCAACTCTGGAAAAGACTCTTTTCGATATGTTACATATAGCGTAGCCGTAGATACTAGATAAGGACGACTTTTTTACACCAAGCTAATTTATTAGACAAATAACGTGTTTTTATGAACACCAAGTTCATCAAAATATCGTCTGTATAAGTAGCAGGCGTTACAGCATTCACGAAAACAAAAATCCTACCGTAGACCTCATAACTTTTTTACCAGTCTGTTGTTACAGCCTGTGTAACAGTCGACGACGTCCATATGAGCAACAAAACCTCCGACGTTCGCGAACGCCACCATGCTCGTTATGGTGCGAAATTTTACTATTATCGAAGTTTTACTGGTGTAGGCTTCTAACGCCAATAATGTTGGCTTCTCCAATGCATTTTCTAACCTGATTACACTGGATGCCTGAAAGATGATTTAGTTGCGGCTTCGACAAAAACCTACTCCGGTGCAGCCAGGAAAAGCAATAAATAAAAAGAACAGAGACGGTAGCCTTAAACTTTTGTAGTGATTAACTTGATAAAGTATGGTCTGCAAAGCATGCTTTGCTGGCCTTGACAACATGCCATTGATAGACTTGTAAGCACCCTAGGCAAGATCAATTCAAGCTCCCACACCTAATATACCAAAAATATTTATTCTGCATATCATCATGTTGTATAATAAATACTACTGCCAAAGCAAACGATACAACTGACATCTTGCAAACGTTTCGATAACAACTGTTATCATCTTCAGTGCATAGCAATGTTGTAGATTACGAAAATAAAAACGTTCGGTGGACATTAGAAACGTTTATTAGATGAATAAAATTTATACCAAATTGCGACATACCTATTCCAGTATATCATAAGAAAAATATTGACCCTTGTGTAACAAAATTGAAAAACTGCATGAACGCAAGTTCCATTCACCTTCATCATGCTCATTAACTTTTACTTGATGTACGCTTGTCACTTTCTCAGCCACACAGTTGTAGTTTTTGGCTCTGTTTCGGCGCCCCTTTCAGCCCAGCGCCCTAGGCAGCGGCCTAGTTCGCTTAATGGTAGCGCCGTCACTGAATTACACAGATTTTGCGACCATTTCTACCGTTACTGACTTCTTTTATGAGCAATATGCATTCAACATTACGTCACATTTGTTCTTCAAACTTGAATCCACTGTATTTCTTCTCGATAATAATGTACTAATGCATGATATTTACAATATTTGTCTGTTCTTATTTTGTTTGTCCTGGCTCCACTGTCAGCTAGGTAAGCTTGAGCACTTTAGCTGTTGGATATTTTCGTTCATAAATTATTATCTTTTGTTTGACGTTGTTTTCGTCAAACATTAACTTTCGGTGCAACCTCAGATCCGGGTCAACGATGACTTCGCCGTTACGAAGCTCGTGACCACTTCACGTGATGATCTCATGTTTCAAACTAATTGTTTTCACGCGAAATTTAGCAAAACCTATGTGCTAACAACAAACGTTTTGAGAAAAACAAGAAGGTTACAGAAAAATACGAATTTTCCGCTGTTTCACCACGTTCACCTTGACATTCGTTGCAATATCTTCGGGCTTATCGTGTAAAAAAATAATCTTCTTGTAGAAGACTAAGATGAACATTTTGAACTTATCAATTGAAAACGCACTTGTGTATAGCAAGCATGATTTTTGCTGCACTCTCCTTTTTGTTACCAAAATGAAAAATCAACACGACCCTTTCTGTGAAACTTAAAAGGAGCCATTCTTTATTTGTTTACTTTCACTTTTCAAATAAATAAGCGTTTTGGAAAATTTTCAAGGTCAACGAAAAGCAGCAGCTTTCGTTGAATAAGATTTGCTTGCGGTACGACAAATACTAAGTGAATATTTTCAGTCTGTAGAATATTGATATTACAATCATTGTTGAATTGTTGGGTACAGCTATACCATTAATGTGAATAAAGTGTGTGAATTTTTTTACATTAAAAGCACAAGAGAAATATTTCAGCAAAGCGTTTTTCACTAAATTTCTGGTTGAGAGCAATATAAGGCGGTTAGCAGAAGCCTGGGTAGTTTGCCTTTTGTCTGGTCGGTCAGGCTAAACACTTGTTGAAGCAGCGTAACAGGGAATCATCCAGTGATCACCTACGTTGAAACTTTTTCAATTAAAATTCAACAATATGAAGCTGATCAACCACAGCCCAAATAGAAGAATCTTTTTCAAAGCTATCCCACCTCTTTTTGTGTTATAGACATGTTTCATTTCGGCGCCAATTGTATTTTCACATTGAAACGAAACTATAGAAAAGATGAAGATAACACATTGTATGGCTATAAATAAAATCTTTCGATTGCAATAGTATACACGTGTAATTAACCAAGAATAGAAAAAGTTTTGAAAGAATAACACGCATGAATGTACTTACCACAGAAACTCGGAAAAAATAAATCAGAAATTCCGAAGACAAGACACCTTCAGGCAGCTCAAATGATCCACACCAATGCTGGCTTTTTGACTTGCTGGAATGGCACACCCTTTATCGACTGTGTGTTTTGGTGTTCTGTTGTTATGCAACCTTGTCAGACCAACAGCGACTGCGTTTACTGCACTGATAATACGTTGCAGGAATTCTTTTAAAATTAGTACCAAGGTAAAAGATCATAATTTTTGGAAGGATACTTATCAGTAATAAAAACCTCTTGCGGTGTTCAAGTGGATCTTTGAATATGTAACAATGATCAGGACCTCATCCACTAGATTTTATACAGGTACTGCAGACCGATTAGGACTGATATGAAAGGCTTGAGACGAAAGCATGTCCCTTGTTGCCGCAATATCTTATAGACTTTGCTGAATTTCGGCAGAAAATGAAAGGTTTTACAGCAAAAGTTGCTGTTAAGTTCTAGGTCACCAGCAAAAATAAAAAATGCATGTTATCTAAACGCAAGAAAATGTTTTTATACGTATGGCGAAAACTGTGCCGCGCCCTCTGTGGAAGCGGATATGGGCGCCTCAGAACAGCCGCAACACTCCTATAAAGCCAAACTGAATTTTCAAAGATAAAACCTCGTTTTTTATGCTTGCCCAAAAACTTTTGAACTTTCTTTTTATAATTAAAAGAGTTTGGTAGTGCTTCAGTAAGCGCTCAGTGAATATTGATTGTTCTCGCGCTATGATCTCGAGTTGCAGTTTGTGACTTGTCAAATGATTGGGGTTTGTTGCGAAGATACACCCGATGATGTTTTTTTGTTCTTTGCGCTAGACAGATATATGCTAGATGCCTTGAACTGCAATGCTGCACAATGCCGGATTTAGACTTGCATGTTGTGTACGGGCGCACACGGGCCTCCATATATGTGGACCTCAGCATAAATGCGTAAAACTTTAGTTGGTTTAATTTCTAACATCCGTTAGAAATTTGCAAACTGCTAAGTCTGTAAAGCGAATACTTGAATTAATTGAAATGTTTTGTTTTGGAAATCTTGGTAGCGGGCGGGGATGGTTTGTGACTACTTTTGCAGCAGAATGACCAGTAGGTGTCGCAACCGTACCCTTTGTTTGATGTCATCAGTAAATTTGCTGTTGCTAAACTCGTAAGGCTTCTGGTCTCCTTTGAACATTACGCGATTCCGTCTCAGGGTGTGTGTGCGTGTAATTTTCAGTCATATTGTCAGTTCAAAGTCCAAAACGTATTCATAGGCAACAAGGGGCCTCTGCATGGTTTTGCACACACGGGCCATCACACATTAAATTCCGGCACTGACACTGTGCCACCATCGGTGGTCACCACTTTCCAAGAATTCACTCTCAACACGACCTATATAAATGGAACGAGTAAAGAAAGAAGTCAAAATCACATGACTGCTCGCAGTCGTCTGCACAATTTGAAAGTCACTAAATGTGTGTCATACCACAAGCACAAGAATAAGGTACTTCAAAGAATCTAAAGCAACATGATGTTCTAAATCGAATTCATTCACATTTTTCTCAAATAACGATTCAAAGAATGATCTCTAAAAGATCACTGTTACTACCTACATGTAAGCAAGGCGACCTTCACGCTTGGTTTTGAAATAAATCTTTGTAGTGGTTTTACAAATACTAAATTTTATGAAAATTCCTTTGGTTGGCTTGCTTGTGTAAGGAAAGTATCAGGTGGTTGATTTTTGTTAGTTATGCTATTGATTTTCTTCTGTACTGGTTTCTAGTTGGGAGTAGTAAAACAAATCAAAGACAAAGCACCAAATGCAAAATGGGCCAATTGTTTTCACAATAAAGAGGTGCTTGCAGCAAAAGTTTTTCGGAGGAGCTGCATCAAACATTCAGTTTTGGTATAAAATGTGTGATCGTTATCAAGGCAAGCCCATTACATCAGCGTTTCTTTTCGTTTTTTGCAACGAGATAGATGCTTATCATTAAGCATTGCTGCTGCACACAAAAATGCGATGCTGTCACGGGGTCGTGTGACGTAGCGTGTTTCTGTTCTGCGAGAAGAAATCACCTTTTTAAACTTTAGAAATCTAAAGCAACAGACTTCTGTGATACGGGCTGAAAAGTTTGCTTGAGAAAATTTTAATGCAAAGTTGCTTATCTTGCTGATGAATTTGATTATCTGAACAGTCTCGATCAACCTATTCAAGGTCCTGGTTTGACAGTTATTGATCACACTGCTAAAGTTGCTGCTTACTCCAAAAACCTCATTCCGTGGAAATGTTATGTGGCCCGAGATAAGTATAACATGTTCCCTCAACTAACGCATCATATTGCCAAAAATGGATTGAAACTAAAAAAGACATAACTGGGCACCTGGCTGCTGGGACAACTTGGCAAAAACTTTGTGCACTACTATTGCGAAACAATGACGCTTAATTGATGAAAATGACTGGATAATGATTCACTTATAACCAGGAATTTCCCTCAGTGTTGCAGGAGAGCTTCTGGAAATGGCGACTGAACCAATAAATCGTATCTCTTTTACATTTTTAGAGAAAAATATTAATATGATTCGGCAAATATCCGTTTTTGTGCTTGCAGGAACATAGAGTATCCAGCTGTTTCAAAATTTCTCACTAAGAGTCAATTCCATTAGCGACAACCTGGCTTTGTGACACTGGATTCAGTGCAGTGTGCATAATCAAACTGAAGCATCGATGTCGGTTGGAAGTTGAAAGCGACCAGCAGTTATGCTAAAGTAAGCCACGTCCCTATTACAAACTCACTGACAGCAAACAAGCGAAAACTTCTCATCGATGTGACTCTGATGTATTGTCGTTTCTGGTGAACAAAGGTTGAGAAAAAATCGTTTTCTCGTTTTAGTGATTTATTTTTGCGGTCATAAAAGATTTTATCAGCATATACGCAAACACTGGGGTTCACAAAATGTAACGAAATATAATTTTTTTAAATTAGGGTCGCTTTGAAAAAAGGTTGGAAATCGCTGTTGAAGAACCCTTTGTGAGTTCCAATTGAAACATGACTGTTTGAGATATTTGCGCTTAAACTAATTTCTAAAACAGCCATGTCATACCCTCTATGGACACATGTGACGGATCTGTAAC
>Ga0210059_1008863_pt1 | contig 15786 bp, 7 predicted proteins | sample Ectturendosymbi2_FD_188042 | JGI IMG/M metagenome (GOLD analysis project Ga0210059, IMG submission 188042) | Ecteinascidia turbinata endosymbiont from Florida, USA - Sample 2 (SPAdes) (version 2) | ecosystem: Host-associated > Tunicates > Ascidians > Unclassified | place: Key West, Florida... | reverse complement strand
ATAATTTGCCCAATTGAGCAAATTATTCCCGGCTGATTAATTGTGACCTTATAGTGAACAGTTAGTGCAGGGGTCTCAAACAAGAGGTGCGCGGGCCGAATGTGGCCCGCGAGGGCATTTTGTGTGGCCCGCGATGCTTTCTGGGAATATTCAAATAATAATTCAACATTTTCGTTTTTTGGTTTATTCACCGGTGCAGTGCTCGGCGAGCGAGTGAACAAGTTCCTTCAAACAAACGTAAAGACGGCTGGAAATGATTTGCCCGTAACTTACGTTACCATTCCCAGGAAATAAGATGAGTTTGGAAACATGAATATGACGTCAAATTGTGACGTCACGAACAGCGCACACCAAATACAAATGTCCACCAAATGCCACTGAATAAACTCCCCATGAAAATTTTCTGCGTACGCCACTGGGTTCAGGTATCGCCATTGTTGCGTCAGCGTCATAATGCGGCCCTCGGGTTACTTTAATCCTCATTTGGCTTCGGAGCAATTTGACTAGTGCTTCTTCCAGCAACCCTAGCTACAATTCCTGCCGAACGCACGCTATTTTGAGCGCTTGAAATTGCTGAAGTTGTTTTAGCTATCAAAATATTTTTAAAATGCTGTCTGCACTCAAAAATGGTATTAACATAACAGCACTTTTGCAGAAAATAACCTTTTCACTATCAATCACGATGATATCGAAGCTTTTAGTCCAATTGTGCCAATTTCTCAACAAAAGCCGAAAGTATTTTATATCTTTCCGATTCGGTTCATGCTCCGTAATATGAGATCCAGCAAGCAAAACACCAAGTTAAACAAAAGAACAAGGTTGAGAAGGTTCAATCGCCACGGCTTACTTAAGGAATTCCATTGTTTTCATCATGAAGTGACAATTGTGTCTGTCCAAATACATTCTTCCGAAAAACTTTTATTGAAATGCCAGCAACATGCGAAACAAACGCAAGTGAAGTACTAAAATCCTAACATCATTTCTTTTCATACCGATGCTTTCAAAATAATTTGTCGGAATTCTTGTCACCAGAGTTTAAAGCAAAGTTTCGAACCACTGGGATATGTAATCGCTGGGTGCAATACAAAGTTTATTCGGCTGAGGCCCCGGAATCTTTTTCATGCTTTGTAATTCTACTTCGAAACACAAAAACTGTGGTGGAGCTCAGCAATTTGAGCTGATAGTTTGTGAACCACAATAAAAGCAATTAGACGGTCCTACTTCAAACTTCCTTTTGGTCATACCATTGTGGTCAACTCTGCGAGGGAAACCAAAACATTGGAATTAATCAACATTTTCGTCTTAACCCAACGTTTTCAAACACTTTCAAATCGCAAGTTCAATCCTCGTTCATTCCTCTTTACTTCATTTATAGTTAAGCCCCGGACAGGCCACTTTTTTGACCCGAATTTGTAACTTTTTGCAACTCCAAAACTCGCCAGCCGATTGAGCTAAGAGAGGAGCTGTTCAACGCATTTATGGATGCAGCAAGTCTTCCAGTTCAGATTGAATAAAAATTTTCGTTTTGGGTTTTGGGTTCTCTGTTAGTGACGTCATAATGGAGGCCTATGTTCGCGACTTTTTGGCCAGCTGCACCTGGCCCTGGGCGTCAACCCACTGAGCCATTTATTTGGCTCAAGTTTTTTTGGAAACTTGTTGTGTTCCGCGTGATTGACTTTCTAGCATATCTGGAGCAAAAATATGGATCAAAAACCAAAAATTGGTAAAAAATTGTACTCTCACAAACGTTGTCCCTGTGTATAATACACCCACATTATATATGGCTATAACTCTCCAGCAGATTGAGCTAGAGAGCTGTTCAAACCCTCTATAGATGGGGAACTTTGATGGACTTTGTAGCGCTTCGGGTTCAAAAATTATGGCCAAACGTCCTGAAAAAGGTTAGATAAATCCCCACAACTTCCTGTCCTTCCAGTGTTTGGAGTTTTTTTGCATAACTTTGGAACCAGAAACGCTAGAATCTCGATCAAGGGCTCTAAAGACTCGTATTATAGCCTAGAATCCAGTAAAACTTTGAGCCACAATATCAGCTTGTTGGATCGGCTGATGACGTCATCAAAATAACTGCAAAGCATTCCCCAATCATTACGTTGTCGTCCCAAAACCCCAAACACAAAACGTAAAAAATTGTTTATTCTAAACTACAAGACGTCACGAGTCTTCAGAGGGTTTGAATGGCTCTCTAGCTCAATCTGCTGCCGAGTCATTGCTGGCCAAATTTTGCCCTGAGAGAGCAAATTATACCTCTTGTGAAACTTTTATATTTTTGTCAGAAACTAGATTTTCCATCCATTATTTTGGCTCCAGATATGCTAGCAAGTCAATCAAGGGCTCTAAAGACGCGGATCCAGGCCCGACACCACGGGGGGCTTTGGTGCCCCCCCAAACGAAGCTCCCCAAAATTAAAATATGAAACAATATAAATCAGTGGAACTTGTTTTAAATTTTAATGTCAATCCCCCCTGCATAAACGTCAAGCCCCCCCGCACACACGTAAAGCCCCCTATTGATGACTTTCTGGTGACGGTTCTGCGCGGATCACAGCCTAGTTTCCAAAAACAGATTGAGCCAAGAAAATGGCTAATTGGGTTGGCGCTCAGGGCCAGGTAAATTTGGCCAAAAACTCGAAAACATCGCCCATGATGATGTTAACCCCTTAAAACCCCAAACCCAAAACGAAAGATGTTTTCTTTCAATCTGAACTAGAAGACTTGCTGAAACCGTAGATGGTTTGAACAGCCCTCTAGCTCAATCGCTGGCGAGTTATAACGTTGCAAACTTTGCAAAATAAGTGGCGCACCCGGGGCCTAAAGGGTTTAAGTATTAGTAGGGAGCATTCTGACTGTGGTTCATGTCAAAACACTCTTTTCCGTGGACACACACGATCGAAGTTTGTTAAATCAATCACATAGTTTCTTCCACAGAAATTGTCTTTCAGAGAAATTACCAGTTTTGATATCTGTGCTATTTAGGGTATTACGCGCAAATTCGGGAACTTTCTGCATTAGATCTTTTTCAAAATGAATTCAAACATTTTAGCTTAACACTTTGAGAACCGGCGTACGATGTATTGTTACTTCGATTTCGGCCTAAAAAATAGCAGTTTTCGGTTGCCTTACCAACGCCCTAGCTCCTCCGCCGATTGCGCTAGAAAGCTGTTCAAGGGCTCAAACGGATCAGCCAGTCTACTAGATTGCACTCGAAAAAATTTTTGGTTGGGGGTGCGGATTTTTTGTGACTGACGTCATAAGTGAGGCAGTTTTGGGGTTATTTTGGCTCATGTTGCCTGGCCTAGGACCCAACCGCTAGGCCAAAATGTTTCGCTGAAGTTTTCATTGGTAACTAGGCTCGAGTCCGAGTTTTTTGAGCCTTTGATCGACTTTCTAGCGTTTTTGGTTCAAAAGTTATGATCTAAAATAAACAAATTAATTAATTAGCTAATTAGTCAAATATTTTTACTAACTTACATCATAACTTTTGAACCCGAAACCCCAACACGTCATCCAAAGTATCAAAAGACTTGGATTGTAGCCTAGTTTCCAGTAAAAACGTCAGTGAAATACTACCACCTAACGGTTGGCGCCCAGGGCCAGGTAAAGTGGGCCAAGCTGGCCTAAAAGTCCTCCACTTATGACGTCACTCACAAACAAATGCACCCCCAAGCAAAAAATTTTTTTCGAGTGCAGACTAGAAGACTTGCCGCGTCTTTTGAGACTTTTACCGGGTCTGCAGAGCTTACCGGAACGGAGAAAGTCCCGTGAAAAGCCATGTGCGTTTAGGCGTTTTTTTCCGAAAATCCCCGAAAGCAGCCGGACGCAAATTTAGATAAATTTGTCCAAAAACTTTTATGCGACAAACTTTCTCCCTACAAATTTTCTGTAACTGTTAGTAGAATATATTTCCTTTACCAAGTTTCGATAGAGTAGAAAATAGAAAATTTGTTGTTTGAAATTTGCTTCTTAGTAGTAACGCAACTAAAATGAGTCTGCTAGGCTGTGCAACAAGATTATCAAAAGCTAGCTGGCTCAGTATCATTGACCATCTGCCTCACAAATATGAATTTTCTCGTTCTATTCACATTCCAGTTGATGTTGCCAGCAATGAACCTCGCCTAGATGTGGTAAAGGTCGAAAGCTGCTTCCTTCTCTGAAGACATATGTGGCATGTATGACATTATTTATATTATGACTATGCCGTGAGTCTCACATTGTCTGTTCAACTGCACAAATATGCAACAAACAGTATGGCAAAATGTGTTCATCCAAACACTGTAGTTAAAATTCAAAACAAACACTTTTTGCCTAGGATAAACTACTAGCGTGTAGCTGGTGCCCTACAGTATACTCGATTTCTACAGTGTACAATTAATGAAGCACATTAATGAAATGCCTTCTTTCAACTCTCACAAACTGAAACTCCGTTTTTTATAGCAACATACCGGCTGCCTGGTCAAGGATGTTGTTTATAAAAGATTCCACTTCCTGTTGAGTGGTTTTTCGAGCATCAGGATATCTAAATAAAAAGTTTTGTACAAGTTTGTCTTTTAAGAGAAAACACTTGACAAGATATTCAAGCACGTAAACCAAAATAAGCTATTTTAAAATTTTCTCATCTATGCGCTTTTCTTAAATTTTCTTCGATTGTTACATAACATATTTCGGGCATTTTAAGCAGGGTTGAAGTTTATTTTCACTGCGGCAACATGAAGATGGAATACTTTCTTCAAATGTTCATCAAATAAAAAAAACATCAAACAGTTAATATCCTGCATATAATCAAATTATGCAAAGAATATCTACAAATTAACAGCGTCTCACACGTGATGTTACATAAGAATATATTTATAATGAAACATGCCTGTTACAAGGTTCTATGCTATTTCGAACAAACAGTGACTACGATCAAAATTTCGTAAAGGATTCTTACAATTTGTCACTTATCACTAAACAGAAACTTGTGATATATTCTTTGTATGTCTTACCGCGAAAGAAGAAAGTAACCAAAGAAAACATTGACCATTTCTCCACTTATTTGGGCAACATTCGATGTAAATTCAGTGTTCGAGCTTTCGTTAAAAGAGAGTGTCCACGTTTCATTCATAATCGAATTCTGAGAAATAGGAAAAATTTGAAAATATTTCGTATTGCTCGCACCCTATTTATACAAAAGTCCTTGTCCAATCGCTTCTTAGCTAGCATGACGTTGATGCATGCTACACATCTGAAAACCTTGTTTGAAAAATTTTTGTAGCTTGTTAGTTGAAGCAGTACGTCAGAAATGGAAACAAAACTTCCTGGTGTTTTTGCAGCGATTTCCGTTTTGTGAAACAACCTTGGCACGAGTAGAACTTGTTTGCTCTGTTAACAACTGTCTGGTGCTGATTATGATGAAAACAGCCGTGTTTGAAACAGCAGATAGATCTTACCAGTTAATTAACTGTCGTCTGTTTAAAGCTTTAACAACATGAAATCTGCAGTTTTTATTAAATGATGAAGGGGCTTTTTTGACCAGTCTGCGACACAACTCATTAATTCTTCTAAAAACTAAGAACGAATTTTATCGCATGTCGAAAAATTCACAGGAAGCTTCATCACAAGGTTATAGAATAAAGACAGATAACTAGACTTTACTAAGATACGTACATGTGTTACAACCTCTCCGGTGGTGTTGCGTTGAATGTGTGATTCACCACGAACGGGATGTGCGTGAAGAACAACACCATACATATATGTGTCGCGAACAAGCAATAATAGAGTGATCATGGCATGTGAACTCTATTGTTGCTTGCTGCCACAGTGCGAAGCTTTGCGCATATGCCGCTCGGGATTTCCGATCGCAACATATGTATATTAAATCGCATATTAGTAACGGAACAACAAAAAACTTTTTACAGAGCAGCTAACATGTTTTGTCCTGCTTTGTAGAGGTATTATATGCAAAAGTAAAGGAAGAGTGTGATTTGTAGTGTCTGCATTCCATTATGAAAGTGAGAATATCCTTTCATTTGGGATATTTTTTATTTGTCTTAACCTTAAATGCCATAGCGATGTCTTCTGCATCTAGAGAAGGGGTTCCCAACCTGGGGTACATGTACCCCTAGTGGTACATCTGCCTCTCTGAAGGGGTAGACTTAAGGTTAGCAATAGAAGGGAAAAGTATATTTATATGATATTTATTTCCAAATATTTATACATGTATCAGTGAATAGTAGCCTACTTTCAAAAATCATTATATGTTGATTGTTAAATATATTAACTTTGAGACATAAAATGGAGCATACTTCTATAGTTCTAACAATCTAAAAGTTTTATTGGCATTCAGTGGATTTTTGTTATTTTACCCAGCCTTTTTGTCATAAAAAACGTTTAGGAGTACATGTTAATCTGTCCAAATGCTGAAGGGATACATGGTCAAAACAAGGTTGGGATCTAGAGAGTTTGTGCCATTTCTGTTAAGCACCTCGAGTTACGTGAATAGTAAATATTTTAATATCTTTGAAGCATTGTCACAATTCAAAAAATGGGTACTATAATGTTAAAAATATATAGAGAGAAAATACGAAGAGTGCAAAATGCTTCAAATTATCTGTTTGGAGCATTTTCACAGAGTGTTCTTTGACTTAAAAAACAGAAAAATTGGGTTATTTTGAGGCGGCATCATAAAACACTCCACAATCACCAAAGCCCTCAATGCTAATTAAGAGCGATTTTTGTGTATACTTGCAAAAACGTGGTGGAGATGGTAGTCAAGTTTCATTTATTCATTCATTCATTTTCGTTTTAGCTTTTCTTCTGGGGATGGTCGCAAGGGACAGCAGCCAACCAATAATATCAAAGAGTTCTGCTGGCTCAACACCAAGATGAGACCAAGGAAAGTCGGAGATGGAGTCACGTCAACTGATCCTTGGACGACCACTGGGATGTTTTCTCGTGGGTGTAGCCAACAGTACTTGCCTCGCCAATCTTTCCTGTGACATTCCGGACATATGGCCGAACCAAAGTAGCCGGGATCTCTTCATTCAGAGGAGAATTGGCTGGACATTCACGGCTTTGCGAGTTTCACAGCTGCGCACTTTTTTGCGAATTTTCACACCGTGGACTCTTCGCAAATATCCCATATCTGCCGCTTGCAATCAGGATAGTATTCGTTCAGTCATCACCTGAGATTTACGACCAGAGGTGAGGTTGGAACAAAGACCGATCCAAAAGCCGACAGCTTTGAGGTGTTTGAAAGCTCCAGTTTTGTCACCAGAGCGATGAAGCTCATGCAGAGCTACATATGTTTTACCAATCTGTCTATCAGTATCCTTGTTCCGCCTTCCGTCATTCGTGAATACCATCCAAAGATCGTTGAACTTCTCTACCAGCTGCCGTGTACTACTGTTCACTTTCAGCATAAACTACCCTGGGGTTCTGGAGAAACACAATACCTCAGTCTTTTTAGTGCTAATTCTCATACTGGCTTTGTGTGCAGCAGAAAATCGACTTAGTGAATACTGGAGACCCTGTTGAGAAAATTCTAGCAGAACCAAATCATCCGCAAAAACTAAACGGTTGGTGCTGTATCTCCAAACAGAGTCACCCTCGTGACTGTCTATCTAAATCATATAGTCAATGAACAGAAATGGTGACAGCACACAGACACACACCCTTGACGGAGTCTAACATCCACGGCGTAAGGTATCGTATTTAACTCCGCCGACACAGACACATATTTCTGAGCGGGGACAGTGACTTGATGGCCAGTAACTGGCGGCCGTAAAGATCGTACTCCACCACTTTTCCCAAAGCTTTGCACAAGACAGCTTGTTCTATGCTTTCTCGAGGTCGACAAAACATGAGTAGACGTATTTGACATACAACCAAGATTTTTTGAAAACTTGCTGGAGAGCGAAAATTTGATCTGTACTGCACTTGGAATCATCGAAATTTGGTTCAATTATTTCGTACATATTTTTGAAAGCACTTAGCATACCCTTTTGGAGAGGCTGTGGAGAGATATGCCCGAGTAGTTGGTGCATTCACTCCTATCTCCCTTTTTGTGTATGGGAATGACCGTCCCTGTTTGCTAATCATTCGATACCCTTCCAGGACACCATGCAACCTTAACACACACGAGTCAGCCAAAGAACTCTTTGATTCAAAGCTTTGAGCATTTCAGGTCGAATTTCATCGCAGCCTGTCGACTTCCCAGCCTTAATTTTTTTGACATCTAGGACGACTTCTTCTGTGGTAATCAAGTTTACAAATTCTAGTGTCAACTGCAACTGAAGGTGAAGCTTCAGTTTCATGTGTGCATATAGGTTAAATATTTAGTTGGACTTCTCGCATAGCCAAGAAAGTAAGAAGTATGGGAAGCTGGTAGTAGATATATTTTACCCACGTTTTAAAACATCAAAACAAGGCAAAAAGTAGAGAGAAAAAATTCTATTTGATTAAAAGCTGATGATGCGTATACATCATAGGCGAAATATATACCCTGTAAGATCTTAAAGTGTCTGATTCTTTGCTGAGAAAGGATCTTTTTCTATAGACAATGTAGGGAGAAAAAAGATTGAAAAGCATTATTCATTTGTAACAATAACAAAAGTGACAATAAATGCACTTCTTATGTAAAAAAAACTGTGATCAAAGTAAAAGTTTCATAACAAAATGTTACCTGCAATAATCAAATGTAAACCGTAATTACTTTTGAATCATAAAAGCGCAAAAAAATGTTCTTGTTACTTTTGGATTATAAGGATGTAATGTAGAAGAATCTGAGAAAGAGCCTCGGCAATGTGAGCTTAGTTTTCATGCTTACCGTAGGAAATACCAGTCACAGTAATTCTAACAAAGTAGGTTCGAATTTAGGAGTATTACTTTCAACAGTACACCAGATGTTGAACATAACTTTACATTTGGACCATTAGCAAACTACGTTGCTGCCATTAATAATTTTTGATAATGTAGCGTATGTTTATCCTACTGCATGTAAACGCTTACTTGGGAACTGGTGAGAACGAAGAAAACTTGAACAACTGTTGGGTCATTGGCGCCATAAACTTGAAATACGTGATACTTCACTTGATACGGCTGAACTCTCACTACTCCATCGAACGAAACCTGAAATCCCGAACCATCGGCTCCAAGGTTACTTTCTTCCTGCAATTAGCAATGTTCAGATTTTAAATGATAAGGATTTTTTAATATTTCGTCAGAAAACATGTCTCTCTCTCCAAATCCCCCCTATCAACAACTATGCCTTCTTCCGAAGCACCAACTTCAAGCTGTAACTGACAACATACTTTCATAAAATTGCATAAAAGGTTTTATGAACATCACTTAGCCCGCCACATAATTTTAGCAAATCTACTGTAGCGAGATGAAGAGCGAAACAATAATTTACGGTTTTTTGGTTGGTCGGCTGTGTTTAGACGAAACACTATGCCCATTTTCTGCTTTTCAACAAATTACCAGGACGAATTGCACAAAGACGGTTTGAGAGCATGGTAGCGCGATTAAGTGTTCAGTTGTTTCCACACAACTTCTACAAACGAAATTTGGAGTTTGGCAGGAGCGTGCAATTTTTCAGAAATTTGGTTACTTCAAAAGACTCAGCTAAATTCAGTGGCGGATCCATAGGAATGCAGTTTGGGGCAATTGCCCCAAGCGTCTGTGAAACCCCGATGAATGGTGCCCCTATTTGATATAAATCCACCTTTTTAGCAGCCTATCGACGTATCGGATAGATTAAAAAATACTCTCAGGGATCTCCAGAAGTTTTTGTCCGAGGGCCACATAAGCTAATACAGAGCATGCCGAGGGCCGTACTTATTACGTAATGTGATTGTTTCGGGATATGTTATATCCGAAGAAATCAACACATTTTCTGTAAGAACATTTTTGTCATCACTGACAATATGTCTTCGCGGCCTGGACGAAATCGCTTCGTGGACCGCATTTGGCCCGGGAGCCGTAGTTTGGAGACCCTGCTCGAAACCAAATGTTCTTAAACTTTTTCAGTCACGTCTCCTTCGGTGATAGTCATTGACACTCACGCCTCACCTAACCTCAAAATGAAACACAAAATCAGACCGACATTTTATTTATCATTCTCCTATTTAATTGGAAGGAAGCAACTGTCTTTTAGAAACTTGTAGTTTAATTCGACGCTTTGTTGAAGACAACGCATATCGCAAATCAGCTTCACATTCCAGTTTGTTCCGCGATTTTGTCTTGCCTGCTTTGTTTTGATTATGGCGTTTATAGTGAAAAGATAATAAATTTACGAATAATAAAAAGAATGCATTTAATATTTTTTAAGAATATGACGTTGCCATACCTGAGCCCCCTTTGCGAATCTTTCACGCCCCTCAGTTTAAGAACCCAGGATGTAAGCCATTACTCGATCTGAACCGGGTTGGCAGGCCTCCCTAGGGGGCGTCGATAAATTTCCATGTGGGCGGAAACCCTTACGCGCTCTACAACATGTGAAGTTTTTGAACAGTAAAGTGTTCCGTCCAATTTACATATTTTAAGTCAGGGATTTGAACAAAGGACAATTTCTTAAAAAAGCCGTGGTGGAGAAAAGGTTAATAGATCCAATGATATACACTAAACAGTGCTTTAATCTTCGTTGAACTGCGGGATTTACGTGCCGGACTTTTATCCAGTCTCTATTATTGAATAGTATCAAAAATTATATTCTTTCGTAAAAACACTATTGTTCCATTTTTCCTTCCGCATGACCAATACCCAGCTTTGCTCAGGTAATCGCAAACGCAATCGTTTTGCTAACACAGAACGTTTTTCGATTTGCTGTTGGGCTGTACAAAATTGGTCTGTCTTCGTTAAAAGTTTATTTTTAATGCCTGATGGCAGCATAGAAAGGAAAAGCAGTAGCGAAAATAGGAATGTAATATGGAAAACACACAGTCATATATCTCATGCAAGATTTTATCAAACCCTCAGGCCGCTTCTAGGCAAATGTCATCTATTGGATAGATTTTGCAGAGATAAGCGTCGCCTTGATCAGGTCGTGCAACCGAAAATTTAAAGGAACTGTTCAAAAGTGACAAGCTACAGCAGCGGTGCTCACACTTTTTCAGCAGGCGAGCTACTTACAAAATGAACAAGTCAGATTGGTCTACTTAGTACAAAAATGCAAAACATATATCCAGGGTTTTTTTAAGGCGTTTTAGGGACCCAATCCGGGTTCCTAGAATTGAAAATCAGGTCCCTACAATCAGAGAAAATCATCATCAGGTCCCTAGAATCAAAGAAAATAGGGTCCCTATAATCAAAGAAATCGGGTCCCTACAGGTTCACATCGGGTACCTAACATTTTCCTTAAAAAAACCTGATATATCTATTATATAGGTATATTGAGAATTCTTTTTACAATCTATGTTAATGTATTGCATACCCACAAGACCCCATGTTGCACAACACACTTAACTCTGCATATTTTTTGTCATTACCTGGCATTCATCCGATGACTCAAGGCGATCTACACTGAGGAGTTGCCAGGAGTAGTCGCGCACGATTCTTTGTTTGTTTTATTGCGCCAACCGTGCACGAGCGCAGAATTACCCGAAGCGTATAAGCAACCGGCGGTTAACTACAGGCTATGTTAGATCGCTCAGTGACAGCTTACATTTTCATAACAGCAAACGTAAAACGTAGCCTACATGTCATGTGGGCTAAACATGACGTGCCCTACCTAGATTGAATGTAGGCCATGCTAAACATGACTACTGACAACCTCAGACCTGCCAGCAATAATTTTTAGAGAAATGTTCAGCTCAGCACGAAATCAGATGCTTTTTTATGGACCCATGATCTGCTGTCTCTAACAATGTTTTTCTCAAACTGCTGTACAATATTTCTAAAGTTGCGTTACTGCGTTATAGTCGCGTTTCGTACAAAATTATTGAATGAATCAGCAGGCGAAGTTGGTCATTGACTCACTACAAACTTAACATTTCCCGCTGTGACGTGGAAAACATTTTCTGATCATTCAGAATGCCCTTGTGATGCAATAAACACCTTCCAGGGCAAATTGCCAGCATTAATTGCTTGACGTTTTTGGGGATGTTTGTCTCTACGCAAGGGGTGGCCAAACTACGGCCCGCGGGCCGCATTCGGCCCACCGAACAGTTTAATCCACCACGTCAAATACCTTGCACATCTTTTTCAAGCACCACTTTTCCCACTGTGGACAGCAGTGCAACAGCATTGGCTGCTGCTTAAATAAAAGTGTAAACAAAATGGTGTGATTTTATTTTTATCATAATGTACTACAATACATTTGAACAACCTATTTTTGAATAGATTACGTAACCCTTCAGTGGCCAGACAGTTGCGAATTCGGCCCTTGGGTCAAAAAGTTTGGCCACCCCTGCTCTACGCGTACCTAGTGGCGTAGCCGGCCCAAAAATTTGGGGAGGAAATCTTTTTATCTATAAGCGAGCAACAGTCTTTTCTTTTGGACGGACAACGGCTCTCAAAGCATAAAATGACAAGGAACGCTAGAAATTTGGGGGTAATGGCACCCCTGGCTACGCCTATGCGCGTACCCCAAGGGTTTTTTCTTGGTGAGGAGGGTTGTGCTTGTTTTCGAAATAACTACTTTTTTTCGACCTGCAACTTATTTTCTATAGGCAAATGACTTTGATAATCAATAGCATTTTGTTTCAAACAGTTTGTGATTAATAACTTGCCGCTGGTTGGCAGGTATTTTTGTAACCAAATATCGCCATTTTGGGTAAACAATGGTGATGTGCAACAAAAAATTGGAAAATTATCCTAAAGCAAACAAATATTAAAGTCCGGACATCATGTGGGCTACTTCTATTCCATGCACATCTGCAATTTTCGAACACTACGGCATGGGTCTTGTACAAACTGCCAACAAAGGTTGCTGGCAGCATTTCGTTTTTTTCGTGTATTTTTTGTGTCACTTTTATGCCTGCCCCACACGTTCTTTCGGCGTGGGCCTGTGCTTGTTTTGCTAATAATAAAAATTTTTTTGGCTAATCAACAAGTTACATTTTCAAGGTTAGATAAGTTCGAGAATAATTTCTGAATTGTTGTTAAAGGACGCTTCTGCTCTGGAAATGTCCCAGTAAGCGTGGGTAATGGTGAGAATGCAAATTGACCAAAAGGTCTATGGTTTAACCTGGTTTGTAAAAAAAAGTTACCTGAGCAGTTGGGTCTTCACTGCTATGCAGTTAGTACACATCCGGATGAATTTTTCCTGAGCTCACCCCTAAAAATATTCCTGGATCCGCCTATGAAATCCCAGTATTTTTTACCAAGTACTGTATATACATAAAGTTATTTTTTCTCAATATACTGTAAATTTCTAACGAATTGTAAGAATACATGCCTCTAACATTCTTTGGGTACAGTGCGGGTGAACTCTTTGAAAATAGCTATATCATTCACACACCACCAACCTTGATTTCCACGTCACCAGAACCATTCACCGAAAGCAATAGGAGAAACGGATGCTGGGCAACACTCACGCCAATGAAAAGATCGTCAGGGTCGCTAAAGCAAGAGGAAAAGTGATTCTTGTTTATAAAAATGCATAGGCACCTACGAAGATTTACGTTGATCGATCACACAGAAATTTTCACAGCAAATCAGTTAAATTTTAGAAATTGCAAACCCTGGTGTTTTTCACAAGGAAGGTGGCCGCAGCTGTAGAGTGTCCGTCTCTCAATCACAAAAATTGGTGCGCGATCAACAGCCACCGAGTGGATCGTCGCTGCGCTCATTGGGTAAGAGCGTTAACCTCAACCATCCCGGAAAGAAGCATATTCAGACTTAAGCCTGCCGTCAATTACCGCCACCCCAAATCACAGCAAACAGGAAGTGTTATCACAGCGCTGTGCATACTATTCCATGACTGATGTTTACATATGTTTTGATAGCATACTGAAATAAATATGTAAAAGAACTTAGTCAAATGGACTTAAATTTATTTCGACAATGCTGAAAATGATATCCGGTGAACGTTACTGCTGTTTACCAAATGACTCACCTGAAGGTGTCATTGTACACAACTTGTTGATAATTTGCTCTGTTTGATCTAACGGAGAGCTGCCGAGAGGAACTTAACGTTAGAAGTCCAAAGCACGTTTTGATGCATTTTTAAGCACTAACTACTAGAAAGAGTTGATACCTTGTTGCCATTATCGTACATGTCATTTTCACCATCTCGAATTTTTTGACTGTCTCCATCATAAACGTAGTTGTATGCTTCAGAAAGCGAAGCATAAGCGCATGATGCAAACCTGGACAAAGCCTTTCCTTGATTTTCAATCGCTGTTTGGCCTGAAAAAACATAGTAATGTCAATATAAAACCTATTTTTTTGCTTTTTTACAATCATTACAAGCTCATCGATGAAAGTGTATGAGAGATACATTTCATTAGAACATTTCCATCAACTACAAAAGCATACCATCCTGCACAACTTTATTTTCATTCCCAAAATAAACAATTTGTTCTTGCGCATTTTCTTTGATGTTTGTGAATGATATTTGTGCAGCTTTTTGCAACAACTACGATTTTTTATGTTTCGGGTCGTTTTCCCTGTGTGTTGCAAGTAGTTCAAATGCAACATTTTCATCCTGCAAAATCTAATTCAAAAAGGTTAAGCGTATAAGCAACCGGCGGGTTCCTGACGGTATATTCTCTATGAAAGAAAAATCGAACTTTTGGCCAAGATAATCTGGTGTGAAACCACATAAAAAAACTCACTAAGTGAGCAGGTGCTTGTACCTTGACCTTCGAAATTTAAAAGTCTACATTTTCGTACGTTTCACACTGTGCTATTTCGGGAAGATACAGTACATCCAGTGTAATATGCAAACAGTGGTATGAAGCACTGTAGAGATTGTCAAAATTTATAAAAATTTTAGTCGCTGAGGATTCCTGCAAAAGCTGAATTTCTGTGGGATTCCTGCAAAAGCTGAATGAAAAAAAGGACAACAATGACCCTACATTAATATCTCAGCTGTTTGTGAGGCACTAGCACTGCATTTGCCGGTACTAAACCTACAAAATATTTTTTTTTTAAAGCGGCATATTTATCCTACATATCTTACGGGAAAATTAATAAAACAGGAAAAAACTAACAGTTTGTGAAAGTACAAACATTGTTTGAAATTTGTCATTGATAAGCTGCAGTTGAGATTCATATTCTGGTCTAACGAGGCTGTGTTTCTGCATTGCATATATTTGTTCTGTCTTTTATACTACATCATGGCGGATATTTATCACATGAATTGTTTGATGGAAATTAAGGAATACAATTTTCTCCAAGCAAATACTTTCATTCCAGCAACAGAACCGATCTTTCGAGTTGTGACACTGCAGAGATGGCAGTATGTGTCACAACGGCTATGTCTCCATCCATTTTTAATAAATTCATTTTCTATAGCCGCGTAGTTAATTAAAAACCCATTCAGTACTTTCGACTTTAGAATACTACTGAATACCATAAATGTTAAACTATTAAGGCCGAAAATAACTAGTAAGGACGAAAGCAACCATTATTATTATAGAGAGTTCTGATTTAAAAAGATTAATCATTTTGAGACTTCTTTTTCAAGCAGCATTTTATCGCATACCGATTTTAGTTCTTTTTGCCAAACAAATTCAAAGCGGTTGTATTTTCCAAACCTAGCTCAGTTCAGTTTCATTTATGCTTTTTTTACTCTTTTCGGAGTTTTAGTATTGGTCCGCGACGCTCATCTCCGTTTTTTTATGCA
>Ga0210059_1008862_pt1 | contig 15787 bp, 7 predicted proteins | sample Ectturendosymbi2_FD_188042 | JGI IMG/M metagenome (GOLD analysis project Ga0210059, IMG submission 188042) | Ecteinascidia turbinata endosymbiont from Florida, USA - Sample 2 (SPAdes) (version 2) | ecosystem: Host-associated > Tunicates > Ascidians > Unclassified | place: Key West, Florida... | reverse complement strand
CAAAACAGCCTTTGCCGAATGAAGACGACCAAGCCCAGTTTGAGAGCGTCTTGGAAACACTTCATTCCTTGAAAACTATTGAAATGCCTTGTGCCAAGCTTTTGCGTACTGACTAATCGAAAAATAAACGAAACGTATTGCAATGTGTCGTGTGGTTTATTATGTCGACAAGCTCTCTTTTTGAAGCTCTCCTGTTGTTTTGGGTTGTACCCTGGGCATCGAACGTCACCTCTTCTCTCCCAAACTGAACGCATGCCAAAACAGAGTAAAGGTTTTACAAAATGATTTTTTTTTTTTTTCAAAATTGGAACACAACAAATCGGACATCGATTACATTGCGTGGCGCAGTGCAAACAGACACAAACATGAGAACAAGGTGAAAAGACAGCACTTTTTTCAAGTTCAAAACAAATCTTGCACTTCAACGGTGATGGCGGGAACATATGTGTCAGGTGTTGTCATTCTGCGACCATAAGAGAATATCGTTAGATGAGAGCAGAGTTGATAGCGATCTTTCCTCTAAACGACACTCACTTTCTCAGTAGAAGACCAGCAGGCACATGTTGTCCCAGTTTGCGTGAGAGTGGTCGATAGAAGTTTGTCAACCTGGAGGTGGTTTGAAATACAAAAGCGAATCCTTTCTGTTGCAATAGGTATTCACAATATGGAAACCACTTCGCATGCTCAACGAAAACGTCATCATCAGTTTTCCAGCATGACAAACCGCTGTCTCAGTAATAACACTTCACTCGATCGCCTTGACCCAGCTAGAAAAAAAATCCAGCTTTGGACATCTCGCTCGGCGACAGATTGGGGTGATGATGTGGCCAGTTTGGACCAAATGTTTGTAATCGAGCATCTTCGTCTCTTAGAAGAGGGTGACTCAAGTACAGGCAGGGAAATAATCCACTTTCTTGATTATAGCAGGTCGAAGAAACAGCTCAACCCACGTTTGTTGGATGTGTTAAGCAACGACTGATAGACTGTGGAACAGGCTTTATGATATAAGCTCTTTTTATCCCAACGCTTTTTCCTCATATTTGTTTGACCTTGTTTCAAAATGTTGTGACATTGTCAATTTGTGACAGAACTGTTATCAACGGTTGACAGAATTAAATCGGATTAAATCTGGGACTCGCCTGGGCACTCCAATCCTACACAATGACCAGCAGCATGCGACCCACTTTGTGACGTAAACTCAATTGTTAACCTTGTTTCTGTTGCATCACAGATGCGATTGCAGATCCCAATGGTGAAATTGCACCAACGCCAGTCAGTTGACGCCAGTGGCGTCACAATTTGATAATCGGATTAAAACGTGACATGTCTGGACACGCCCACCCTTGCAAGCGACACAAATCCCAATATGTGTAAATATTTATTTTGTTTTTGCAATTTTTTTTTTCATTTCATTATTTGCAAGTTTAGCAACTCTTGTCAGCTGTTCAGGGTTAAAATCTCTGTACTCCTCTTCTGCAAGCTATTCGAGCCTTTCGCAAGCGACCGCTGCTGGCTGATATGCAATCGCCAGAGTCGAAAATACTGCAAAACTCGCTTTGTATTTCTTTGGCATGCTTCATCAGTTCATTTATGTGGCTTGTCATGGTCTCACATTTTTCTAAACTTTCGTAGAATGATGAGGAATGAGGTTCGTTGAGGATTGAGGTCGTCATTTCATCAGCTTGTACTGCGATGCGACGAGCCATTTGCATGAAGTTTTCCATTGTTCTCGTTCTGACTTTTCGATGAGCTACCGAGCTTTATATAACCACAGATAGGCTTGTTTTTCACCTTTTGCGCAATCGATTGACCGAGTTTCTTTGTCACTGCATCATACCCAGGTGTTGTGGCGACCTAGTTAGCATTGTGTCGTAACAGTTGATTCAGTTACCATTGCGCCACACATTCGTGTTATGGCGTAAAAACTGACCTAGTCTGCATTGTACCATACTTGGGTATTGGGACATAGCACCTGACCTGGTTAGCATTGCATCATCCTGATGTGTTGTGGCATAACAGTTGATTTGGTTATTGTTGCCCCATTAATGAGAGTTGTGACGTAACGTTTGACCCAGTTTTTCATTGCACCACATATGCGTTTTGTGATGAAGAATTTGACTAGATCAAAGATCAGTGTGAAATTCTTTCGATGGCGGGTGAATGCATAGTCTAACGAAAACTTATACTGTACCACCGAGTAAGATAAACGCTTGCGTCAGTTCGTTTGACAGAAGCTTCTTGCCTTGCTAAAAGTTTGAGGGTTACAGGGGAATGACAGTTTTTACTAGCATTGACAGTTTTTACAAAACATAACCAGTTGTCGTGTGTTGCTTGTTGAGCCGGTCGTAATGAAAACCAGGAATGTTTTTCAAATGGCGTGAAATCAACAACGTACAAAAGATGAAGTTGCACTGTTTATCATGTTCGACTCTTGGTCGGATTTGTGAACAAGAAGTGGTGTTGCTGAATCGTTGCTGATAAGATGATGAATTTCTAAACGTTTGCTACTTTACAATAAAATAAATCGTAAGAGCACCGGTCGCACCATATGTAACCAGTGACGAAAATGTTCGTCTATCTTTCTAAGCGCATGCTGACACAGGTATTAGCATTAACTTTGGTCGGGTTCTCCAACATGATGAGAACTGGACAGCTGCTATGCCGAATTTCAGAACGATGTGTTACATGTTTTCGAAAAAGACGACACATGGTACGTTGGTGGTGGGTGCATATAACTTTGTCAATTGACATTGTGTTCAGTTTGTTTTTTGAAAAGTCGAGAGAGCGTCACAGCGGTGTAGTTAAGTTGTCAACAGATGCTATTGCAAATAGTTTGAAAACAGCAGTTGCACCGACACACGATTAACGAATCAAAACTGTGATACACGCTTTTGACAGATTTTACAGTGAAATTATTCGTTTGTGTTAAATTGATTCTGCTTGGACATGTTAGTGACAGTTGAACAATGTTGAACGTTTTGCACATTTGGATTGGTTGGAACAAAAGTTGATGCAAAACTTACTGGTCGTAACTAACACATCTTTTTCAGTGTCGTGCGTTTTGCTTACCCTAATGATTTGAGAAAAAACGAAAAAGAATCAAGTTACACTTCGACCGCATGATAAAGGTTAGAAGTGGGTGTGTGCGAAGGCAAAGTTATGCAAAAGAGGTGACTGCTAAACCTTCAGCCTGTTTTTTTGCAAACACAGTTTTCAAAAGGTTGGATAGTCGTGATGTTGAAATTCTGAACAGAGCATACGGACAGTGAAATTATTCGTTTGCGTTAAATTGATTCTGCGTGGACATGTGAGTGAGAGTAGGAACATCGTTGAACGTTTTGCACATTTGGATTGGTTGGAACAAAAGTTGATGGAAAATTTGCCAATCGTAACTAACGCATCTTTGTAACCGTCGTGCGTTTTGCTTACCCAAATGATTTTAGAAACAGCAAAAAAGAATAAAGTATCACTTCGAGTGCATGGTAGAAGTGGGTGCGTGCAAAGGCAAATTGGTGCAAAAGAGGTGACTGCTAAATCTTCAGCGTGGCTTTTTGCAAACATAGTTTTCAAAAGATTGGATGTACAGTTGCCGGTTTCAACTCGTCTTGTTGCAATATTCACTGGGGAAAGCGCACCTGCTGAAATACTTGTTTTTGTTTGGTTTTGTTAAAACAGAATAAATGGTCAGAGGGGTATGGTACGCAGAAGAGCAGAATGAGTTAGCAACTTGTGATCTGTGGATATATTTTGCTGTGATAGTAGGGTTTGCATGGTCATCAAATGATGTTCAAGTGAAGCGGACGTGAATATTTGCTTATCAGATTAAAACCTGGTTTGCACTTCCACCACACGGTCAGTTACAGGTTGAAGCAATGGTGTGGCCAGTTTGGATCAAAGTATCGCTCATGTAGCACTTGAACTTTGAAATGATTTGTACTTTCGTGGTTCGTTTATTTTGAACAATTGAAAACTTCCCAATAACCTTTAATGCCACGGGTCGGTTGTTGTTACTGACAACTCGCAAAACAGAAGTGAACGCTTGCTGCAACAGTTATAGGTGGTTTGTGTTTTCGCAAAATGATGCATAGTGCGTTGGCGATATGTTTCATAAGTTTTTTTATCGATCCTACAACTGTGACATTGCCTACAGTTTTTGAAAAGATGCTTCAATACAGCGACCAGGTGTCGGGGTGGTGCGGTTAGTTATCGACGTGCGCAGTATTCAATGCCATCAGACGGTGAAACATTCCCAGTTTTTGAAAAAGAAAGTTAAAGATACGACAGTTTACGAGTTTTGTGAATACTGTGTTCTGCGGAATCATAATATCGTACAAGTTTTGTTCAGAACAGGGAGAGTTGAATGATTACATACTGTCAGGTCATTTGCGCTTTATATTAAAGCAGTCGTAATGAGTAATACATCGTAAGAAAACGAAATGTTAACGATGACATGAAACAAACAGGCCAGCTTTGTGAATACTGTGTGTCGCAGAATCACACGGTCGTTATAAGTTTTGTTCAGAACAGGGGGAATCGAGTGATTACTTCTTACTGTAAATTAATTCACGCTTTGGGTCAAAGCAATCGTAATGGGAAATTTCTTGTTTGATTTTGTTAAAACAGGGAAACGTTCAGGGTTGTATGCTGTGTAAAAGAACAGAAAGCGTTAGCAGGTTGTCATCTGTGAATATGTTTTGCTTTGACACTAGCATCCACATGGTCATCAAATGATGTTGAAGTGAAGCAAGTGTGAATATTTGCTTATCGGATTAAAACCCAAGGTAGTGGGCATGCCTTTTCACAACGCAATCGGTTACAGATTGAAGCAATGGTGTGGTTCGTTTGTGGAACATCATCATAGGCTATGCGATAGTTGAGATGGTTTGTTGATGAGCGAAGTAACACTACACAAAGGAATAACAAAACTCGCAGAAAGCAAAAACATTTGGTAGAAAAGAAAATTTGAACTGCTAATGAGATCTATGTATTTAACATTCGAAGTTTGCAATGATTGCTACTTTCGTTAAAAGAAGTCGTAAGGTATGAAATGTTAACGATGGCATAAAAAAGGTAGACAAACTTTGTTAAAATGCTGCTCTGCAAAAATGATATGGTTATATTAATTTTGTTACAGAGCAGGGTGAAACTGAATAACTGTAAACGTTTTGCTTTGATACTAACGTCCACATGGTCATCTTGAATGATGTTCAAGTGAAGTGATCTCAGCCGGTTGCGTGAATATTTGCTTATCGGATTAAAACGTGGCATGCCCGGGCGCGCCTTGGGCTTCGACAATCAGTGACAGGTTAGAGTATGAGTATGAAGTAGCCGGCTTAGACTAAACCTCAATGTAACAAGTTAACTTAAAATATGAAATATACAAATTGGAAAAATTAACGTGAAAATGAAAAAATTACCATAATGTAAAAATAAGAAAACCATAAAAAAATATCAAAAACAGGAAAAAACATTGATAAACACGAAAAATATCAGACACACGAAAAAACATCAAAGATAACCAAAATTATGAAAACATTACCATAACACAAATGTATGAAAAAACATAAAAAATATTGAAAATATAGCCCGAGGGGCAGGGAGGCTGGTCGGGGTAGGGGAAGACCCCGATTCGCTACCTGAACACCTGAACCAGCTCCAAACTCCGTATGATCTTGAGGCTGACCCCCTTACTTTACTACTATGGTTCTACGTTCTATCAAGTAAAGTTAGCAAAATTTGTCTTTAATCATTTTCATTTCGGCTCTATGCATGTGCAACAATTGTCGCATTGGAGACGTTGTCAGTAGGTGGGCCACGAACCATTTCTTTAGTCATCAGTTGGGCCACATGCTTGAAAAGGTTGAGAACACCTGGTGTAGCGGGTTACAGGAAGTGTAAGTGGTACAGGCTGACGTGCTTGTAAGAATTCATTGACACAGACACACGGTGGGTCTACGGATGGTCGCGACCAAGGTTGCCAGAATGGCCAATTTCGAAAAATTTGGTCATTTTTTTAACTACGCTGGCCATGAAAAAACGCAATTAGCCAATTTGCCAAATTTGGCCATTTTTGACCATTTTTTTGGTTTGTCAGTGTAACATTAAGTTTTCATTAAATATTTTGTCTTTTTGTATGTTTTGGACGTCTTCATTTCATGTCACTGATTGTTACAGTAACACCATGGCACTTCAACCTTTTATTGCTTTGAATTGTGTAGTAATGATTTAGCCCTTGCAGTCAGAAGATTTTGTACAGTACAGATGTTTCAGTCAGTGATAATCTTTTGGTTACCATTGGTATCTGCTGCGCTCGTATTGTATCTGAAGACTGCTGCACTTGGTTGTGTGACTCATAATGTTATAGCAGAAGTCATGGGCGCAATTTGGTGGGGGACACGTCCCCCGTGACCCCACACTTTTTCAGGTGGATAGATATAATATGCAATGTCCTCCCACATTTTTCTTTTTAGGTTTTGCTTTTGGAGAGGTTTCAAAAATACAAGTGATGTTTGTTACGTTTTGTGTAAAGACCTTTTCATGTTAGATGGTAGGTGACACATAGCGAAGTTCATGTTGAAACAGAGTTTGGTGTGGTATCGCTGATTCTGTTTATAAAGTTTAGCTTCGTAATTTTTGAAATTTTTCAATTTTCTAGTGTCTGTGAAACATGGTTAAATGCTTTTCTCCGACATTTTAGCCTGTGTGGTACACTGTCAGAAAGGTTATTTTCTTGTAACAGTGAGAATATTACAGCTGATCATGTGAGAGACCACAGTACAGCCATTATTTGTTTCGTGCCGAAATTTAACGGGCCATGCTTTGACGTTGGTTGTCACGTATTCAGAAACAGGCAGCGTATAATTTAATGATGCTAGTGCACATGTTAGAAATTCATATTTTGAGGCAAATCTCTGTGAAGCTTTTGCCAAAGACAAAAATGCAGCATTTATGTGGAGACTTAGTTTTGGGATGGGCAGCTTTGCAAAAGACTGCCTTCAACTATTAGTGAACAGCATTTCAATCAAAACGTTGGAGAAGTTGCCTATAGTATTTAACCTGGCTGTATATTGACCTATAGCTCAAAACGTAGGGTTTTGACTCTGAAATAAGGATAAAATATATATTTATCCTCACTTCTTGTAAAGTCGCTACGATGGTGACCAACAAATAAAAAAGATATTTTTTTCGTGACTCCTAAACTTTTTGATCGTGCTGAATGCATTGGTTCGTAAGTCATCTGATTTACTTGAGTTTAACCAAACCCACAATGCAGCAACATTTTCATCCAAGTGCGAAATATTTGCATTACAAGCACATCACATCAAGTTTTGTTGAAGCATTCTTTTCGTGTCAAATGAGATACTTGGTACTTTTTTTCCAATTCACCGTTGTGCATTTTAATTTAATCTCAAATATTTTCGTGTCGTTATGCAAGTACAGTAGAACTCTTAGAATGAAACTTTTGGCTTGGTGCAGAGTTGTAACTCAGGCCGGGCTTTTCGGATCAGGCTAGGCTCAAGCTTAAGTTTGTCAAAATATTTCGGGTCTGCATACAAAGCTTTTTTTATAGCATTAGGTGTAACGATTTTTTTCTTTTGTGATATAGATTTGTTGTGCTAACCTTGGTAACTTCTGTGAGTGAACTGGTTGTGATTTTTTCAGCTAATTCTCTTTGCAAATAGAGCTGGGTTCTTTTCTTCTCTGCTCGGATTAGTCTCACATTCTTTTTGAGAAGGCGAAAGCGGTGACGAAATTAGCAGGCGATGGCTTTGCCTCAAAGAAATCAACCACTCACGCGATTCTTAGCCTGTTTTGAGAAGCTTACAAGCCAGTTTGTCATGCCTATAGTGCCCTCGTGGATAGTTTCGTGATAGTTTCTTTTTTTTCTTGAGAAAGATTTTATTCTGCAGTATTATCGCTTACCAACATGCTACGTTTTTGCCAGATTATGGCAATGTTTTGGTCAAGGTGGTTGTTATTTTAGGTCTGATAAACGGTGTACCTGCAGCTATACCCGAACACAATGTTTTTTGCTACTCTGCTGTTGCACATATCTGAACTCCCACGGTAAATTTGGCTTTCGGGCTTCAAAAGTAAATGTCGGGATCGAGCCGGTTTCGGGCTTACAATTTCAAGCTCGGATCGAGTTCAGGCTTCAAAATGAGGCCCTTTTGCAACTCTGTATGGGTATATATGCAGGGGCCACCAAGGGGAGATTGAAAGGATACATCCTCCTCTCACCAACAGTAAATATAGAGTGAAATCATTTTGTGAAGTAGGCTACGCTAATTTTAGGCCAAATGTTTTTGGTGCAGGTAAGAGGAGATCAATGGAGATTTTGTTAGGGGTGGGGTTGCATGCATGATGCCCAGTATCATTAAACAGATTTGTAGCTTTTTCAAAAAACGAAAATGTGCAAGAAAATATTTATCGTCTTTGTAACGTTAAGCGACTTGAACAAGACATCAAATCGTGCTGAAACCCACACTTGTTACAAAATGCATGAAATTTGATGTGTTCTATTGTGAGAGTGATATGCACGTGCGACCAATGCGATTCAGCATTTTGTGCACTCCAACTGACAGCTCTGATAAAACCCAATTGATATCTTCTACTATATTCCTGTGTTTGTTTTATCCAAGGACGATACTAATCGAATTAGGCTGAACTACAGCACCATGTCTAGCAACAAATTTAAGCATATTAATATGTAAATCATCTGCAAGGACAAAGCGTGATTAGACTGTGTAACCTTTATTTCTATTTTAAGGTATGGCTGTAGCATAATCGCTTTTCTTTTTGTTTGTAATGATTTGCCTTAAATTTTGATTGATATGCTGTTACATAATCAATGTTTTTAAAATTTTTCCTCTTGCTTTGAAAATGGCTATGTCTTGCCTCAGATTATGGAAGAATTGATTACCTTTGCATTATTAATTAATGTAATTAATTTGCAAGCAATTCGCAAAGATTTCTTTTACCTGTGAGCAAAAGAAATCCCACTTAAATGAAAAAATTTTCTTTACCCTACGCAATTTGGGTCTCGATATCACATGCAAACCCCATACCACACAATTCTCCAAACCAGGCAAATTCGAACAGTCGAATTCGACTATTCCAAATCAGACTACCCATACCACCCAATTCTCCAAACCGCTGTCAGCTGAGGTACGAGGCATCTGTCCTTACACAAGAAAAGGTTAAAGGTTGGGCCGCCTGACAGTCGTATTATATTACATATACTATAGTAATTCAGGCTAAGAAGATAGATGTTAACTTCGAGGTGATTCTTTGGTTACAAACACGAGGATATGTGGGAAGCATTATTCGTGATTCTTATAACTTTCTATAATCGAGTTTTTATATCGTTTTTTGAAGATGACTGCTGGTAATTCTTTTATAGAGGAATCTATTTGCTGCCAGATTCTTGGGCATTTGAATTTGATTAATCTTTTTCCATATTGGGAGAAAACTGGGTGACAGAAGTATTGGCCTGAGGTAGAACTTCTAGTTTCATGGGTGTGGACACAATTAACAGCAGTAAATAGATGGTCAAACGTGTTGGGCATTCTGAAATGTACTGTGACATAAACAGAAATTGAGTCTATTTATATAATCAGTTGCTTGAATAGGAGATTCGATCTGAATAGATTGTTGATCTCTTATCGCAGATTACCAAGATACAACATTAAAATATGAGAGTTATATCCGCGTTGTAATATGTCGAGAAGTGCTTGGACATCATGGAATATTGTACCTTGGTGAGTACCTTTGCATTTCATTCACTATTTACATTCATCACAAATAAAATTAATAACAAAATATTAACTATGAGTGTTGATATATTGAAATTGAGTGAATGAGTTATCAGAGACATAGGTTTTTCAAGCAGACTGGTTTCTGTGAGGATGAACCTGGATTCAGGAAAGATAACGAACCCATGCATAAGTAGATTACTTCTGAATCTGAAAGGAATCTTCGTCATCCTCAGGGATCGCGTTATACCTACTATATTTGGCACCCAACGTCATATATTGGAAATTTAACTTTTTCTAATATATCCCCATCTTGTCTCTGATTACTACTATATTTAGCACTCAACGTGTTTAATCGAAAATTGAATTTTTTCTGAAATCATCACTTCTAACTTCTGATTTTCTATTAACCATGCGTACTATATTTGACGACCAACGAAATATATTGGAAACTTAGTTTTTACATTCACATCTTGTCTCTGATACCTACAATAATTAATCTTTCTTAAAACATAAGGTGTTACATCTGGCACCCAACGTTTTTTATCAGAAGTAAATTCTTCTTTCTGATATTTGCATATCAACTCTTTGATACCTATAAAGTTTCTTAAAAATTTTATGTATGCCTGTGAGACATTTGGTAACCAACGTGTTTTGTTTTTCGAGGAAACAATTAGATAACATGCGTGCATTTTTGGTTCACACTTTATTTAATTTACCATTTTTCTAACACACCATCTTTATATTTCTTCGGGATGATATACCGTTTCGTCACCCATTCGTGTTTGATATTTAAATATATTCTTCATTTTTTACAGAATTCAGCTTCTCGAGAAGAACAACCACCTCATACTTTGACATTCCTATTAACTAAGCTAACATTGTTGCTATTCTACTATTTTAAGTCTGACATCTACACATTAGAACCATACCGAGTCTATTTTAAATATAATCTTTGATCTAAGTTCTGCCATTCTTAATCTAATAAAAACTATGTACTCTTTCACCATTATTCCATAAGTCCTAGATTTAACAGCAGTCACATTTTCGAAACTTTAATTTCCCTAATTGAACAATCCTCTTTGCTGCCAAGCCGTATTCAAAAGTAACGACGGGAGGATTGCTGCGCTTAGCGAAGCCAGCAGTGCTGAACTTCCATCGCGTAGGGCGTGTTGCGAACTTGTTTCTAGAATCATCCGCAGATATGACAAAACCCTCGCGGTTAGTCACGTTTGCATCCAACGGCAAGCGTCGTCACAACAAAATCTTCGAGAGCGTGCTTGCGTTTCTCACGAACCGCTGTCTCACGAACAAAACACAGTACATAGCAGACACATCACTTGATTTTTAATTTCTTCCAGAACGATTTTACATAGCATCTTTACTTAAAACATCTTGAAAAACTGCTACATTTTTATACACGAGGTGTGAAATATTTTTATTCTTTTTTACTTTCAGATTTTAACTAGATAGCGCGGGATTTTCACACACACACACGACATTCCCAAAGCATCCACAAAGGCGAACGTCTCATTCTTCAAACAACTTTTGCAATAAAACGCAGCTTTCTCGATTCAGTGTGCGTTGTTGACAAGCTAATACTTGACCATTGCAATTTAGCAAAACCTCCATCAGACTACTCTGGCCTTCACATCCTTGCGCAAAATGCACAAATTTTTTTTTAACCACCAGCTTGTGTTTACAACATACAGAAACGATTTTGCTTAACACAATCATAATACAATTTCCTAGAAACCTCATAAAAACCATCACTTTTGCATCAAATAATATCAATTTTTAAGTCTTTCACCGTTTTAGAGATGCGCACAAGATAACTTTCTATTCTGTCATTTACTCAGATATTCGCAGGCGATATAGATTCTTTTTTATAGTTGTTTCGAATTTTTGCTTTTGTCAACATTATCACTTTTCACCTTGCCACTAGGCCGCTTTTTCAAAAACAAACGCATAGTCAGTGATAGCATATTTTAACAATCGTTTCGCGAAATTGCAGTCCAGATATACTGCTTGCGTGAAACGATTCAATAACTGACGTCGCGACCTAACTGCAACGCCTCACGTCTTGTTGACAACCGGACGGCCTGCTCTAACGCTTTGGGATTTAAACACAGTACCACGAACCGTCACGAAATCGTTACGACTTATTCATCAGCCATTCTTGTTCAGCGGAACAGCTACTTTCTGCGCTGTAGCGCATTCAGTCCGTATTTTCATAATTCCTTTATTTTATTGAAAATTTTCTAAGCGCAAAGCAGCATCTGATGTAACATGTAATTTTAAAACCACAAATTTCATTCCTACCGCTCCAATACACGCAAGCCTAATCTCTGGTGCGCAATTTAGGCCTCTGGCTACCTATGCAAAATGACGACTTAGCTAATCGCTATAACATTTCTATAAAATTTCATTTTTCTAAAATCTAATTACTATTTCTTCAAATTTCCATTCACTGCTAACGTTACATTCGATACTCAAGACTCTTAAACAAACCTCAAAACGTATCAGCTCTACCCTTGACATTTAGAAAACTACCCTAAAAAGTTGAACCTGCGGTCTGCTTTCGAAGAATTTTAAAAACATTGCTCCACACCTAATGCTTTTGCGAACTTTATTCATCAGCATTCTTTAACGCTGATAGACCCTTTCATGCACAATTTAATAATCAATCTTTAGAAACGCTCACTAACCACATCAACAAATACAGTTTAACGCAGGCAATTTTCATTTGATTTGAACACTACATCAAACGCTCAACGCGATTTAAAATTAACTTTAATTTTTCATACAATTCATGATGCACACTTTTGACGAGTTCAGAACTTTTGCATGGCAAACATTGCCTCCAAATTATTTTTAATTCCTTTCACTTCGGTAGACGTCGGAACTATCTGACACCATCAAGTCTACATTTTCCAACCGCTTGAGGTCACAATATTTTTTCTGATATCGCAATTTCCACGAGTGACAACTTAATTCTTTACTCACCGCATAAAAATATTTCAAACCTCAATACAGACAACAAAAATATAACACTCCCGACTTTTGTGGAGTTACATTTTAACATTTCTAGGCTTTCTCTTAACAAACGTTTTGTGCTTACTGTTCAGAGGGACCAAACAATCTTTTAAAACAAAACACTTTCTTTTCGATTTTAGGCTAAAACGAGAAGTTTCACCATTTGTTCCTAATCCCATTTCCACTGGTGTGTGAATGATATCTTTTAAAATTAACTATTGCATTTTTTTACTGGGTCTTCCTTCTCGACTACAGTTATGACTCTATTTCTAAAACTTATTTCTACTTCTTCAACTATCAAATAGTTAGCAAAAACACCATGATATGCCTATCAGTCACCCATTCTTTTTTATCAGATATACACCTAGGATACACCTGCATCGCATGTTGTCGCGTCGCATTGATACCATGATGCCAAACGGTATCCATAGAAAACAACAGTCACTAAAGAAGTAGTCTCATTGAAGTTTACATACACTGTCAAATACGACAAGTTGACGATCACATAGACAATCTTCTCCGCCAACGTCTTGTCTACATCACCTTACTAAATCAACTTTTCTAACTTACATACAACTCTGCTTATCGCGCACATGCGCTCTAAACACCATACAGAAACCCTTTAGCAGCGCACAGCAATCACCAGTACATATAACGCTTTTCAGTAATCCACGCAGTTTCCATACAAACAAGCCTTGAGCTGCCACGCAAACATACAGCAGCCAGATGAATACGGAAATAGACCAAAACAAACGTTATCCCACGTTCTCCAGCATTTTCATTTTGATACAAAGCTGATAGCCAAGCGCAAGTGAGTCAAACACATACACAATTCCATTTAGCGCTATGTCAACGCCGACAGTGCTCTACAAAGCGCATTAGGTCAGACTTCAAACGTGACTTCCTTTTTGTTCCAAGCCAGATCGCTTTACACGCTAGGCTTTGCACAGAGATGCAATTTCAGTCTAGAACCATAAACAAATCCGCGTTTGAGCTCGCACATTACATTAAAGTCCTCCCCTTAGAATTAATATTCATGATAACACCGAATGCAAAGTTCTTACATCGTTCTTAAACTACAGGATAATTTTTTGATATGTTTCAAAAAACGGTTATTTTTTTAACCACCCACCAGTTTGACGCCTTACGCGCAGACAACAGTAATATTATGCATCAAGGCGTAACAAATCAACTAATAGTCATCAAATGTGGGAGACTGCCGTAAGAGTCTTTAGTTATAAACACAATTTTGGTTTGAACCACTTGTCTGACAAAGGCATGATAGTACAACACAGTATTTGTGAATTAAACTGACAGAACTTCACTTTCTGGAATTGAACTCGCTCACTAATACAATTTAAATCTGAAAGACTTACATGACAAAGGTTATGCTGGCACAGTGTAGCATTTTAACCTGGCAGAGTTTCATTCGGACAAGACACTTTTAGCTTGGCGGAATCCTGCTAGGACAAACCAGTTCGTTGAAACTCTAAACTGACCTGGCATCTGGTACGGGCTGCGGACTACCACTTTTCTACTCTTTATCAGTAACGAAAGGGACGAACACATGCGGTGTACTAACTTTACCTAGGGCCACCGGTCCTATAGGCAGAGTAGGTCAGTTTCTTCTTGATCGGCAACGGCAGGGACGAACACATGCGGTATACCGACTTAACCTAGAACCACCTGTCCAATAGGCAGAAGACGTCTGAATTTTCAGTCCAGATGAGACGCCTTTTATACCCAAATTCCTGGTAATTCCCCGTAGTTTCAGGTATTTTGATTGGTTCCTCAATTAGCTAAATTATGTAATTGCTGTTATCGTTATTCAGTTGAAATTTTTGAAAGATGCTTAATTGCATCTGGTTGCCTAGCATCTTGGCTAGTCATGCTAAAGCTTCACACGACTCCTGGTCACGTTTTTCGTGATATGATTCTTGATCACGTTTTTCGTGACATGATTCTTTTGAATCTGTTTGACTGGATTCGAGCTTGGGAGGTTTTCAGCAGGCTTCGCTTTTGTACAGTAATAGTTGTTATAGGCAAAACTTGCCTGCAACGCTACTGTTGTGTTTAAACAGGAATTGGTATTTTTCCGTGAACAATGCACATGTTTAACAGTTCACTGAGAAAAAAGCGCAGAGATTCATCTGCATACAGCAGGTGCTCTGCAGAAATACAATCAGGCCCTGCAGCTTTGTTCAAGGGCAGTTTTTGAAGAAGTGATGCCAAGGAGACAAAAGAACGCATGGGCATTTCAAGACCCAGATAGTTCTCCTTGCAGTCTATGCTGTGTTCCAAAGATTCTGCAGACCCATTGGCAGAGTTTTCAGACAATCTCTGAACCACCATTTGCCCCTCCCACTAATGTTGGTAGTGATGAGGATCTGTTTTTGTTATTGACCTTTTGCCAAAATGACTTCTTGGTTTTATCAGCCTGTAGTGCAGCTGCTAGGCCATTGTCCTTATGTATCTCAACATCTTTGCAGCATTGCCACAATGAATATTTGAAATCTTTTTTTGTTTTAGTCATGTTTCTGTATATGTCACCAATCTTGGGTCTATTGCAGTTTACCCATAGTCGGAAGGCTGCCTTTGCAAAGTGGTGTTTTGATTTGACCACCGAGTTCCAGCCAGGAATGTTAAATTTACCTTCATTCTTTTTACCTGTTGTTTTTCAAAAATTGTCAAGGTCGTTATTGTCACAGACAGCCTCAGCTCATTACAATCGATCTCAAATTGGAACTGGAAAAAACATAGTTTCTCAAACAAAATCACACTCCTCTGTTCGACACTTACAGCTTCGGGCTACGAGATCCGTTTTCTTTGGGTTCCTGGCCACCAAAATATCCCAGGAAACGAAATGGCTGATAAACTGGCGACACTATTCACTGCCGAAACTTCACTCTCCCCACCCCGAGGTGTTCAACACAAACATGTAAATACTCGACTAAACTTTTCTGATGTGTTTTCTGCTCTATACCAGCACTGTTTCC
>Ga0210059_1008861_pt1 | contig 15788 bp, 7 predicted proteins | sample Ectturendosymbi2_FD_188042 | JGI IMG/M metagenome (GOLD analysis project Ga0210059, IMG submission 188042) | Ecteinascidia turbinata endosymbiont from Florida, USA - Sample 2 (SPAdes) (version 2) | ecosystem: Host-associated > Tunicates > Ascidians > Unclassified | place: Key West, Florida... | reverse complement strand
TGACCATTGACCATTGACCATTGACCATTGACCATTGACCATTGACCATTGACCATTGACCATTGACCATTGACCATTGACCATTGACCATTGACCATTGACCATTGACCATTTACCCCCCTGCTTAACGCGCAGCCTGGTATTTTTGCAGTTATGAACTGCTGTGTCGTAGCGTTGAGTTTATTTTCCTGCGATGTCCTAACTTGGAGCGCTGATAGTTTGTATTCAGTGCAATGACACATAAAATAAGGGGAGTGCGTGTAGAAGAATATACATATTATGTCAACAAACTTCGCCTTGAAGCAGGAATATGACGTCAAATGTGACGTCACAAACAGCGCACACCAAATACAAATGACCACCATGTGTCACTGAATAAAACACCCCCTATGAAAATTTTCTACGAACGCCACTGGCGAGCCGCCCCCCTGGCAAGATAAATGTAAAACCTGGCCCCCCTTTGGTTCTTTAATCTTTTTTTTGCGTTTTTCGGATGCTTTCTTTTTTTATCTATTATGGACATTCACGACATCCAGAAATTCACTATCATTTCCTAACATTTTCTGAGTTTTGACAAGTGGGCCCCCTTCACCTAAGCTTTGCTCCCCTAGACTCAAACCTCTAGTTACGCCACTGGGAGTGACCTATCAAACCAAACACTATGGATGTAATCAGGTTTTTAAGGTGTTTTAGGGACCGGATTCGGGTCCCTAGAGTTGAAAATCGGGTCCCTAGAATCAGAGAAGTCGTGTCCTTACAGGTCCATAGCAGGTACCAAACATTTTCCTTAAAAAGCCCTGATATGATCGAAAGAGAACAAAAGAAGAAACTTGAGAAAATTATTTATCAAACCATACAGTACTTTGTCGTATAAGTGTTGTGTCTTGTGATATTTTATATCATGTAAAAGGCGAAATTCGAAGTGATATGGCAAGAGTCACCCTTCAGCTGGATGAGTCAACTGACGTGTAGAACTGCAAGTGTTTATTGGTTTACTGTCGATGTATACATGGAGTTGAGCAAAAAGATTGAGTTCTTCATGTGCGCAAGTCTGGTGACGACTAGCGAAGTGACTGATGCTTAGGAAAAAACGAATAATTTCTTTCAAGAAAATAAACTCGTGGAATTATGTCGGCTCGCTATGCACAGAGGGAACTTCTTCTATGCTCAGTGAAGTCAAGTTTTACAACTCCTGTGAATAAGCGGGCATTGCACAATACTTATGCCCCTTATGTTCTTCACAGAAATGCACTGGAGAGCAAAGTCATTCCAGAATATTTGAAAATAGTTTTGAAACATGTAACTGAACGTGTTGATTTTAAAAGGGCACATTCTCGTCTTTTCAAAGTGCTTTATAAAAATGAATTGATATATCTTCTATGTGGAAGAATGCTTTATTCCAGTTTAATATGTTATTACTGTAACTTTTCCAAATTTTGGTGTGGATTGGGCGAATAGTTTCCAACGCTGTCGAAGCGCGCATTGGAAGTTATTACACCTTTTCAAATGTTATCTGTGTGAGGGAGGGTTCTCCTCAAAACTGTTGTAGGAGGCCAAAAGTTTTAATTTGGTGAAAATTCGGGCAAAATCCTAGGAAATCTGGGCAAAATCTCTGAAAACCTTCACAAAATCCATGGAAATCCGAGAAAAACCTTGAATAAAGAAGCAAAAATGGCGCCCAACGGCGCTCAAATAACACGAATAGCTTTTTCTTTGGAGGGCACTTTTTCTTATAAAGTTTTTTTTTTTTAGACAAAAATCCTTCGCACCCCTAAAAATTTGCCTGCTCCTACACCTGTGCTCCGCAATGATAACCATAAAACAAAACATCGATCTCGATTGATTCCGAAGGATGACATGAGAGTATCTCTTTCAAGCACTGTTCCCAGAATCTTAGATATTGTGCTTAGAAAACAAGTAGGAAAGTCTCATTGAATGACTGCCTGGTTGAAATTATTTGTCATTTTTCAAAAAAAGAAAAATTTAAACATGGCTGTGCATTCTTTCTTCCAAACGTTTTTCCCCCTGATCCATTCAATCAGTGATACACCGGTTCGTATGCAACTGTTTTTAGAGTTTCAACAAATTCAGCGAACCACTTCTTACTACTTCATTAAAGTATTCATGCTTGCTTGAAAGAACATTTTATTAAAGTTTTAGTTTCTTACAAGCATTAACCTAAAATTGTTTCCAGTAAGCACAAAAATTCATATATCTGAGTGTACGGTAAGTCTGCAACGTTTTCCCAGGAGAACCTGCCCCAGACCCTTTCCAGAATGCATGCCTTGGCACACTAAACATTGTTGGGGGTAAAACTAATTTTTTTATTTTGTTGAAGTGTAAATGAGACAAAAAAGGTTAAGAACCACTGAACTACACAATTAACTCCGTCTGGGTTTCTGAACAGCAGGCTGCGCAAATGTGTAACTTTGGTCGTCAGCACTAAAGGTATCTTGCTGCTATGCAGTACAAAATAAGAGAAGACTACCTGGGCTAGTCATAGTAGCCCACATTTTTACAGCTATCACTACACAAAACACGTTGATCAAGTGGAAGTCTGACTTCTGGACGTATGCAACTCGGCATGTAGGCAGGGTCGGATAAATGAACGCGAGGTCCATCAGGGCAATGTCGTGTAGCAGACACTTTATGGTCTGTTCATATTAAGTGTTGTTTTCACCAAAAGAAAGCAATGCTCAAAAGTTCAACGACTAGAACAGAGCCTGCCGAACGGCAATACAGAGGCTGTGACCAGTCAAGCACGAAAAACGTGACAAACAAATTATCACGTTTTCACAGTGTTGCTAAGCAACACAAAACTTCAACAAGTCAGTCTTGAATCCGAAAACAAGACAGTGTGATGACCGAATCAAATAAAATCTAATTTGGAATAATGAAGAGAGAAGAACAAAGTAAAGACAAACAGAACTAACAAAGGCTCAAGGAGATGATGTCATGGAAAAGTACAGAAAACTTTCCATTAATGATGTAATTAAGAATCATGAACAAAAACCCCATACAAACGCCTTATAAGGCAATGTCCAGGCACTAATCAAATAATGATTAATTAGGGAACTTTCAGTGAGTCCCAATGAATGCCTTATAAGGTAATGTTCAGTTAAGGAATACCTTGTACGGTAATGTCTTGTGACTAATCAAATAATGATTAATTGGGGAATTTCCAGTTAATTTGAGTATATAAGGTGCAATTTCAGCCACCAGTTTCAGTTCGCTTAAGTTCGCTTTTGTGAATTCCTTCTCTGGTCTGCCCTGCTCGTGAGTTGTTCAGCCTTTGCAGTAAAACAGAGTGGTGCTAGAATCACCTGAAAGGATTGATCCTCTCCTGACGGTACCACTCGCCCGAGAGCTCTGCCTCACTGCTATCGTAGCTCGACGGATAGTATGTGAGTGTTACATTGCCTCTTTCCGGTATACAGCCATATTCATATGGAAAGTGCGGATCGACTCCTTGTAACGTGAGTTCTCAAAAAGGTTCTGCCTCACGGCTATCCTAGCTCGACGGGTAGTTTGTGAGTGCTGCATTGCCTCTTTCCGGTATACAGCCATATTTATATGGAAAGTTCGGATCGACTCTTTGTAACGTGAACCTTAGACTGATAAGACAGTGGTATTCACTTGTTCTTTCGGCCGACACTTGTGGCTTGTCCGGGGAGATTGCTGACACCCGACACTGCAAATTTGGTTTGTCCAAATTGGCCGCCTGCCACGTGGACTGGTATTGTCAAAAGGCCGCTGCCTTGTTCAGTCCTAGTGGAACTCTCCCGGCAGTCTGGTGGGTCGATATTGTCAAAAAGCAATCGCTTTGCTCGACCCCTAGACGCACGTCTCTAAGCCACACGGGATCGCCGAAAAGGCAACATATTGTCTTCCCCAGTCTTAAGGCGAATACCCGTTACTCTGTACCGTAAAATCAGAGTAAAGCGAAACTCTGTCACTTTGTTTGACGATTGAAAAAGTCAAAACAAGTTTAAACTCTGACAGATAGTAGAGCCCCAATGCATAATAAATCAAATCTCGCTGAACATGTTCCTAGAAAACGAACATTTGAAAGTTCGTGCTACGAAATTATGGAAATGGTGTAGGAAACTTTTTCTCAGTAAAATCAACTCAGAACCTAGTCACGATTTAGCTGAGTCTAGGAAAAACTTGCTAAATACTTTCATTTCTGTCAGGACAGAAAACGTTAGAGTAGAAATGATCAAGATTGAATATTCTTGCTTGATGTAAGATTGACTATATTGAAACTTGCCTGTGTTGCTGTGTTCGAGAGCATTTCGAGAGTGAACGTTTCACAAAGTTTATTGGTGAGTTTTAATGTTTGTACGAATTTATGTTCCAGAATAAAATTAATAAAATCTTTGGAAAGTCTACGTTTCTTCTTAAGTAGCTAAGAGTGTCAGGAGTCATAGGGGGATCAAGCGAACGTAGCTTTCGTGAACATCGTCCTTGTTACATCTATGGACGAACCCATGTAGAAATTACGGATGTAACTAAATGCGGCTTTCTGGTTGTACATTGTCTAAGAACTTGTTCTGGATAGTGGACACCCAGAAAAACTATAATAGTCGTGACCGCGAGGCCCCCGAAACGCTTAGCGCAAGTGCGCAGTTGGGTCATGTCTGATCCTTTGCTTGTAGAGCATGACTCTCACAAATTCAACTAAAAAAATCCTTAGAACAGTACCAAAAAAAACCCGAAATCTGTGATGGTGCAGCATAAAATCGGAGTGCCAATGATAAATGTTAAAAATAGAACCAAATATGATTTGCAAAAGCCACTGAAATGATTCATTTGACACATTCTCATACTTTTCTGAAAATAAAAAATCTCTAAAAATGGTCAAAATTTCCAATCCAGGGACAAAATCCCTGAAAGTGAGAGCACTGTTGCAGAGGCAAATCGTGAAACTTGCTAGCGGATTGTTGTGCTCTTGGTGTTTATGGCGTAACAATAACACACGCCAATAAATCTTCAAATGTTTTATTCAAGTTACGGTCGCAGGGGTTTTGTCGCATGTGACCATGGCTCCCACTGAGGGATTTTTCCGCCCAGATCCGCTTTTTGTCGACCTGTGTGTATAGGTTTACTTATGAAAAATCGCGTTAAACCTGTGTTTTTTGAAGTGATAAACTCATCAGCAACTTCAGTGTGTTCAATAATATAAAGATAACTTTACATTACAGTGTTTACATGCGCACGTCAAGTGAGGAGGTACGCATATCGGATGACGCAGAACGTGTTCAATCGGTTTCATATTCTCATACAAGATCATTGTCAGGGTTATGTAGTACAGTGGTGTTTTAAAAGGGAAGGTAAGCGAGGCACTTGCCTCGGGCCCCTCGTTGCAGCTGTAATGTGCAAAGTACCTTGCTTTCAAAGGGGCCCAACAGCAACTGTAATGTATAAGTACGCTACTTTGCTTTCAAAGGGGCCCCCAACGGCAGTTGTAATGTGTAAATACCTTGCTTTCAAAGGGGCCTAAAGTAATCATAATGCATAAGCACTTTTCTTTCAAAGGGCCCCCTAACTTCACTGATTTCTAGTGCTTCATGTTTCAATTTGGGGATCGCAGCTTTCTATGGGGTGCTAAGTGGCGACGAGACTAAATTTTGGGCCTCCTGTGACAACGTGACCCCCCAATCGGGGGGTATGGTGTGCGGCTGATACGGCTCTGCCTACACCCTCAAGTGACCGGGAATTTTGATTTGGCAACGTCCACAGATTATGCGAACTTTTTCAGCAGTTATCACTTATGTTGAAAACTAAAAATTATTGTGAAGCAATAGCGATTGTGGGTACAACGCGAGTTTTACAGTAGAAAAAGCTTTTGGTGTTTGGCAAAGTAGCCTTATTTGATTTTTTCTGAATAGCAGAACGTTGAATGAGTAGCAGAAAACAAAAATAATGCGCTTTTTGTACCTCGTTTATTGAAAGTGTAAAATTCTTCAACGAAAATGGTTTCACACAGACGGGAGATTTTTTCAGTGAGTAGGGAAAATTACTGATTTGCGATTGGAGTACGAGGGAATGTCACAAATTAAGTCCGATGTCTATCAGTATACCTTTCACAACACACGTAACGCAGATGCTTCAAAATGTTTCAAGTGAAGAAAGAGAGGAGCAAACAAAACATATTGGTGAGTGATTTCAAGGAAATGTTTGCAAGACAAATGTCAAAAGTACAGCTTCACTGGCGAAGATTGCAAAGCAAATTGCGCAAAAACTTCAAAGTTTGTGCACAGTGTTAAAAGCATGACAACTTCAAAATTTGAATGTAAATTTGTTCTGCGCATTAGATTCATTGCAAATGCTTACTGCTCGATGTCCAGTGTTGGTTTGATACACTACAATTGACATGACGAGATGTTTCGGTACAAAAGTAACCGCCACCATTTAGTAGGTTTGCTTACAAGCAGTGCAACCCTTGGAATACAAAGAAGCTTTGCTTTCTATGCGTTAATGCTAAGCCGTAAAAAATTGCATTTTCAACTTGGTCGGTTTTCGCGAGTGTTTTCCAAGTTGCTTCGGCATATAACAGCTTCGTTGCAAGTAAGAGGGAAGCCCAGAGACCGTTGAATTGTAATGTTGTATCAAAAACGTTTCTATTTGGGCAAAATACGTAGCGCAACAACTGATTATGTTACTTGAAAAGCTACAGTACAGTGGATGTCTGTAATCGCATAGATTATGCTGCTCACGATTGACATCGCTTAGTAGACAAACTGGCGATTTTTACTCAACATTGATGTGCATTTTTTTGTTCAGGCAAAAAGTTTGCTTTTCCACAGGTGCAAAATTTTTGTTGCTGGGCTTGCGAACGTTGTAAGCATCTACGAAAGTGCAAATGGTAATGAAAACAGACAATGCTGTTATTAAGGTGGAGTAATAACAATGTCATTCACGGATCTCAAAGAGGACATTTTTTTCATAGGACTAAAGTCGTCAGATCAGAAAAAACGGAATAATGTAGTTGTTTTGAGTTTAGCTAGCACAATCCGAAGCACGAAGTTCGAAGTGAAAACCCCTGCCACCAAGCTTACAAAAATAGCGTTTCCCCAAATCAACTGCAATGTAAAAGAAACGCTGTGACGCCTGTAAGAAAAAGAACGTGCGATGTAACAGAAAAGCGACATTTCATTACAAAGGTAAGTTGCAAGAATTTTTTCGTGCTGGATTGAACGAAATGAAACACGACTTTATCGATTATATGTCAAAAAGCCGAAATTACTCAAACGTACCACATATTTTGACCTAGAAAATATCTAACGCCAGTGACTCTCTGCAAGAGGTTTTGCTGGCAAGTTTGGTGATCTGAATTTCGATAATCATGTCTGTAGAAATGCTCAGTTTATAGCAAGAATTGGATAAAGCACAGGTAGCAGCCGCAGCAGCGGTAAGGCGGGGGTCAGTAAAAGTATTGCGGGAAATGCAAACTCACAAAAAAGATTATTCACCAATATGTTTTTTTCTGTTTAGCAACAATGTTGACCTCAAAATTAATAACTGAAAGTGTAGAAAACCATTCTGAATGTTGTGGGTGCGTGAAAAGCTGCAATGAATTTGTTTGAACTAGATCTTGTTAAACCATGAAATTCCCTATGATACTGTGGTGAAAAGTTAGCTCCGCCCCGTTGCTTCCCATTTGAAAGAACAGGGAAAGAAATTCCCCCGGTAATGCCCCCTCCCTCCGACGCCCCTGGGAGTAACTGAAAAGTACACAATCATAACTAATATACTCAACGCTGTTGCCCATTTGCAATTAGAAGTTTGCAAAAGTAGTCAGGATTTATTTTATACATCCCACAAATAAATATCATCATAATTACCTTCAGAACCACATCAAATCCATTTCAAAATGAAGTTTGTCAGACCGTCAAAGATCAATAATTTCCTAAACATCAGATCTGTTTTCGTAACAACATACTATTAAGGTTTATCGCTGCTCTAAAAGCATGTGCAGTTGCATGCACTGTGAGTGCTGGATTCCCGTCCATTGTGACGCATCTCTAGAATGAGAACGAAGTTGGAAAGCTCGCAACCCTGGCTATCTGAATGTATTGTGATGCAACCGTGAGTCAAACCACATGCGGGCGCTGGTTTCTGGAGACACAAGCGCCGCCTTAAAACGTCACTAAGGTTCGTAATTTCGTAATTGCTCTCTTTGCAAAGCTTGGCGATAGATTTTGCAACTGGGTATCAGCGACTGCCATTCGACATTTTGTAAATCGTAATTACTAGCATCGGCTGACATTTGACATTTCGTAATTGTTACGTGACATTCCAACCTCAATTTACGCATTCACAATGTTGCGCCCAGGGACAGATGCAGAACCGTCGCCAGAAAGTTTTCAAAATAAGGGGCTTTGCGTTACTGCGGGGGAGCTTTGGGTTTGTGCGGGGGGGCTTGACACTCTAAAAATTGACAAAAACTCAACTGATTTATTGTGTTTCATGTTTCAATTTTGGGGGCTTGGATCTTTGTTTGGCGGGGCTAAGGCCCCAAAAGCCCCCCCCGTGGCGACGGGACTGGATAGATGTTTGTCTTTCCCCCGTGGCTACGATACTGTCTTCAAGACAGAATCATAAGTTTGCTTCAAGTTGTGCATATAGCCAAATATACTAAAGTCGAACTAAGCTATAAAAACTGTCATATTGACGTACTTCAAAACAAAGACCGTAGTTGCACATGCAACGAGATGTTAACCCCAGTGCCTTATTTTTCAAGCATTCAGTTCAGTTATACGCAACTTTGCCGGTAACAGTAGCCAACGTTTCGAAGCCCCCACTGCTTTACGTTTGTCGCTTATGCTGAGTGTTTACCGAACTAACGTGGAACCTATCGATCAAGTCAAAAGCAACCTGAGGTAAATCTTTCCTAATGCTGCTAGCTTACTGCAAACAAATCATCCAAAATCAGCGCAAGTAGTTAGAAGAGCAATTACTTTCAAAGTGTGCTGACCGAAGAGCTCTTGCGAATTTTCCTTTGACCATCACTCACGCCAAAGTAACGAATAGCGGTAGCGGTAAAATGGTGATAGCTCACTACCACATCCGTTATTATTTTCAAAAAAGAGCGGCGCTCAGTTAACGCTACTGGAAAATTAGCTCGCTATTTTAGTAGCTCGCTACTGTCCATCTCTGGATTCGAGTTGAGTCGAGTCACCATTTTTCTCAACATGACTCGAGTCGTGCCCGAGTCACCAAAAATCGTGACTAGAGTCGAGTCATTGACTAGAGTAACGCTATCATTGAAAAAACATGCAAAAATGACCAGGGTTGAGAAGAACCCGTTTAAAAAAATCCACCTGTTTTTTTTCGTTTTTTTAAAAGAAACAGGTTTTTGTTTTTTTTTAAGAAAAACAGAAAAAAAACACTCTGAATTGTTTTATTGCATCATGCAATATCACAATTTTCAGAATTACTCAATAATAACTTGTTATACCTATTATGGCATTCAAAATTGAGGGTAAACAAATGCACCTCATCTTTGTTTTCGCGAAGTGTTGTTGGTCAGTTCACTGCTGAGTGGTAAGGCTTGGCAAGCGTTCTCACAGCAAACAGAGAAAAGCCACTCCCACACAAACTCAGCAATTTCACGTCAAGTTTATGTGCATGTCCTGCTAGTTCAGCGTCTGTAGAGTGTTTTTTTTTCAACATGTGATGTTCCAGGGCTATAGTGGGGCGGTAACGCGTGGGAACGGTGTTCCCAGACCTTTTTCGTGTTTTGCTTTAAAATGAGTTTGAAACTGTTTTAAAATGGCTAGTTTTTTGCTTGCGTTCCCACACCTTTTTTGTTAGCACTACATCCCTGGTGCCGCCTGTGATGTTGCAAAGGTTTGAACACTTTTTCATTGCGATGGTTGAACAAGACAGTGTCTTTTATGAAGATGTGCAAATTTTCGTCATTTTTGTCAAAGTGTTTCTGAATCAGGGTTGAAACTGTGGAGCCGCTATGTTGATGTCGCCTGCAACACGGGACTTTTTACGACAGATGTTGGTTTGGTCCACTCGCTGAAGTAACCCTCATCAGGCAAACATTTCGTTGTTGGAGAGCAGTTATCAAAATGGCCTCCTCTGCTGCCTGTCAGTATGGCGCAGAAGAACAAACCGTCGACCATGTTGTCCTCCAATGTCCAGTCCATCCTCATGGACTGTATGGCCTTACGGTTCTGGCAGGGGCGGATCCATCCAGTAAGTTTAGGGGCGGGGGCGATTTCAGTATTATTTCTCAGTCAAGTCTCATTACGGGTTCACTACTGTAAGAGAGATGAAGTATACTTCATAACACTGCTGTGACATAACAATGGAAGGAAAAATGGCTTTAAATCGCCAATGTTGTTTTCCAATTTGTACAAAATCATGATAAAAAAGTTACTTTCGTAGGTTTTAGGGGGGAGATCCCCCAATCTCCCCCCTGGATCCGTCCTTGGGTTCTGGACGATGGGAGAGTCGAATGGCTGCTCAATACCTGCCACGAGATCGAGTGCGGCCCAGCAGTGGTTATGAAGAACTGACTCAAAAAAAGTTATCAAAAGATCTGCTCATTCCGACATGAAGGTTTGTCTCACTACTTTTAAAGCAGTAACATCTACATTGATCAGATATTACTAAAAATTATTTTTTGTCCCTGTTTTGCAAAATTTGAAGATGTATCTCGAAGGAACTCTGTCATTAGATTTGCGAAAGTGAAAAACGGTAGAACCATGATTTACAAGGACGGGAGATGAGATTGTTGCTGAAGCTCTATTTCCATACGTTTCGTGTTAGCATTTGCAAAACAGAGATCTGAGAAAACCTAACATATTTAGGGTTGCTATTAAGTGGTGTATGACATGTGCACAGGTATGAAAAAGAGGCTTAGGTGGCAATGCCTTTGCTCCAACGGTCAGTTGAAACACAAGGTATTTAATCTTAGCATCTCCATATCACTCATGTTTAGTTGAAAGATGTTTACAACGATTTGCAGTGTGGTCCTCAACGTCGTTGCTTTGAAATGCATGTAGATTTCACTCGAGTGATCGGTAGTGACTCGTCTAGTCATTTCTAAAGCGGGTAGCTTTTATTGCTTCTCATTTCAAATTTGTGGATATCTGTTTCTGTTATTTAGTTATAGTTTTGTGGTCTGTGGAAAATGTATTCCTCCTTTGTCAACGACAGCATTCCCTCTTTCTGTTGTCGTGTATTATTTTATAAAATAGTCCAAAAAAATGCTGATTTCACATTTTCAGTGAATGCTGCTTGAAAAGATCGTTTTTTTGCGTATCAAGTGTGAAACTGAAACAACGTGTCAAACCTACCGAGATGTTAAGACTGCACCAGTTTTATGAAAAAAAAATTTGTGCCTCACAAAATACAAATTTGGGAAACATTGGTTTAAAGTTACCGTAGTTCAATCTTTCAGAAGCAATGGTCAGGGTTGCCAGGTTGGCCCTTTTTGGGCCAAGTTTCAGAAATTTGGTCCCAAATACCACTTGCTGGCTCCAAAATTTTCGTTTGGCCCTTTGGCCCTTTTTTGGCCCATTTTCAGGATAGACTGACCCCTTGCGAGAATTTTTATTACAAAATTTTTTTAGGACCTTTGATTTTGAGTTAATGTGAAAGGAAATTCACCAGAATAGCCTACCTGTTACTTGCTGCAGTTGTAGAGGTAACAGTGAGAACTGTTACATTACCCAACTAGCTGTTATTCAGGTGGTGCACGTGTTTGTTGTTGATCGCATTAGCACTTATCGAAGATAGTAAATTTCTCTCAGTTTATGGCTACACATGGAAATTAAGTTTTTCTCTTACGATCTTTCATCACGTGCTTGTTTTGCTGTTGCGCTACAGGTGTGATCGAGGAAGATTGACATTTAACAAATTGCTAAGTATGAGTTCATATGACTTTGTAACTGCTGATCAATTTAGAAAAAATGGTTGGCCCTTTTTTGGCCCCTTGTCTTAGAATTTGGCTCTTTCTGGACTAGATTTGGCCCATTGGCAAAAAGTAGATCTGGCAACCCTGGCAATGGTTAGTTGCAACTACTGTATTACTGTTTTAGCGGAAAGTGCTGTGCAGCATGCAGTATGATAGAGACGGAAACATATTGTGGAGTAGAAGCACGAGGCTGTGATACAGTCCTTTGTGAATTAGCTGCCTACTTGTAGCTGAAGATTTTGTAAGCCAAGTTTACTTGCGCCAATTAGCCTACTAATAAAGGCCTTCGCATTGACAGCGTACATTCATGTAATCTACAAAGTCGTGTAAATTAGAATGGATTTTCACTTAGAGAAAACTGGTGAATGGTAAGAGAATTATTTGAGGATTTTAAGCTACAAATATAAAACATCGCGTAAGGTGGTCTTCACTAAAAGCGGGTGAAAATTCAAGAAACTTATTTTGGATAAAATACTGCGAAATGCAGCTTAGAAGCAAGTAAGGTTTGTTCCAAAAATTAAAAATTCAGAGCTACAGCCTACATGAGTTTAAAACATTATAGTTGAAACAAAAAAGGCTCAAAACTTTCTCTCAGCAAAGTCTATGGTTACTGGTTTATGGGTTGATTTGACCAATCCTTAACGTGGGAGAGAAGAAGGTATCGTATCGAAGCACTTCAAATCTAATAACTTTGAGGTGTTCTGCTATGGTTCACAAAAAAATGAACCACTTTCCACAAATTTTTTACGTTTTTGCATCTTCATCTTGCAATAAAGATTAATAAAAATGAGATATTTTTTCATAACACCAGAAAACACGAATCAACGATAGTTAAAAGGATTGTAACCCACAATAGAAGCGAACAATAGTCATAGTTTAATTACGCGTTTGTGTGATATTCAAAATGCTTTCAAAGCAGAGTAAAAATACCCAAAAATTCAAATACAGGCACATACAAGACACAGCAGTCGCTCACATCAGAACGACATCTGGAAGTCCAAACTAATCTGATAATGTGGACCTTTGCGGGGTTGGTTGTAAGTGAGGTACTGGCAAAAATAAATCAATCGTCTGCTAGACCAGCTGGCCTATTGTTGACAACAAAAAGAAGGCACATAATTGCTTTCATTTTTACATGATAGCAAAACGAATGTTTTAGAGAAGTATTTTCCTGAAAATCAATGATGTGTCCAAACCTGACGTTTGGTGAGGCAATATTAACAAGAATGGCAAAATACGTATTTTTAGAAAAAGTTAACCATTTTTAAAGGGACGCATTTACGAAAAAAGGGTTACCCTTCAACGGCGTCATGGTTGCTTGGGAGGGTGGTATGGCACTAAATTGCACGAATCCGCATATCAGTTACTGCTTACAACAGGATAAAAATAACGCAAAGTCATAGAGACAAAGCCGAAGGGTAAAGGAGATTGTGTTGCACATTTCGAAAACAGTGGTTTTCATCGTTAGCAGGATTTAACGAATGAAGAGCGGAATGTTTGATTGCAAAACACGAGGATGGTTCGGCACACGCAGAAGGAGGCAACCAGTGCATGTCAATCATGCTTGGGAAGGCAAAAATAATGTAATTTCAAAACGCAGTTCTTCCTCATATGTGGTAGTACACGCATGGCTTTTGATCTACAGTTCTACACTTCATTTATTGAATATTTGCTGATGATGAAAATGGTTCATTTCAAAAACGTCCAATGTAGGTTTTTTTTCCAAATAATGTTATGTTTTTGTTTCAAATGTTCAACGTTTTCTGAGATTTCAAAAAATGAGTTGTTTTGATTGTTGTTTTCTTTATTCTTTGTTTGACAGTGAAAGGCAAACGCGTTAATTAAAAAGGCATTTACATCTGCTCAAGGACTGAAAATGCGGTTTGATGTCCGAGTAAATGAAGATATATTGTTGACAGTACGTCAAGTCAGGAAAGATCAGTTATCAAAAACATGCGAAGAATCTGGTATGTACCAGAAAAATGGATGATTACCGCCAGAAGTGAAGCAGACAAAATGGTGACTTAATCTGTCAAATAAACCATTGAATATCGGCTCTCGCAATTCCAAACTACTTTCGCAACTAACAGATAACGTTTTTAAAATGTTTTAATGTTTTAACATTTTGAAAACGTTTGTTTTATGTTGGCATACAGTACTTTCAAACGCAGATTACATCAGTCGGCAAGGCTTTTGCGGCTATTAATACCTTTTGGCCCAACAATAACTAATATACAGCAGGTTGGGAACTTGGTCTTTTCGCGCCCGAATTGTGAAAATTTGACAGTTTTCAGAAGTGGCTTGGCCGCAAATATTTTGTTTGGCCTTGTTTGAGCGTTTTCAAAAATTTGGCCTAATGTTGGTCTAATCTGCATATGGTATCGCATTCTCGAATCTAAAGATCAAAATGTCTCCATGCGCACTTTCACAAGCACGCTTCTCTACCTGACAGTTGAAATTACTCAGAACATTCCAAACCAAGAGAATGGAAACAGTTAACGACGCATAATTTGTTAATCAAAATAAATAAAATGACGATTCGCCTTAAAGTACGAAGCTTTGGGCGTTTATGAGTGTTTACGTGGCAGTTGCGCTGATGAAGTATGTACCAACCCTGATATACAGTGGTATTCAACAAAAGTGGGAGTGAAAACCCGAATATTACTTCAAAAGTTCCTTTTCTCCAACTGTATCCTGATTCTTGCAGAATCTGGTCCTGCCGTTGATAACATAGTCCACGCTTGAAGTTGGCCTCATTGGTTTTTCCCTGTATATATCTTAACTTCCATATTTTTGCGCGAATCAGGATGCTGCGAATTTAAACGAAGTTGGCCTCTATGTCGGTAGTCTTTGGATTTCACGGCAGAAGTTGTGATATGCATTTACTTGTTCTGTTCGTTTGCCTTGACACGTAGGCTTCATTTTATTTTCTGTTTTCCACTACATCGCACCGGCACGGTTATTACGGCTGCTAATAGCTGCTGACTTTGATGACCTCCAGGCATAGGCGTAGCCAGGGGGGGCAAAGGGGCCATGGTCTCCCACAAATGTTTGGAAAATATAGTCATTTTGTGCTTTGAGAGGCGTCTTTCCAAATAAAATAGTGTTATTCGCCTAAAATCATACACTTTGCCCCTCCCAATTTTTTGCAAATTTTTGGGCTGGCTACGCCACCGCCTCCAGGTGTTTTCGTTGGCCATGTAAAATAAACAAGCATTGTCTGTCTGTCTGTTTAATAGCCAGGGACGGATTTAAAGAGCGCAGGGCCCTTAGGCCATCTTAGTTTTTGGAGCACCACGCAAGTGACCTATTTGGCCGTTTGTCTGGAAAGCGTGAAAATATGCCTCTATTATGTGTAGTCCCCCTCAAAAATCTATCTTTTAAGGTTCCGACTTTGGTTCGACGATTGCCTCAAATCTTCAGCAGAAATTAAAGCCTTTCCTGCATTCTTCTCAAGAACGAATGGCAGTGCGATCTTTTCTTGGAATTTATAGCTCTTTCTTGTCGTTCAGAAGTTTTTTTCGTTAAATTAATGTGATTTGTAGCGCTTTTTGTAGGTTTATTTGTCGGATATATCCATTTTCATGCGGGAACGTGCTGCCGCCCTCGAAAATATCGTCTGGTTGTTATCTGATTAGCTGTACCTAAACTCCTTTGTTATAGTAACCATACTGTGGAGTCGGAGTCGAGGAGTCGGAAGGATTTTCAACCTGAGGAGTCGGAGTCACAGAAAATTTTAACCACTCCGACTCCGGGCAGACCTTTTGCTCACCAATTGTGACTGTTTGTGCCACAAACGTGCGTAAGCGTCACACTTGGCAATTTAAGCAGCTTGACGCTTCAACAAGAG
>Ga0210059_1008860_pt1 | contig 15789 bp, 9 predicted proteins | sample Ectturendosymbi2_FD_188042 | JGI IMG/M metagenome (GOLD analysis project Ga0210059, IMG submission 188042) | Ecteinascidia turbinata endosymbiont from Florida, USA - Sample 2 (SPAdes) (version 2) | ecosystem: Host-associated > Tunicates > Ascidians > Unclassified | place: Key West, Florida... | reverse complement strand
GGGGGGAAGGGTGTGAACCTCCCCCCTTAACAAGCTAAAAATGTAAAAAAACAGGCCACCATTTAGCTTTTATTTAGACATTCTTTTGGTTTTCAGTAGTGTGCTAATGGTAATTGCGTTATGCCCGCCAGCTAATTGTTATGCTTTCCCGCTGCGCCGAATGCAATCCCTTATTACGCGCAACGACCTGCTTTGGGCGATTACGATAGCAAGTCTGTACTGCAATGTGTTGAAGGTTCACTATGGTTACTTTCTGCATCCGCTTGCAGACGGTACTGCGCAGAGCTGCTTATTTCTTTGCTTGGAAGTTTGTACTTCGTTTTTAATTATGTTAAAGCTAATTAAACTTGCCACAAGTAGGTTATTGCTTCTTTGCATTTTTCAGAAGTTTTTTGGATTGTTTTTCCGAGATTTCGGGTTTTAGTATAGAAATCCACATCCGGATACCTTTTCTCTTCCCATCTTTTTCTGAGTGTTGGCAAGTGGGCCCCCTTCGGTGGCCAGTGGTTCTCCTTCAGGTTCGTTTCCCACCTTGGCTAAAACCTCTAGTGACAGCACCGGCCCACAACTCAAATTTCCTGAATAGTTTTTTACTAGACTATACTAAAAATGCGTATAATCAACGTGCATTCAGCAATGTCACCTACACAAATGCCAGCTTACCAAGCCAAATGCTGACAACGAAGTTACCCACGATGCATTTCACAATGGTTGTCTTAGATAACAGGAACCTATGGGTGGTGGGAAGATCAATTACTTTGACGTATTAGATAAATATGAATGTTGAACGGGGTAATGTATGTAATCAGTTGTTGATGAGTTCAGTTCAAGTGTGCGTTTATGCCGTAACAAAGGTCCTTGGTCAGATTTGGAGCCCCCTTTTTGCCAGGCCCACCTCCCGGCTGGGGATACGGGGGCCTTCCTCCGACTCTGATGTCACCTAATAGTTCGTTCTAAGAGCACTAGTGATGGCGATTCCTTTACATCCCAAATTGAAACTTTCCAAAAGTAAGCCCTATGTGCAGAATCACGTACATCAGGACATGTGTGGCGGCCTGAAGATGGCGCCACATGTAAATAAACGGTCACCGCTAGATGGTGGCCATAAGTAACAAGTCACTGTGATAGTCACCACAAGCGAATTATCGTAATGCACTTATCCCTATATATAATCATTGTGCAGCCTAGTAGTAGTAGAGTGAACTCGTCGAGGGAACTCAATTCCTGCTGGTTGCTTTCCTGTTAGTTGATGCCCTGGACTACCATCTTTCGCTTGTGCTTGCCTCAGTAGTTCAAGGCGATGCAGTCAACTGCAACACGCGCCTTTCAACTTGGTTAAGACTGAAACATTCATCATAAAACTAGAAGCGTCAGTGCCAGTGAAGAATGGAAATATTGAAAAATGGCTTTCGGCAGCTGATTTACAAAAACAACTATCGAAGATCAGCACGACATTAAAAGCGAAAATTGTGAACTCGCAAACAATCGATAAATCTGAACATGATAAACCGCATCTGGAATGACATCTTAGTAAAGATGTCACTATTGTGACTGGGGTGGTCACATAATCACTGAGACACATAAATTCAGCGCTACTGCAAGCAGAAAGCACTTTCAATACCTTCCCTATATTTATTTATCACTTCTGATTCATTTATTTATTTATTAATAAATGACAAGTTATTTCGCGGATACAGGGCCGGCCCCAGCAGGTGCGGGGCCCAATGCAAAACCTGGGCGTGGGGCCCAACGCAAGACCTAGGTGCGGGGCCCCTCTGAGCAGTGATTTTATGACGTCATTGTGTTCAGTCAACCGTGTTACGATCGTGGTAGAGCGCAGATATAAACTACTAATGCTCACACGAGAATTGAGCACGTTTGCGAACGTTCGATATAGTAAAATCGCTCGTTCTGACGAGAGCGTTCTTTGTTAACAACGAAGTTTATATCGCGTTTCTACTGAATTCTAAAGCGCAAGGTGCATCTGGCAGAAATGAACAATCTTCCCAAACACCATGGCGCGGGGCCCCAGAGGCGCGGGGCCCAATGCACTTGCATCGGCTTAAGGCCGGCCCTGCGTGGATATTATAACACCGTAGCATGGATGTGTAATTGCTGTTGGTGACATCAACAATGGTATTTGCGTACTGCACGCCGTCTGATGGTTTTTTTGATGTTGGGAAAGGCGTTCCTACACCTCTTTTTTAGCACTACACCCTGGTCTTGGGTCAAAGAAGGTTAGGAACCTCTGTCCTGAATAATACAACAGAGTTTTCGCATTGGGACATACGTTTATTTTTTCAAAGTAAAACAACTGAGAACGCTTTTTGGCCAGATGTTGGCAGCATGAAAAACAGTAGCCTACTTGTTTCCAATCTTAGTTCAAGAAGGGAAGCGTAAGTTTATTTTTGGTGCAAAGCTGCATTAATCTCAGTTTATTGCTTGTTTAAAGTTGAACTAAACGCACCATCAGATGTTTGACTATTTTAAACCTGCATCACAAAAGCTTTGTCTGACTGTGCACACAGTAATATTACAAAGCTGCCACTTTTTTATTACAAATCGTGCACCTGATTGATAATTGTCTTATTATTATTAACTCGAGTTTAAAATGATAAATTTCTTGGGACTGTTTACAAGTTTTGATTCAATTATAAGCAGGGATGAAATTGCAGATCTACAGTATTTGACAAAGTATCAACAAACTGGCCCCAAAAGTAATGTTCATGCAACAGTATGTTGTGTGTACCTCATACACTATTAGCTATGAGTTCAAAAACATTTTCTAGGTGCCAAAATCTATTTTTAGTTGATAGTTCAAACAACAAATTGCAGCCATTTTGCCAAGCCCCGAAAATTTCAGCTCGTTGCGATTCTAATCTGAATTTTTTAATGACCTCACAAGGACCGTTTACCGTTTACCAGGCTTGTCCATGGGATTGTCATTCCTATAGAACCCATGGGAAACACCCATTGGGATGGGACAGGCATAAATTACTATGGGATGGGAATGGGACAGATAAATATGTCCCATGGACAACCCTAGGCTTGTCCATGGGAATGTCATTCCTATGGGAATCGCATGGGAAACGTCCCATGGGATGGGACAGGCATAAATTGTTATTGGATGGGAAAGGGACAGATAAATATGTCCCATGGACAACCCTGCCGTTTACCGTGACCAACGTTATTTAAACAAATTTCGTTGCTTTGCATCTTTGCATCACTGTTGTCATGTTGAGCGTTTCTTTCTTTATGGCAAGTTATTTCCAAACGGTACCGTTTAACAAATCCACATATCGTACAAGTACAAAACGTCTTCTTTTATGCAAAGAGCCCTGGAGAATAACCTCAAATGCGTGGTATTTGCCTTTTGCCAATTTATTAAAGAAATGCTTAACAGATCACAAAAAAGGCGTTCTTGTTTCAGTATGGCCTTTTGACAAGCATACAAATCGTGGAAGGGAAACACATATTTTAAAGAACAAAGCGAGGAGACTGGGTTTGCACCAAATCAAGGTATAATGAAACATGCTTTTCATGAAAAAAACAGAGTTCGTTCATTTGTCTTTATTGTGAAAGTCACTTCAAAAAAAGTAGCCATCCAGAACGTCAGGTGTCAGGTTCGTTTTTAGCACAAGAATCATGTTCACAGTGGCAAAACACAAAGAGTCCAGTGTTAACGAAAATGATTTGCATTTGAAATAAACCGAAAGAATAGGTTTTAAGGAAAATTTTATTGATTTTTTCAACAGCGTTTTCACTGGCATCAATTTTCTATCACTCAATATCTGTTAACTGCTAACCTGCTTGGTGTACGTGCGCTGTTTACAGGTACATTTCTTAAACACAGCAGTAGATTTGGGCACCTGGCTACGCCTATGCTCATAATCATAAAGGAACATTCGAAACAGACGTTCATAACAAACCTATTCATAACAGACCCGTTCATCACAGACCACGTTCATAACAGACCAGTTCATAACAGACCACGTTCACAACAGACCTATGCATAACAGACCCGTTCATAGCAGACCACATTCATAACAGACCAATTCAAAAATGACCATGTTCATAACAGATCTGTTCATAACGGGTCTGTCATGAACCGGTCTGCCATGAACGGATATGTTATGAACGGGTCTGTTATAAACGGGTTTGTTGTGACTGCAATTGAGTCTGCTTCCTGGTGTTCGTATGTCTCCGTAGTGAAGGAGTTTTGGGGAAAAATGAAGGCAGACAACCAACATGCTCTTGTGGGAGTGATGCTCTCAAGTTTCAAGTGTTGGGACCCAGGTCCGCAACCAGGTGGGGTGAAAATTTCAGCTGGTTGCGGCCCTGATGGGACCCGATTTACACCCCAACATCATGCATCTCTAGAATCGGGGATTGACGCAAGCTACGACAATGAAAGTGTTGTATTTCTTACACGTCAGAGAAAAACAACTCATAGAGTAGAATGAATGAACCTAAAACAAAAAGCGCATAAGAATGGTTTGAAACAGTTAATCTGCTCTTCCACGCTAGTTAGGTAAATAACGCGAGTCCAGACTTAAGGCTGTAGGCTATGTCACTTATGAAACAAAGAACACGCGAACTCTGCGAACTAATAATTACTTCGCTCAACACCACAAGAGAAACAACACAACGAACCACGCACAAATGCATATTGAAGCATTTCCGAAAAAGTCTACGAAGTAATGAACCTTAGATTCAGTGACATCACTTCAGCTTGGAAGATACGAAAGCTGCAGTTGTGGAATAAGCAGCTCAGATCAAACTGTCCCCGGAAAAGACGAAAAGTTCATACTATCATGTATTGAAAAACAAACTATTTACATATCCAAAATGATATTTTGTACATTTATTTTCACGTCACTGTGCAGCAGTTGGTTGAACTATTGCATTAGATTGCATGCTCATTCCTGCGTATGTATACTTACTGTTAATATGCAGGCCTACTTTAAAGTGTTTCACGTTCTAACACTGCAACACTAATCGATTGCAGAAATAACCGCATCTTAACTTAGCGCAGGGGTCACCAAACTACGGCCCGCGGGCCAAATCCGGCCCGCGAAGCCATTTCATCCGGCCCGCGTAGACATTTTGCCAATGAGGAAAAACAATATAACAAAGGAAAATTTGTTGATTTGGCAAAAACATTTCCTGAAACAATCACATTTTGTAAGATGTCCGGCCCTCGGACTGTTGAGTAACAGCTTATGTGGCCCTCGGACTGTTGAGTAACAGCTTATGTGGCCCTCGAACAAAAAAGTTTGGAGACCCCTGGTGTATTCGAACGCCTAACGCTTTTGTTCGTCGTCATTCTAATTCCGACTCTACATCGAACCGTTACGTTACGTGTTTCTGACTTCACGTTCAAGTGTATCGGCGTTTTTGTTGTATATCTGAATATAATCGGAAGAAGCAGTCAACTTAGAGTACTACTGGAGAGTTATTAGCGAACAAAGTGATGAGAGCCTTTTAATTTGCCTTGCTTTGACTTGGCAACTTCAAGACGTCAGGTTGCTTAGTTGGGAGACCGACCTGTGCTCCTGCAACAACTAGGTTGACCCCTCAACTAGTAGGGACCTCTACAATAGCCTACAACCTCAGTCCCTACACAAGAAACGCTAAGTTTTGCTCGCAAAGCACAAGTGTTCGCAACTATGAACACGTTCGCTGACAACATGAAAGCTGACTACCCACAAAAGAAGCTACATCAGTGTTTCCCAATCTTTTTTGGCCAGCGCCCCTTATCTGACAAACAAATTTCTATCCCCCCTACCATGCTTAGCACACATATCAACACAATTTTTTCGTATTGTATATTTGGGATGTGTGAAAATGAATAAAAGAAGAATGAGCGCAAAAATGCATTTCACTATAAAACTTAATTTAGTAAATTAACTCCTTTAGCAGTCGGAAACTGTTAGAGTTAATGATCTGGAGTTCATGAAGGGCTCGATTTCGTTTGAACAGCATTAAACTTGGACAAGAAGGTGAAGATTGCTGATTTGGCTTTAATGAGTTTAGCACCATTCCCTGCAATTGCAAATTAACTTCACTGAACTTCGTGAAGATATCTGTGGACTGTGACAGCCACTAGCGTACGGGGCGGGCACTGTGCCATTCCTCCCCTTCAGACCATAAAAATAAAAAAACGTATAAACAGCATTCGGCAGTGGCGTAACTAAGGGGGGGCAAGGGCCTCAATTTAAAATAAACTGACTTTGATTTCTGGTCACTGATATACGCACTACGCAAATTTTTTTATGACTACTGTACGTTTCCTCTGCTTGATTTTCATTTTGCGATTTCATTCTTTCACTGACAAAATTGTTTCACACGTGGCTGTTAAGTAACTTAACACAGGTAACAATGAACACCAGAAAAAAGCTTCGGCGTGAGATTTGAGCCCACAAACTTCAATAAGCGTCTTCTATAAGCGATACATGTCTAAAACTTACAACATCCAAGCACGCATATAGGTTTATTTCATGAGCCTTAGACAACAAAAGTTCAGTTTTCTGTCTCACCGGATAATAAGTCTCGTATAAGCATTATACTAAAACTTGCTGTCAGAATGCATAAAAATGCGTATTTTAGGTGTAATTTTGCAAAATTTTCCCGGGGGCATGCACCCGGGCCCCCTTAGAATGGTCGTGCCTTCCGCACTTTCCTAAAGTTGATATGGGACGTCACACGATTACGAAACTTTGTCCCCCCAGGGAAATTTTCTGCGTACGCCACTGGTGGCAGCCAAGATACTGTACCTATGACACCCTTTGGCAGTCACCTTCTGTGTGCAGCAACAGGCGTACAAACTCTCTTTATCATTATCCGAGTGCACCACATTGCCTAAACTTAGCAGAACACTTCTAAACCCTTTGGTGCCCTTTGATCAATCAATTCATTAATACTCTGTCACATTTTTAGTAAATTTTGAGTTCAGAGCAGTGCAGGATTGAATTTAATCTGCATATTTTAAAAGTTTTTTTAACTTAGCCGTTACACTTGCAGTCGTCCACTGACTTTACCATCTCTCTCTCCCTGGATTTCCTTGGCGCTTCTCAAGCTAAAGTGCGTTCTGAAACACACTCCTGTTTTCCAGAATCTTTTCGATTCCCTTTAAGTAACTTATTCTTGTTGGCACCTAACACTATCTGTAAAAAAATATAAATTGCTTTTCTACTTTCGAATTGAACTCGTACAAGGTTATTACTATATTTGTGATCATTAAACCACTCTATCCAAAATTAGCTCACGCTTTTGGTTACAGGTTGAGTCTAAGTGCAAGCGTGCATTCTCAAACATGACCGGTGATAGTCTCTGTAACAAAACGGGCATTGTTAAGCAGCAGTTTACCCGTGCCAAGAAGTACAGCTGACGAAAATTCCAATCATAATCATTTAATTATAGAGGAGAACAGATTTACAGTGCAGCTTACCTTTAGTGATGGAAACTGCAGTTGATCAATTTATTTCCTAGCATTTCACCTCTGTTTTGTTTCCAAAACTCTGAGTTTTTGTTTGCAAATTACATGCATACATGTTTGTTGATCATACTGTTTTGTATGACATTTGGTCACTCAAAGTTAGTAAGACAACAGAAATGTAATTATTAACTGGGTCTCCCATCGCCCCCCAACCGCCCAATTCTACTTCACCTCCCCCCAATCGCCCATCTCTGCTTCATCGCCCCCTAGAGTTTCTCACCGCCCCCAGGGGGCGGTACCGCCCACTTTGGGAACCACTGAGCTACATTATAATATTTTTTAATCGAAATTCATATTACAGACTAACATCACAGGCGTTCTACTGAGGTTCGTTACCCGTGGGGTCGGCGGTTGCGAGCCCCATTTTCAAGTGGCGTCCTCACAACGGAATATGGTTGATGCCCATTTATGTTTAGTCTTTTTCTGAATGTGTCCTCTACATTTTTTGTTGGGACTTCCATCACCCACAACTTGGCGAAGCGTTTGGTTTTACTGTTTACAACATCATTTTAACGTAGAGGCTGTTAATGGTTAAACCAGTGGCGGCTCGTGGTTTACATAGCAGGGGAAGCTTCAGATTTCAATCTCTGGGTGAATCTGCTGTGGTATGTTTGCGCTAGCTATGTCTAATCGTTAGTGGCGCTTCTAATGACAGCAATGTTTGGCTAGCACAAATAAAAACTCATTAAGAAATATATTAACTGGAAATATACATGAAAAAAATCAATTTAAGAATTGCGTCGGAAGCAGTTAATACGCTTGTGTTTTGTAAGTCGGTGAGTTCAAACTAAAATGGCGGAATAATATCGTTGCACATTTTTTCTGTGACACGTCTAGATGAGCCGCACCTAGGTAAAACTGCACCCAGGTTACACCATACAATTTTTTAAAGGATAAAAAATATTTGAATGAATTTGGTATTCCCAGAACGTTCATGACTGTAGTGCTTTTGCGGCATTTTCCATCTCTGACAAAGAAGTACCAGCGCAGACTGAAGTTTTCTTTGCTGCACTTGTCATCCAAAATGTTTGTCAGACCAAGGTCTTCTTTGAAGAGACGCTTTTCATACACAGATATGTTCTAATGTGCTTTTATTAGACTCTCATTTGCTGAAAAACATGCCATGATAAATCACAAAATTCGCATAACAGCCACAATTCAGTAGAATATGCAATCGAAAATTGCAACATGAAGATGCAAGGAAAATTGTTTCATCGGTGATTTTCAACTGCAACATAAAAATACCGTAAAAACATTAAAATACCGGATATTTCCATTTAAATTGGGCGTAGAAACTGTTTGTCAAGATCATAGTAAAATGTAGAACTGTTTGTCAAGATCACAGAATACCTCTTTCTGACTCACTGGAATTATCAGGTTACGAGCTCTTATGCAGTTGCTGGCATTGATAGGAGTAATGCAGCCATCGGTGTTTTTCAGTAACATACAGTTCGTTGCAACTCGTGAGTTGTTACTATTTGTCAGGACACATTCTGACTACATACTCTTTTACAACGACAGAAGAACTAATGCGTTAGACATTTACCTCAGTGCTAAACAGTGGTAGTTCCCATACCAGACGTTTGGAGTGGACAGTCAAAAAGAGAGCACCAAAATGCATTCCAATTTTTAATGATCGTTACCATACCGTACGACAACCACTGCCGTGGTTATACAACTACACATTCAACCTCAAGAAGAAAGCGTTTCATGGTTTGAAGAATTCACCAGAGGACTGAGTGAAATGCACTATTTAAATCAAGTTTAAACAAGAAAGCAAACCAGTGGTTGTCGTCGCAAAACCTGCAAGGCGGTGAATACATTTTGCACCCGCATAAAAAGAAGCAAGGGTTTTTAAAGAAGCTTTGTGCAAGTGGCAGCGTTTCTTCATTCGTCACCCATTCACTGTCGGCGTTTTTACCTGCAATCAGTTTTCTAACATGGCGTCTTGGTTCTTGTTTTGAATGCGTCGTGTAAATTTGTATTTCTTGGCCAGCTGCTATTAAACCAAGGGTCTCCAACTACGGCCCGCGGACCAAATGCGGCCCGTGAAGTCATTTTGTCAATGATGAAAAACTGACATATTCACGGAAGTTTATTGATTTGGTAGAATGCAACGTATCCAGAAGCAGTTACAACACGTGTAATGTCCGGCCCTTTATTTTGCACCGGGACTTTTTGTTCTGCCCTGAAACTGTTGTTTAATAGCTATGCGGTCCTCGGACAAAAGGTTTGGAGACCCCTGTATTACACTGCGAATGTGATGCGCTTGCACAATTATACCTGGTTGGCACAATGTACCGTTGTATCCAGCGTGTCAAATGCAGTGGAAGGATCCGAAATCGTTCACGCAAAATCCTTGCTCACAAGGGTTTCTGCCTTCGCATTCATTGATGTCTAAAATGGAAAAGAAACTTATTTTTCAATCTCCTGTTGCCCGATCTATAAAGACTTGCTGCGGCTTATTGTAAGAACCACACCTCAGAAATTTTGTTTTACGGTGGGCTTACTGCCCTTATTGCTACAAAGTCCGGATTTGTTTCAATAACTCAAGTCAGGGATATCTAGAAACTCCTAGATATCCCTGATTCAAATGCACAAATATGTTAAACGTGCTTTTTCTACGTCACCCGATTTTGCACGCAGATTATACAGTGTTAATCGATTCTTTACGTTCAAGCATCTAAAATTGCAATGGCTTGGTTTTTTCATCGATACGATTGTCAAATACAACGTCGTTCGTAGAAATAACACGATCCAAGTTATGAATGAGTGACGCAGCTCATCAATGATTGAAAACACTGTTCAAAATAAATTTTGAGATATACGCAAAACAACAGAAAGGGTTGTGTTGAGTTGGTGTTTCGTCTTAGGCTATTGATTAGGAATAATTAGACTCCAAAATGGATCTTATTGCAGGTGCCCATACCAAATGGCAAAAACAATTGGACATGATTCTGAGTACATTTTGATCCGTGATTTTGAGCAACTGTTGCTATAAATCCTTATCTTTTACCTAATCGATAGAAGGTACGATTATTTATATCAAAGAGTTGAGTGGACATGGGCCACAAGCTTACCCCAACAACTTGTATTGAACGAAGTACGAGGATATCGTGTGTGCAGTAGGGTATGAAATCAACTTTGGTTTTGCTTACAAAAATTGAACAACAGTGTGACGCAATTGCAATATTTAAATTAGTACAAGTCGAATTTTTTAGGGAGTTTGGCCTATTCAAGATAACAGAGCACTGGTAAGAACTTAACGTTTAAGGGAAAATAATATTAAAAATCAAAAAATGCGGTTAGTGTGTTTTACAGGGGAGCATTCAGCATACGTCACACCAGTGCCGTGGCAAGGCAGCCCCGTACCCCCTGGTCGGGGGGAGGGCGACCATTCGTAGGGGCCCCACAATGTATATTGTATTAGTAAGTTAGAGCCGTCTCTCTACCCTTGACTTTAACTCTTCTGGTTTTTGCCCTCAATGCAGAGCCGGTAGATTAGGCATGTAATATCATGATTCGTTAATTTCGAAAAAGAATTGCGGACGTTCGGAAACTATAGCAGTATTTTGTAAAGTTGCGGTTACGTGATATTAAAGGGCCCCATCTGGATTTTTTTGGGGGGCCCAACAGTCTTTCACACGGCTCTACGTCACGCATTGTCTGAGAACTCCCCTCACTGCCGCAAATGCACAGACATATTATCGTTGGATCAGTCACTACCCACGTTTATACAAGTTACGTTACAAAACTAACGAGAATTGTACCGTGTGCGCAGTCACTGCCGGTCCATCCAGAAGCACACTGACACGAGTATGATCCCACTGTGTTCACACACTCGCCGTTGTTTCCACAAACTTCCTGCCATTTTGCACATTCGTCAACATCTGACAAGACAAGAATTCGTGTGCACTTGGTAAAGTATGAACTTCCGCTACTCAAAAGCTTTTACCTTTCGTCATTTTATCTATGAGTTTGAATGGCTCGTAAACATCGATGCAAAAACTGTTGATTGCCGCGTTTGGTTTCTGAAATCTGGTAGAAAATGAACATGGAGTGGAATATTTTCGCACTCATGACTTCAAAGTGTTTTGTCACAAGCAACAGCCACTGAAACGTAGGTGAAATAATCTTGCTGTTAGCAGCTGTTACGTTTTGTAGCCCACGCAAATCCACTTGAAGCATTGCATTACAAAGCGGTAATAAAGTTGTATATCTGTATTTTGGGCAACATGTAAAAATCAAGAAAGCTGCGAAAGACTTACAGATAGTGCAAGTTTCAGATAAAAATGTTGACATTCAATCATGCAGATAAAAATGCATATAGGTACACAAAAAATGTTTATAACAAGGTACAGATAAAAATGTACACATGGGAAGTAGTAGCAAATTAGGAGATTATAATGACTTCCACGCAGCCTCGCTTGCATCAATGCCCACGACGCTTGTCATAATGCGAACCAAGCTGGCTGTATAGTTTGCTGCTGGTGTTTTTGTGTATATTTACAAAAAATTCAAAGGTTCATGGTAATCGAAAGCATGAAAAAGGCTTATAAACCAGCAGAAGGGATTGCGGCAAATAAACTAACTTTGAATTGCAATGCATCTTTCCAACATTATACGAAAATTTTCGTTGAAAGACGCTGGTGGATTGGAATATGAAGTCCACTTGCACTAGAAAGCTAAATGACATTTGAAATATCGAAAACGGTACTTTTTAATGATTGACTTGAGTAAGGGTGGAGGTTGTTGTTTGATAGTTCACAAAACAACTCAACCCACATTTAATACCCCAAAGCTGCTACGAAAACGTGCAGCTAAGCTCAACCTTATACTCGTAACGCTTTCCCGGGTGAGTTTTGTGGTCAATACAAGGTTTGATTAACTCATTAAGATCAATTGTAGCATGCAGAAATGTTATGTTAACGATTTTGCTCTGTAACAGTTTTACAAACAGTATGAAAAGCGGACTTTTCATTCCATAATTAACGTTCAGCGTTTTATGAGTCCCCCCTTGAATATTGTTTTTATTCTACGGTAATTATTCCCATCAAGCGCGTGTTCATCAAAAGTACTTTGTAAAATAAAGACTGCTCTGTAATGTAGACAGTCCTGCTATACTTCCTATTTTTACAAAGCCATTTATTTGCTAGGCAACATCAACCAAAAGTGCTGACAACGGGAGGAGTGTTGAATTACTGCGTAGCCGTGGCAAAAATCTTTTAAAACTATCCGAATTTAAACACATTTGCTTAAAAGCGACTGATGAGTATTGTACATGCTGTCAAAAATTCCGTTGAACTAGTTTAAAAACCCACAAACTTTTATGCGTTTTATCCGTAATTTTTCAAAGAAATTTATAACTCGACGAAGTCAAAGGTTCTTCTTTTCTTATGCCAACTCAGGCCTTTTCTTGCTCCTAAGCCAAATGGCAATCGAAAATCTATACAATGCTACTTCAGTTGAAGGTATATATGAAAGCATGTTTTGCTTTCGCAGTATTCAACAGTTTTTGCCGAATATATTTTATTTTCTTATGCAATGTTTACCGTACTGTTTACAGTACAAACCAAACAGGTTTGTTGCTGAGAAATCTAAGATTTTCCTAAAGCATATAAAGATTGTCTAGACACGATTATTGTGCATAAAATCCAGGGTTGCCAACTATTGTTCATAGCTGTTGCGATAAACTGCGCAACCTGTTTATACGAGTTTTGTAACTTTGTAATTCATTAAAATTTCTCATTAAAATTACTCAGAAGAAAGTATTAAAGTGAAAGATTTAGCATGTTGTTTTATCGGAATGTAAACGAAAAAATTGCGTCTCAGTAGTCAAACGTCAAATCCAAAACGTGCTGCAGATCGACCGGTTTAATCAACGTGCTTGTAAATGAAAAGTCATAAAAAGTGCAAACCCACCGAAAAATACGAATGACCAAAATGCTATGAGAAGTGCAAAATTTTACTAGGATATTACCGCATAGCCTATGGTATGCTTGAAGTTCCAGAACGTTTTCGAAGAATGGTGTTGATGTAATCGAGCAAATCAGACAAATCGTTCGAAGTGCCAAAAGCATGCCGGTTAAGTTAAACGCAACATGGTCTATATATACGCATTCTTAAACGGCGAAATATATTGGCCTATCCTTCTAGTAACTTCTTGCGATGTAGTATTTCGGAACAGTCGACAATGCTTTTCGTAAAGATGACCGAATGTATGCAAAATATTCCTTTTCACGATCTGCACTACAGGTGTGATCAAATTAGATAAAAATATTGACAAAATATGGAGGCTGTAGAAGGGTCCAAGAAGAAGTTTAGCAACTTCTATTACTGCACTTCTATAGTGAATGGTCTTCTTTGAATACATAAACTACATTTTGAACCTTCAAAAATATGTTTTTCATCCATGATTTGGGTTATTCAGGTTTGATGGAGTTCACACCTAACGAATAAAAACAATTTTTCAAAACAATTCAAAGTTTTGTGAGGGGATAAACATGCCCTGTTTGGCCGATTTGGGTAACTCTCTCTTTTACATTTCAATGTTTTAAGATCTTTTCCAAATATTTGACCCCAGCCCCAAACTTTATATATGAGCTGACATTTTGCTTTAAGGTAGCTCGCAAAAAGTATTTCAAATCATGATTTAAAGCTACTTTCAAGCGTTTTTACTAATCAAAGACACAGTTACGCTACGCCAGAACCCTATTTTTATAAACAAGACATCTTGTGATTTCCGACCCTATAAGTATTAACTTCAAATAGATTTTTGCATTGCTTTGCGCTCTTTCTACAGTCAGGACGGTAGTAACCGATGAGGCACAGTCAATAATCGCAATACCAAATGTGAAAAAATATGAATCTGGAAAAATAGAAGTAGACTAGAAGTAGAGCAAAGTTGTTATGATGATTTTTTTTGTAAGTGATTCGCAGTTCTTCACAAATAAATATAAATACTGGAAAGTAATGAGCAAAAATTTTGTGATAATTTAAAAAATCTGGGGTGAAATTTCTTTTCACTCATAAATAATTTTGCTTTTTGTGGGCCATCGTCCATGTCATTCAAATTTCGCAAAACATTGTAAATATACTGGTTGGCAACCCTGACAAAATCAGGCTTTGGGTTTCGACTTGAAATTCGTAACGTGGAACTTAAAGCTTTACCATCATAACACAGTCGACCCGTGTATCCTGGACGACACAAGCATCTGAAAGATCCACTGTCGCTAAGGCATGCTCCTCCATTCGTGCATGGGTTTCTCGAACACGGATCAGTATCTTTCAAAATGCAATGATTCGTTTTAACCTTGTGCTGTACCAATGGTTGCTGTGGCAAATAGTCATGTGGTTTAAACGTATCCTGTGAGCAAACGAAGACTTGATTATAAAACGGAGAAGAGGCTCGAGACTGAAACCTACGAAAACTTTCTGCTGAGAATTGAGACGTTTCATTTCATAGTGGTTTGAATTTGAAAGTGTTTTTGTGCATTTTGATGAAGAGACACTCAGCATAAGGAAGTTCATCATTCGGTTTTTGCAACTTGTAACCAACGTCACAACGAATAAGATTTAACAACGCGTGACTTAAAGTTGAACAATGGATATTTTTCCAAGCTTTGAAAACGTAATTAAAGCTTCTTGCAAACGTCAGTCAAAAGAAAGCATTGCTATACTTCGAGACAACACTTCCATAGCGTCTTTCAAAGTCGACATTCTACTCGACTGCTATTCGACGAGACATTCCCGCAGCCTGATATTTTTGCGGTTGTGAACAGGACTCCCATTGCTGGTTTTGTCCACCCAGATCTGGAATTTTTCGAGTCCATCTGGGTGTCTTGGTTTAATCATGAAAAATCCGGTTAAATATGATTTTTTAAGATAAAATTTTGGCAATTAGCTGCAGTAAATGTAGTATAGTACTATATGAAACATATCTTACGATAATTACAGTCTTCGCTTGCGATCATGAGGTGAAAAAACGTGCTAATATCGGCGAAGCAAAATATGTTCAGTCTGTTTCACACCCTCACACCCGTACCAATATCACTATCAAATACTGTAGGTTTACAACAACCCACATGTTTGTAAACTTTTATTATTGGGATTCTCCATAAAAATGGAATACTGTAGGTTGCCCACCATCCAGTACAGTCAGCCATGCACAGTGTCGTACGAGGCGGGGGGCGGCTGCCCCCCGGCTTGAAAAATTTCAGGGCAAATTCTGTTTTCAAGGCAAGCTCAAGTTGCTCAAAAATCCTGAAAGATAAAAAATATTTCAATACACT
>Ga0210059_1008859_pt1 | contig 15789 bp, 9 predicted proteins | sample Ectturendosymbi2_FD_188042 | JGI IMG/M metagenome (GOLD analysis project Ga0210059, IMG submission 188042) | Ecteinascidia turbinata endosymbiont from Florida, USA - Sample 2 (SPAdes) (version 2) | ecosystem: Host-associated > Tunicates > Ascidians > Unclassified | place: Key West, Florida... | reverse complement strand
TTGCTGTATTTAATATACTTTTTACATTCAGGATGTTTGAGCAACTTTTGCTTGCCCTGAAAAACAGAGTGTGCCCTGAATTCACTGTATTGAATGTATTTTTTATCCTTCAGAATTTTGAACAACTAGCACTTGCCCTGAAAAACAAAGTTTGCCCTGAAAATTTTCACTCCATTGAACATAGTTTTTACATTCAGGATATTTGAGCAACTTGTGCTTGCCCTGAAAAAAACAGAGTTGCCCAGAAAATTTTTACTGTATTGAAATATATTTTATTATTCAGGATTTTTGAGCAACTCGCGCATTCCCTGAAAACCAGAGTTGCCCTGAAAATTTTCACTGTATTGAATATACTTTTTACATTCCGGATTTTTGAGCAACTTGCGCTTGCCCTGAAAATCAGAATTGCCCTGAAAATTTTCACTGTATTTAAATATTTTTTATCATTCAGAATTTTTGGGCAACTAGCGCTTGCCCTGAAAACAGAGTTATCCCTGAAATTTTTCAACCCTGGGGGGGCGTCCGCCTCCCCCCGACCCCCCGCCTCGTACGCCTATGGCGTACAGTAATATTTACAATGGAGCTTTTTGCAAATGGTGCGTTGTGTTTGCTCCTCAGACTGCCAGTCGTAGCGCAAAACCTCCCGGCTTATTAGTTTCGGGATCACAGTGCAATTGTAAAAAGGCAAAGGAACATTATAATAATCACCAAAACTGTCACTATCATAAATTATGTGCAGCCATGTTCGATAACCTTGTGCAGACAGATGCCGACAAATCCAGAGATGTACAAAATGCTTTAAACAGCAGTCGACAGAAGTCTGTCGAGGAAAATCGAAATCGTCTTTCCCATATCATCAGAACTGTTGAATTTTGCGGTCGCCAAGAAATACCATTGTGGGGTCACAGAGACGCTGGTGCATTTTCACTGAACGAAACTGATTGCAATGACGGAGTTTTTAAAGCTGCCCTAAGACTGAGAGTGGAGGCTGCTGACAAGCAAACATCTGACCTCTTTTTAATAGGCTCCCCACAACGCTTCAGATTTAAGCTGGAGAGTGCAAACTCAAATTATATCTTTGATGGGTGATGCCATACAAAAGCAAACACTTTCCGATATTTCCCAATGCAAATACTTTTCGATACTAGTGGATGAAACGACTGATGTAAGTCAAACAGAGCAACTTAGTTTATCCGGTCGGTTTATCAAAGATACCAAAGTGCACGAATAATTTTTGTGCTTTGTTCCAGCTTCTTCATCAACAGACAAAGATCTTGCATCTACGATTCTCACCAACTATCTCAACTTGGGCCTAATCTGGAACATACGCGTGGCCAAGGTTATGATGGCGCAAGTAATATGAGCGGAAAATATCGTGGTGTCCAGGCTAGAGTAAAAGAATTGTACCCTTTGGCCATGTACACTCATTGCTGCAACCATGTTCTTAACTTGGTCATTAGTACTTCATTTCAGTTGCCAGTTATTAGAAATGCGATGGCAACTATATCGGACATACGCGTTTTTCTGTTACGTTCTGCATAGCGCGTGTCGATATTTCAAGACAATGTTGAAAGAGAAGTTTCAGGCTCGGCTTCTTCGCGACAGAAGCTGAAAACATTTTGCGCCACACGATGGGTAGAAAGACATGACTCGATCATCATTTTCCTGACACTATCGCCAGCAGTTGTTTCTACACTTGAGGAATCGCAGCAGGAAAACAAGCAAGTGGAGGTTGCGACCAAAGCAGCAACTTTGCTCGATTCTGTATAGAAATGCACGTTTGTAATCGCGGCTTTAGTTATGCAACATATCTGGTATAATCCTGCCTGTTTCAAAACTGCTACAAAAGAAAGAATTGGATATATTTTCAGTGATTGAGCTCAATGAGAGTGTGCTGGATATTCTCCGACAAAACAGAAGCAATTGCGAAAACGTTTTTCATAAATTATTTGTCCAAGCTAAGAATGAATGTGAAAAATATGATGCTCCACTATTGATTCCCAGAAGATGCAAAAGTCAGATTTTCAGAGATAATTATCCTTGTGATGACCCTGAGGATTTTTTTCGGTAAGCCATATTTGTACCGTATTTAGATCATTTAATAGTGGAAATGGAGGATAGATTCTTTGATCAGAAGCAGAAGTGCCGAAGTCTTTGGGGCTTGATACATAAGTATTGCGATGCTTCGCCAAACACTGCTCAAGTTTAAGAAAGGTTACTGGAAATATATCAGGAAGATATTGGTCCCAAAGCAGTGGTTGTTCCTGAAGTGCAGCGTTGGGTAAATAAGTGGAAGAAGGAAGATGTTAGCACTGTTCCTTCGAGTGCCATCGAGGCCCTCTGTGCTTGCATGTTGACATTTATCAGAATGTCTACATATTGCTCACCATTTCAGGCACTCTTCCTGTATCAACTGCTACAAGTGAGCGCAGTTTCAGCACCATGAGACGTCTTAAAAACCTATCTAAGATGGTCGATTGGAAATGAGCGAATGACAGGACTTGCACTGCTTTTCATACACAAAGACCGCCAGATCGACAGAGAAAAAATTATGAATGACTTTGTTGCCAGCAGTAATCGCAGATCTGATTTCGTGCTTTAGCATATCTAACATTTGTGAAAGGGATTATTTTACTAAAGCGAAAGATTTGAAATGAAAATTGTACGACAAGCAACTACTTCACCCATGGCCCTATAGGTAGGACCAACACTAAAGAAACTATATACAATAACCGTCCGCCGGTGTATTCGTGCTATCGCTACGATTCCGTTTGCCGTGACGGTTTGCTTGTAAGAGTGAGTGAGAGATGCCACGTGCTTAGTTGGCTAAATAAGCATGCATGGGTTGCTCCAAAAGCCTCCTGAAGAGCATCTGTCCCTGTCCATTCTCTCATTTCAAAGTTTCTACGGCGGCATCTGTCTGTACCTTGCGCAATTATCTGTGAAGTTAGTGATATGTCGGCTAAGCTTTGTTTGCTACCACTGCCTCGAATATGTTAGATTAGATCATACACTAGCAATTTGCAAACGCATGTGCTGCCTTTTACGAGTATGTGTAGAAACTGTTGTTTCAATTCTGTTTTGGTGATTCAACAAAGATGTTTTGCTTTTGGTATCGACCAACAACCATGTAGTGTGGCTGTGAGATAATTCTACGATCTGTAGTGGTACTGCAGTGCATTTTGCTTGTCTGCAATGTTGAGAAAAGTGCTGTTGATAAAATTTCGTGACAAATAATAGCCGACTGAGACACCAGAACTTGCTGGAAGTGGTATGAAGTAATGCTACTATATAACAAGAGTGCTTTCAAAAACAATATCTCGGGATACTGAGCATGTTACAAACTTCCATAAACAATGTCAAAATTTTGCAGAGAAGTGCCACAATATGTCGCATCGTACTTTAACAGATTAACAAAATTACGGTAACGGGTGAAAACGGGCAAAGTAAAACAGACATCGTTGGTCGCGGCTGGACCTGGTCAGGAAAAGTGTTGACGTGTTAAACTTGAAATGCCATATATGACATAAATGTTATAGTAAATAAGGTAGCCTGTACTAACTTTAATGAGAGCAAAATATGTTTCTCAAAATTTCAGCCCCCCCCCCCTTAAAAAATTCCTGCGTGTGTCCTTGGCGGGAGGTGCGGATGTGGACCAAAACCTTTTGGAGTCGGAGTAGATGCGGAGTCATAAAATGAGACTCCGTCCAGCTCTGCTGCTTGCATGCTGATTCACACGACACGCCAGTTTAAGTGAAACATGCCCGCCAAACGTCTTTTCTTCGGTTCATGATCGCAAAGAGTTTTTGCTCCGTCATCACCAGCGCAAACGCAGTGTGTTTGGTTGTTAAAGTGGGGCAACGCATCAGCAGCACAATGGTTTAATGTAAGCAAGATTTTCGAAATCACCTTTCGACTGGAATTTTAAAGTAATCATAATTAGTTGTTATGAAATTGGTGATACAACTGCGATTTGACTTTAGCGTGTACGTTGTTTAAGTGACCAACCTTAGAAGAGCATGAAAAAAAATTATGATATGTTCTAATACCTCCGTCCCTTCTTGAGGAGGTAAAAACTCCAGGAAATCGGGAACACCTACGAGGTTCATGTACAGGAGAGGAAGCCTCAGCTCCATGTAACGTTTCTTCAGCCACCATTCCTCCAACCAGTTTCGATGTTCTGGAGAAACAAACACGTGACAGTTTGCTGTTGAAACCCCTTACAAATTTGAATTAGTTCACAATTGCCTAAGTTATAACGAGAAATCATCTCGTATTCAAATTACAAACCGCATGAAAGTGCACAATGTATCCAGGTCTCTTGAAAAATATAATACCTTTCTCTCTTTCTTTTAAAAGTTTGTGCAGTTTGGGACCCTCGTTTTCCATAAATTCTTGGCAAATTGCTTTGGTGCGTTTGAATTCAGCTTCAGTTGCAACTGCAAAGAAATGCACAATATCTTGAAGCGAATAAATATAACCGAAAATTCAGCAATCGAATGGCATGAAATCAGTTGAAAATGATATGGTAAATCTTCAATATGGACATACGCACAAAGGCTTGGTAGATACAATTAAGAAAATATCCGGAAAACAGACCTTAAACAATACTTGAAAAAATCATACAATTAACTTCATATTTCTTTTAAATCAAGATATTATGTAAGTCGTCCTCATCCCCAGCTTGTTTTGAAACAAATCTCAGATGATATTCTCAAAGAGTCGTGGCAACTGCCATTTGATGATATAAACGTTCGAAACTAAATCTGTACTGCGATGAAAAGCCTAAATGTATCAAAACATCGTCAACATGGAATTTTCCTAATGTACAAGCATGCATTTTTGGTACAACCAAAACCCATAATCCAGCCTCACCAGCTTTTACAGAATCCAGGTATCGCTCAATCGTAGTTTCCAAATTGGGTACCTTCAAGTTGGGCAGGGAGTCTTCGTAACCGAACGTTTTTCCTTGCACTGACTTTATGGATACCCGGGGAGTTGTCAAAAGTAGTCTTCTGGTAGCTTCAGGATTCTTCAAAGTTGCCATAATGCAGCGAGACTTGAGCAAGGTGTGAAAACGCCTGCTGGTTAGCGAAAGCAAGCTTAGCATCACGCAACTGTCTGCACACAACACAGGCACGGTGGCTTCTGCCTAAGTTCGCTGATATCCTAACCTTGCTCAGATATGTGCCAAAAGCAAACACAGTTAGATAAGCAAACAATCATCGCTTATTGAAGCGTTTGTGTTGGAAGAGTTGTATTGGCTGATGAAAAACTTTTCTTCATACGTGGCAAGAACAAGGGTGCAATGGAATAACTTGGTGTTCATAAGTGATTTCAATCCATATTCAAACCATAAGTACTACTCAAGATCGCATGATATAAAAACCCGGTTTTGTCATGTGCACCACGTCGTACAGAATATACGGTTCAGACATATATTTTCTATGCAAAGAAGACTTTCTTATGGCCCGTATTTCGAAAAATAACATAAAGCTGACGTTTACTTGTGGAAAGATCCAATAGCACGAAAGCACGTTGTAGAAATGTCCTGACTGTTTGAAAAAACAGTTTGTACGCAATTCCTGCGCACAGAGAGAGAGAGAGAGTTTATTGGCACAAAGATTAAACAATTTCATGTAAAAATAAAATTAAGGCGCTGGGACACCGAAAAAAACCTGCAAAACAGGTTGTCTCGTCGGGCGCCCCTCGAAAGTTTCATAAATTTCTATCGTGGTTTAAAGTTGATGGCCGAATTAGTGCGAATAAGGTTGTAGTTTTGAAGAGGTTGCAGTCTGCTGAATGATCAACACAGTTGCGCGGGAGTGCTGGGTAGCAACCGGTATCTATCGTTGTTTGCTCAGTTCCGCAAGGAGCTGAACGTGGCAGAGAAAGTGTAAACCCAGCTAAAATGAAACTCTGCCGGGGTTTCCATAATTCTTTCGCATCCAAGCAGACGACTGTTGCTCTGTAGCAGTTCATATTTTTGTGCCAAGAGGAGGTCAATTCTCCCACTTCTGCAAAAGCCAGTCGCTTGAGGAGCCATGCGCACTGTGGTGTACAGTCTTAGCATAACGTCAGCAAAGGTATCTGGCAGAGATGTTTTAAATCGCACACCAGTTAATAAAGTAGCCACCGGTTCAATTAGAAATATTTCTCCTTCTAGGTTTATGGCTGCATCTAGGAAAAAATCATTCCACATTAGCGTAATGAGCCATAACGCTGAAGTGAAACTGTGCAATCTTTATCAGTTCACTGAAGCATTTAATGGTATTGCAAATTGCAAAATATTTCACCGATCTTTCATGTTCCATCATTTTACAATAAATTGCATTTGGTTAATGCTCTTTTTGCACGAACTCAAACAAGTTTTGGTATTGATCAAAGAGTTTAGCTTCATCAATAGAAATGAATTCTCTCTTACAGATACTTCAACATTTTCCTGTTCAGGTCTTTGCATGTGTAGGAATTTAGTCAAAGCATTTACATTCAGCAAATAAAGTGATTCATTTAGCCAGATGTGCAACACAAGACTTGTACAATACAGATACATCTGACATGAATAATACATAGTCACGATCCGTGCCTTCTTCTCAGTCTCTGAGTTTTCTTAGTGCTGATTCAACTTGCCTTGATACGGACATCTGATTTTCTCTATTGAATCCTTGCCTTCACGGTGGCGAAACACGATACAACGTCAACGAATTCGCTCAGAGAATTTCCAAAGAAGCATTTCAGAACAACCGTTGGCTTGTCGATGGACATAAAGTATGAATGTGAAGCTGGGAACATTTGAAGCATCCTTGGCAAGCTAGGATAAAGTGATAGTCACCTGGTTACGCTGTCAGAAATAAGCTTTTATACTCAATATCCACAAAGTCACAATAGTCTTTTCACTCTCTTTTGCGAACTTTGTAAATGCAACCACACATAATTCACTCAACTTAAAAATCATTTAGTCCTTCTCTGAAAAAGGGATACTTCTGACGAATTTCTTTATTTTTAGCATTACTGATTATGATAAGCTACAATTACTAGAAGTACTACACTAAGCTATGTACGATACATTGATCATCGTATCACGGTTCATCAGCAAAGCTAGTGCGGTACTTATAATGGAGTCAGAAGTCCGCGGTCTAATGCCAAAGTCATTGAGATGTCGAAAAAAGATTTACTATGGTTATGTAACGATTAATGTGAAAAAATTTCCGCCTATCCAGCCGAGAATTAACTCAAGCAAAACTTACATTATTTAAACAACTTGCAGGCCCTCCCATAAACTAAGCTACGCCACTAGCTCGTATCTTGTTGCAGTTGCGTAGGGACAGGTTACTGTATGTAAATACGATATACCCTAGCCAGTGGCGTAACTAACTGGGGGCAGAGGGGTGGTGAGTTGCCCACTGGCAAGCTAAATGCAAAGACTGATCTCGCTCTTTTGACTTATATTTCGGCTTTAGTATTCTTTTGGTTTTCAGCAGGTTGTTTTTGTGTGTTTTTCGGATTGTTCTACCGGTGATTTAGGGTGTTAGTTTAGCCATCCACATCCGGATTCACCATCATTTCTCAAGGTTTTTCTGAGTGTTGGCTAGTGGATCCCGTACAGTGGCCAATGGTCCCCTTTTGTCAAAGTTTAGTACCCTGGCTGAAACCTATAGTTACGCCGCTGATTATAGCTATATAAAATCAGAAGTTAATAAGGAGGATATTTTGACATTTTTGAACGTCCTCGGAGATTATTTCTCATGAAAAAAGTGAACATGTACTCCAAGACGAGAACGTATGGCAGCCCTCCTTAACAATGCTAGTCATATGCGACCTGTGCAAATCTGAGTAAGGCAGACGCAAAATCTATTAGCAGTGACGGATTTACGAATAGGCCATGGCCTAGGGCCCCGCGCAACTCTTTCCTATGACAACTCAATATGTTCTAGAAACTTGCGGAACTGCGCAGGAGCATAACTTCACAATTTACCTTGAAACGAGCGGAAATTCAAATGTCTACTCTAGACTCTTGTCAGTACAGTAACAACACGACAATATTGTGTATCTGGGCGTAAGGTGCAGGCTGTCTTTATGAAAGTGGTTACAAAAAAAGAATGAAAAAGAAAAAAACGGTACTCATTGATGTTCATTTTTCCACTGGCAAAAAGCTCGCAACTATGCAAGACCGCCGGAGATTGCAAAACTCGATGAAAAGCAATATTGTCAGTACTGGATCCTACGTTTGGTTGTTTTTACTAGATTTCGCGCAAACAGAGATTGCTTGTTGAAACTATATTTGTTAGTTGAATCAGCTAAACAGTTTCTCGTGAGGTTTACTGGGAAAACATGTCTACATTGGGCTTACTTCATATGGTTAGCTGAGGGTGTTGCGACAATACTTTGCTGCTGTGCAAAACATGTCTTCATGCTGTTAACCATCGGCCTATGGCGTAGAGCATGGCCTCTCAAACTATGGGTCGCGACCTCAAATGGGGCCGCGAAATGTAATTTTGGGGTCACGAAACCAATTGGCTTGACAAATCAGATACAAGAATTTTTGCAAAATTTATAGGAAAATTGAAAGCAGGTCTGGAGTGAATCTATTTCTACTGCATTTTTATTTTTAGGGGCAATATCCTACTTTATGCTGTCTGTTGTTTACAATGATGCCTGCCTGAGCTATCAAATGATAATGAAAACCAGGCACAACACGTTATGTTTTATTACACCATGATTGTTTTAACGTACTGGCCGATATTGACGTTATTACATTCATTCCGGCACGAAGGCATGCTTCTATTTAGACTCTAGATATACTCTAGGGGCTAGACTAACTGCTTTGAGAGCACACCGAGTAGTTTCAAACTAAAGCTAAAAGCTTAATACACAGTTTCAGAAGCACTTTTGACGTTTTTTCAGGAGAAGTTGGATCCACAAACCATACATAATTGAAACTATAGGAGGGCACACACCTGCTATGCCCAGGATGAGTTTGCGAAGTTATTAAACGACAAACGTTTGCAACTGGGATTTTCAAAACAGAGTTTAGCCTATGTCATTTTTGGATAAGAACAAAAAATGAATGTTCAGTCATATCTGATCTAGCCATTCATAAACTCTTAGACTGTTGCACAAGATATTTGTGTGAAGCGGTATTCTCAAAATTGATAATCATCAACCCAAAACCGATCCTTTTTGAAAAATGTTAAGAATGTCCTTCGTCCTGCGTTGACTTGTATCAAGCTACGAATGATTGATCTGTACAAAAATTGTCAAGTGCATCCATCCTATTAGTTGTGCTTGATAATTTCTATATACTAAATTGTTTTTCGTTAATTATTTTTCGCCTTATTGTTTCCATTACGTGGTAGTTTTATTACCATATAGTTTCTTTCGTGGATTGTATGCATTTGTAGGATTTCGCCATTGACAAAAATGCATCTTGAGATCTGTAATGAGTCGTTTAAATGTATCATTAAGATCTAGGCTATCCGTCAAGGAAGCCGCATAGAAAAACCTTTTTTCAAAATGGGGCCGCAAAACAAAAAAGTTTGAGAAGCCCTGGCATAGAGGATTAAAACACTATATTTTTTGTATACATTTTGTATTGCTCGGAAAATGACAACTTCAAAACGGCATAAATAAGCTGTGTGTCCGCTGAATGGATTGTGCTTGTTTATTTCATGAAATATGTGGTTACTATCACTATACAAAGGGAGTTTACATACAGGTAGGCCCATGTCAGATCGACAGCTAGACGTTATTTTCGAGGGCGGCAACATGGTCCCATATGAAAATGTATACATCCGAAAAACAAATCTACAAAAAACGACAGAAATTAACGAAGAGAACTTCTGAACTACACGAAAGAGCTATGAATTCCAAGAAAGATCGCAATACCGTTTGTTCTTTTTAGAAGAATATAGGAGAGGCGCTAATCTCTGTTGAACATCTCTAAGGCAAATGTAAAACCAAATTCGGAACAACAAAAGATAAATTTTTGAGGGGTCACAACACATAAGAGTGGCATACTTTCACGTTTTTCAGAGAAATGGCCAAATAGGTCACACGTGCTTAGGGCCCCCAAAACTAAAATGGCGTAGGGCCCCGCGCTCCCTAAATCCCTCCCTGTCTACTAGTAACGAGTAGAGACGTAAGCTAATGCGTTCTACGTGACTTGGCCTTGCATTCACTAGATTCGTATACCTCATCGACTTTCAGGAAAACAATAAGTGTAATAGTTGTTTCGTCACCATATCAAATAATATATAAGTGAAATACTGCCGTCTGGGCCACCGATATATAGCGTTTACAAACAAACTTTCCTGGCTAAAAAATTACGAAGCGGCACGCACATGTCGCACATATGGCTAAGCACATGAACATGGTGGGATGCCTCTTTTTGGTAGGGAGCCCTGGGCCCGGGTCCCATGGGCACCCCATAAACCCGGCGCTGACTACACCCCTGCACCAGACCATGACAAAGGCCGTTCGAATTGCTAGCAACTATTTCCAAAACAGGTTTCAATTCAGTCAGCGGCTGGACGGGTAGAAAACAAGGAACGTTTAAAAGTCTGAGATAAAACTGGAGGATGTTTAAAAACTGGGGGACGTGAAAGGTTCGCAATGTGGGCGCGAGTATTACAGTAACATATTGTTGAAAGTATTAAACGCATTGTTTTTATCATTCGCAAATCCATTATCATTTCACTATAAACGTCATAATCAAATCAAAGCGGTCAGTACAGTGAATAAAAACCGAGACCTCTCAAACTTGCTTTTCAAAAGTTGGATACATGAGTAAAAAGCGTTTTATATTAAAGATGGTGTCATGTCTGCTTAGTTCCATTTTTAGTGGCAATGCGAACTGTGTCACGGGGCTGTACACGCGTGACGATTTGGCGATGGATTCTTCGCTTTCAAATGTTGTGAAACAGATCAAATGCAGTAAAATTTTCAGAAAGAACATCGTTCGAAGCTGTAAACACTTTCGGCGCCACAATAAATTTCAAAACGTAGTATGTTGTTTCAGGAAAGCTCGAGCGTTCGTTCTGAAACGTACGTCACTTTTTCTCTTGCCAAAAGCAGGGTTACCAGATAGTGTCAAATTTGGTAAACCTTTGGCGAAGTTCACTGTTTTTCAAAAAGTTTGCCAACTTTATTTGGCAACATTTGTTATACCAAAATTTTGCCATTTTTTGACATGCCAATTGCCAGCATTGACAAAACAATCAATTTTGGATTATTTGTCAAATGAATACTCAAACTTTAGAGAGAAAATCAGTTCAACATTAATCTTGTGAATTATCATTCTGATCACCCTCAAATTTCCGCTGAGCATAGTTATTGGTACTGTGCTTTATAGTGGAAGTTCGGTTCAATTGTCAAACACTAAAAATTGAAAAGTATGAAAAAAATACGAACTGAAAAGATATTAAGTATCGAAAAACCAATATTGTTTATTCAGCACTGAAAAAGCTGCGCAAATTAAGTGGTTTGCTTTGGCGGAAACGTTTTTCTCAAACGGCTATCTACTTCTTCTTTCACAGCATTAACTTTCAGAAGACAAGTGGCAGTAAATATTGAAACAGCAGAACTATCAAGCCGTATCTTGCAGCAGCTTGAAACATGACCTTCGAACTACGAAACGTTTACGACTAAAACGTTTACGATACACTTAAACCCTCTCCGCCTTAATTAGCTGTTACTGAAAAATCTAAGCTACACATTATCGAAAAAAATGAAGTGACCGTTCCTGTTATGATCGCAAAGCGAATTATAATAAGTGTGTGTGTTAGAATTATAATAAGTGTGTGCGCTGTTCGCTTTATTTTTGTTGCCGGCTTTACACAAGCAGAAGCAGCTTCGATCGAAAGTGTAAGTTTGAGTAAGTTCGGGGCCCCCTTTGGGTCGCGGCCCGATTGAAAGCAACAGCTAAAGGCTGACCCTGGCTTCATCCTTCCACGACTTACAGAAATATGTAGGCTACATTTGCATGATATTCAAAAGCTGCTGTGATTATTGTTAGAAATATGATTCATAGTTTTGTTCTGAACTGTAAAACCACAAACACATTTGATCTCAGCAGATATATGTATGGGAATTTCACAGCTCAGTTGGTAGAAACTTTTACTAAAGCTTGTGAGAATTCACCATCTTCATTATTCTGTTTCAAAACTGCCTTTGTCAGTGGAATAACTTTGGCACTCATGATATGACAGAAGATTACTTGCCGCTGCCATTGTAAATGTTTCTAATTTGTGTATTAATTGCACTGTTAGCCTACTACATGTTATCATGCCTTTTCACTGCACTTGCCTCAATTTCTGTTACTATTGCTTTTCCACTGTTTTCTGTAGATGTGCAATTTCTTGCTTTAAAAGAGATGTGTTATTATTGCATTGGCAATGCTTGTAAAGAGAATTTATTCTTGGTATTACCGCTGATGGGTACCATAGTTATGAAAATTAAGCATTTTCTTACCTTCTGCTTCCTACGTTTTGTGTAGTGTACCTCCTGAACTGAGTGCGTAGTGGTTCCAATATTTGCTGAGACAAATGTCATGCATTGCAATACTTAGTATGTCTTTCCAACATTGACCTAAAGTTCCTAAACTGTTTGGTGTTATGAGAATTCAAACATTCAAGATGTGTAAATGTAAGTATCTAAGTACTGTGCTGTTATTTGTGTTGTCGCCTTTCATCTGTCCTTAAATCCGAATTACTTGTGATATTTCTGTTTTTTTTGTATACTTGTGTTTTGATCTCATCATGAATGTTGCTGTGCTAACAATCTGTTTTTTTATATAGAAAAATTTTCATTTCCACTTATGTTTCAGCAGTTTATCTAGCTTAATAAGTGCTGTTGTTGTTGTTGTTACTTTCTGGTAACTTGCTGTTCTGTTACAAATTTAGTCATCTGTATTTTGGCTGATTCAGCTTGGTGGCGTCAGTGCTGCGGTTTACCTAGATTTAGCCATCATAATATACAGTACTAAAGGCCTTGTAGTGATTCACTGAACCTCCAGAACAAGAGTTAAAATTTAAAATATGGTTATTATTCATTCTGCTGGTTGTCACAGTGGACTACATGAAAAGCACCTTATTCAAGTCCAAGTGAAGTTCATGGCATTGCCATGTCAAAAGAAACTAGTGCGAACATCTAGGCTATTGCGATCGGAAAACCCGAACAACAAGCGCGCAACAGCTGAAATTCTAAGCGAGAAGTCAGCGTGTTTGAATCACAATTGCTTGGAAACTTTTGCAAAAAGGTGGTACCGCCGTAAACTGAGCACCATGACCACTTCTTCTTCTTCTTGTCCCATATCCCTATTTTTAAGGTCGTAGGGGCGCCACTGTTAAGGACTGATGCACCAATCGAGTCCACAATTCAGGGTTGTGTGCGACTGCCTGAGTTTCTGCGAAAGTTTTCTTTGTCCATTCTGTGATGTTATGAGTCCATTTTCTCTTCTGTCTACCGCGTTTTCTTTTTCCCTGAACCGTTCCTTGAAGAATAGTCTTGGAGAGTCCATTGGACCTTATAACGTGTCCATACCATCTTAGTTTTCTTTTTTTCACTATGGTAAGTAAATCTTCGTAGTGGTTAACATGTTGGGTGATGGTGCGTCGCACTTCCTCGGTGGTATGAGTATTGTAAGGGATGCCGAGCACTCTTCTGAGACATCTCAATTCCGTTGTTTGGATCTTTCTTTGAAGTTCTGCAGTTAGTGTCCAGGATTCACAAGCATATAGAAAGATGGAGTATATCAAAGCATACAGGAGTTTCATCTTAGTTTGGAGAGAGATGTTTTGGTCTTTCCAGATGGATTTTTTGTTTTCCCATTGCCACTGAGGTTTGTGCAGCTCTTGCAAGAATCTCACCTTTTGATCCTTGCTCATTGACAATGGCACCAAGGTATTTGAATTGTTGCACTGTATCAAGTTCTTTCCCAGCCACTGTTATTCTTGTTGTTATGGGGTTAACACTGTTTGTCATCAGCTTGGTTTTCTAAGCACTAATCTCCATGCCATATCTTGAGGCTGTTTGATCCAGTCTGGTTACCAGGCGACCATGACCACATCGAGTAACAAATCAGAAATTGGATGCGTAGTCAAATCGTCCACGCTACACCAATGGGATGATACAACGCTAGCGTAATCCATTAAAATGGCGCCCAAGCTTTTTGAAGTGACTGTTCAACCTACAATGTCCAGTACGAAATCGAAGCATTAAAATAAATTCAAAATCATGTTTGTGTCTTTGAGCATCCTTTCTGATTTGAGAGAAAACGTTTCAATACGTCGAGCCATATTTGCAATTCTATAAGTTCAAGCAATGTTTAAAATCAGAGCTAAGTGAACTGTTTCCGTGGACATCAACCACTAGATGTGGACTATTGGGAGACGTGGCTGACACTGTCAAGGAATCACCAATGGGCGCCCGCAGGATTATGACTAGGTGGAGTCAAACATCTGAATACCAAATATCCGACGTCTGGGAACCATGCAGAACAGGGTTGTCCAAACTACGGCCCGCGAAGTAATTTCATTGGCCGCAAAGAGTTTTTATCAATAGCAAAAAATATGATATTTACGAATAACGTTTTGATGTGGCAGAATGTAACATAAGCCGAAACAATCACATTAAGTAAGATTTCCAGCCCTCGTACTGTTGTATAATAGATTATGTGGCTCTCGGACAAAAATGTTTGGAGACCCCTGATGTAGAATACTAATATCGACGTTTTATAGTATCTCAAAGCTTGATATTACCACAGAGAGTGAGAGTTTGAAACAACCATTTGAAACAAAACGTAGGCATGTCTATAATATTGAATCTGCTATTGCAGATGATTTCATATCCTCTACCGGGAGAAAATCCGAAAATACCTGGCGAATTTTTTCTTTCTGTTCTTAATTTACAAAACGAATTAGGTGTGACAGCTACTGTATCCCTGCAATCAGTGCCGGATTAACAATAGTAGGAAATGTAGCAATTGCTAGGGGTCCCGCGCTTATGAAGTCCCCGCGATTCGTTGTGTTAAATTGGTTCTATATTATATGCAAAGGTGGATATTGGAATTTAAGTGCCCGAGGCAAAGGGGGCCCTATATTTTACACATGCTATACCGAAACTTAATTCGCTGAAAGCAATTTAAATTTTTCATTTTGTTTGAGAATTTGCTTCTGCGTGCAAATCCATTTCGCATTGCAAATCGTTTGAAGTCATTTGATTTTAAATCGTTCTTTGTCTACACACAAAAGGTGTTTACGGGCACCTTTTGGCACATTTGCGAATAAATTTGACAAACATATGACTTACTTCAGAATCTATTAAACTTGGCTCTAGAGCAGGCGTGAACAATTAATTTGGCTCAGGAGCCACTTTGAAAAGGATGCGCTCAACGGAGGGTCGTATCTCTAATCTGATCGTAAAATAAATAATTAAAACAAAAACAATCATTGTACACAGAAACGTTTTGCGTAGAGATGGGCAAAGCGATTATGATGGACATAGAAGCATGTCTCGCTTCAAGTTAGCCTCAGCACTAACATTTACTGTGATATGTTCGAGGAAATTTCAGATGTAAAGATTTTTCCTGCATGCTTCATCGGGCCTCTGAAAGCGATTTAGCGGGCCACATGTAGCCCGCGGGCCGCTAATTGCCCACCCCTGCTCTAAAGTGATTGATAAGCTTTTTAACAAAATCTTGCAAAAACTAAGTGTGAAATTCCAAAAAGGGACCCTCACGGCATCTGGGGCCGTCCATAAATGACGTCTCACTATTTTGGGCAAAAATCTACC
>Ga0210059_1008858_pt1 | contig 15790 bp, 8 predicted proteins | sample Ectturendosymbi2_FD_188042 | JGI IMG/M metagenome (GOLD analysis project Ga0210059, IMG submission 188042) | Ecteinascidia turbinata endosymbiont from Florida, USA - Sample 2 (SPAdes) (version 2) | ecosystem: Host-associated > Tunicates > Ascidians > Unclassified | place: Key West, Florida... | reverse complement strand
TAGGTGGTAGTATTTCGCTGAAGTTTTTACTGGAAACTAGGCTACAATCCGAGTCTTTTGATATTTTGGATGACCTGCTGGGGTTTCGGGTTCAAAAGTTGTGATGTAAGTTAGTAAAAATATTTGACTAATTAGCTAATTAGTTAATTAATTTGTTTATTTTTGATCATAACTTTTGAACCAGAAACACTAGAAAGTTGATCAAAGGCTCAAAAGACTCGGATTTGAGTCTAGTTTCCAATGAAAACTTCAGCGAAACACTTTGGCCTAGTGGTTGGGCCCTAGGGCAGGCAACATGAGCCAAAATGACCCTAAAACTACTTCACTTATGATGTTAGTCACAAACAATGCACCCCAAACCGAAAAATTTTTTTCGAGTGCAATCTACTAGACTGGCCGATCCGTTTGAGCCCTTGAACAGCTCTCTAGCGCAATCAGCGGAGGAGCTAGGGCGTTGGTAAGGCAATCGGAAACTGCTGTGTTTTAGGCCGAAATCGAAGTACGAATATATCGTACGCCGGCTCTCAAAGTGTTAATAAGATTGGATGTTGTCATCACATGTTTTGTCAGTGGGTAGCTACTATATTCTGTGTGTTTGATTCCAAAGACTAGATGAATCAATTCTTAACATTTAAACAAAGTCCATTCAAGCATAAGTTCCTCAAAGAGGTAGAAGCAGATGAACAGCTGGCATATTTGGATGTTCTACCAACAAAAACTGAGACTGTAATTAAAACTGTACATACAAGAAAAGGATTAATGAAGGACTACGATAAATGGGAAAACTTGTCTCCAATACAGCATAAAGTATCATTCAAAGTTAATTACATCATTCCTATAAAATTTGCAGCTCTTATCAATTGATCCACAAAAAAATTTAAATTAATTAAATCTTGTATTCTTGCAATGTATACCTGGAATGGTTTAGAGCAGTGTCTCGCAATCTTTTTTTGGCTAGTGCCCCCTTTTCTGACAAAAAAATTTCTATCTCCCCTCTACCATCCCTAGCACACATTTTAACACAATTTTTTCAAATCCTATATTTGAGATGTTTGAAAATGATTAAAACAAGAATGAGTGCAAAGATGCATTTCACTATAAAACTTAATTTAGTAAATTAACTCATTTGGCAGTTGGAAACTATTAGAGTTAATGATTTGGAAACTGTTAAAGTTCATGAAGGGCGCGAGTTCGTTTGAAGAGCATAAAACTTGGACAAGAAGGTGAAGTTTGCTAATTTGGCTTTAGTGAGGTTAACACCATTCCCCTGAAACTGCCAATTAACTTCATTGAACTTTGTGAAGATATCTGTGGACTGTGACAGCCAAGATGCTGTATCTATGACCCCTTTGACAGTCACCTTCTGTGTGCAGCAACAGGCGAACAAACTCTCTTCATCATTATCCGAGTGCACCACATTGCCTAAACTTAGCAGAACATTTTTAAACCTTTTGGTGTTCTTTGATGAATCAATCCATTAATGCTTTGCCACATTTTTTGTAAATTTTGAGTTTGGAGCAGTGAACGATTGAATTTAATCTGCATATTTTAAAAGTTTTTGAACTTAAACTGTGACACTTGCAGTCGTCCACTGGCTCTACCATCTCTCTCTACCCTGGATTTCCTTGGCACTGCTCAAGCTAAAGTGCATTCTAAAACACACTTCTCTTTTCCGGAATCGTTTCGATTCACTTTAGGTAACTTATTCTTGTTGGCACCTAACACTATCTGTAAAAAAATATAAATTCCCTTTCCACTTTTGAATGGAACCCGTACAAGGTTATTATTATATTTGTGATCATTAAACCACTCCATCCAAAATTAGCTCACATTTTTGGTTATAGGCTGAGTCTAAGTGCAAGCGTGCATTCTCAAACCTGACCGGTGATAGACACTGTAATGAAACGGGCAATATTAAGTAGCAGTTTACCCGTGCCAAGAAGTACAGCTGATGAAAATTCCAAGCATAATCATTTCATCATAGAGGTCAGTTTTACTGTGCAGTTTACCTTTGGTGATGGAAACTGCAGTTCATCAGTTTATCTCGTAGCATTTCACCTCTTGTTTCCAAAACACTAAGTTTTTGTTTACAAATTATATGCATACATGTTTGTTGATCATATTGTTTTTTATGGCATTTGGTCACTCAAAGTTAGTAAGACAACAGAAATGTAATTATTAACTGGATCTCCTATCGTCCTCCAACCGCCATTTCTGCTTCACTGCTTCCCAATCGTCCATTTCTGCTTCACCACCCCCAGGGGGGTGGTACCACCCACTTTGGCAACCACTGGTGTAGAGACAAGCAAATCAAATATTTTTGAATAAATGCTGTAAAAATTCTCTTTCCAGGATTGTGCAAGAAAAGATGGCTGCTACTTGAAGAAATCTTCTCTTTAGGCCCTACCTTGGTGCTGGTTGTTTTCAGTGTCAGTTCCTTGTGAAATTCAAACCTACCAATATTCTCAATGGAGCTGCCTTTTCATTAGATATTTATTTTGTATTATCAATTTTTACGTTTTTATTTATTACTGTTTTATTGACACTTGGAGAGCCGACATACGATATAGTCGTACTTCGATTTCGGCCTAAAAAACAGAAGTTGTCTGTTGCCTTACCAACGCCTTAGCTCCTCTGCCGATTGCGCTAGTGAGCTGTTCAAGGGCTAAAACGGATCGGCCAGTCTAGTAGATTGCACTCGAAAAAAATTTTTTCGGTTTGGGGGTGCGCATTGTTTGTGACTAACGTCATGAGTAAAGTAGTTTTGGGGTCATTTTGGCTCATGTTGCCTGCCCTAGGGCCCAACCGCTAGGCCAAAGTGTTTCACTGAAGTTTTCACTGGAAACTAGGCTTGAGTCTTTTGAGCCTTTGATCGAATTTCTACCATTTCTGGTTCAGAAGTTATGATCTAAAATAAACAAATTAATTAATTATCTAATTAGGTAATTAGTCAAATACTTTTACTAACTTACATCATAACTTTTGAACCCGAAACCCCAACAGGTCATCCAAAGTATCAAAAGACTCAGACTGTAGCCTAGTTTCCAGTAAAAAGATAAGCGAAATACTACCTTGTAACGGTTGGCACCCAGGGCCAGGCAGAGTGGGCCAAGGTGGCCTAAAAGTCCTCCGTTTATGATGTCACTCACAAAAAACGCACACCTCCCAAGCAAAAAATTTTTTTTCGAGTGCAGACTAGAAGACTTGCCGTGTCTTTTGAGACTTTTACCAGGTCTGCAGAGCATACAGTACCAGAGAAATTCCTGCTCAAAGCCACGTGCGTTTTGGCGTTTTTTTTAAATCCCCAAAAGCAGCCGGACGCCAAAGAGTTAATGTATCTTCTTTTGCATCTTAATGTGTTGACTTTTTGCCAATATGTTGTTAGAACTACTCCCAGCAAATGGCACTCCAGACTCGGGCCTGCCATCAGTTGCTATTAAATCATATAAATCACTAAATACAGCTGTCTTTTTGGCAGATGTTTTTCTTTCAAATTTGTAGCTGGTACCAACTGCTTAAACATTGCTAAATGTCATGCATGAACAAGCAACAAGTTGATATAAATAAACATTCATGCAATATTCATTGCTTGCAAAGTTTTAAATGCATCAACACCGTGTTTGATGCTATATTTAGCTGGCCATACTGCACTGTTTGTTTTTTGTGAAAATCAAACCTACCAATATTCTCAATGGAGCTGTCTTTTCTTGACATGTTTTTTCTTTTGAATTTGCAGCCTGCCAACTGTTTCAATATTGCTGAATTTCATGTGCAAAGAAGCACAAAGTTGAAAAAATAAAAACATTGGTGTAATGTTCATTGCTGGGAGCAAAAGATATAAACTCATCAATGCATTGGTTGATCCTATAGTTACTGTAAATTTTGTTCCTTGTGAAAATCAAACTGAACACTGTTCTTAGTGGAGCTGCTTTTTCGTGAGATTGTTTCTTGAGAATTTCTGGCCTAGCCATATTCTCAAAGATACAGTGTTTTGTGTGTAACTGTGACCAAAATAAGTTACTGTGGCCAAAAAATTACCGAAACTTTTGCTGTTGGTAACTTTGGCCAAAATGACCTAGAAAAGTGATCAGATATCTATATTCCTTGCAAAAATCAAACTGAACACTGTTCTTAGTGGAGCTGCTTTTTCGTGAGATTGTTTCTTGAGAATTTCTGGCCTAGCCATATTCTCAAAGATGCAGTGTTTCGTGTGTAACTGTGACCAAAATAAGTTACTGTGGCCAAAAAATTACCGAAACTTTTGCTGTTGGTAACTTTGGCCAAAATGACCTAGAAAAGTGATCAGATATCTATATAAAAGCTTACTTACAATCAAATGCCAAGTAAGCTTTTTTTATGGATGTCTGACAATTTTTCTTTCTATTTTGGCAAAGGTTACCAACGGTGAAAGTTTTGGTCATTTTAGCCACGGTTACTTTTATTGGCCACTTTGGCCATGCATTCCATTGGTGGAAGTTATGTGCTGTAGAGTTTGCCTTTGAGCAACCTGTGGCATCTCACTATGCCACACACAAGCTCATGTTTGCCGGAGGCAATCTTTGGCATCTTGCTGTGCAAACAGAAGTTCATACTCGATGAGACAACTGTTGGCATTGGATTGGAAGTATGCATAATATACATATACCAGCAGGCAAACAATGGCATGAAAGTACATATAAATATGTACCCCAGCAGGGAAGTTGTTAAAAATCCCAAAATCAAGACTTCTGCTGTTAACCACCATGAACTATTATTTAAAGATACACTCTTGATACAAAAGCAGCAAACAGAGGTTACTCCCAATGATTTTTCAAACCCTTTATACCTTTTTTATGTGTAGATTGTTATGTATATATGTTAAATGTTTGGTTGATACTCAATATGCTTATGTTGATACAATAATTCATGTTTCATGCACTTAGTGTTGACATAGACAGGGTGATTGTCTTCTACCACCAGTCGTGATTTAGCAAGGTCTTAAATGATCTGATGGTTATGAAGGTTATAGTTGGTTGTGAAGGTTATAGTTGATATTATTTTTTACAGTTACAGATGCTTTACTACTGAATGTTTAAATAAATATTTTTGCATCCTTCATTTGTTTTGTTCTGCAAATGGACTTTCACTGCTAGCCTTCACCTGTTTTTGTATGTTGTCTTCTGTCAGTTTTGTTTTAGCGTTTTCTGCATGGCGATTGGTCCTTGCTTTCAGTGGTTTTGACATGGTCAGCATTCTTGGTTTTGGATTTGGTGTCTTTTGTGTAACATTGACTCTTCTTGATTTGCAGAACCTTTTGGCTTTGAATAAGTTGCTGACATTGCCTGGTGTTGCTTATTTTTTTGACTGAAGAAGGACTAAGAATAAGCTGAAGCATCTCAAAAGAAAACCTGTATAGCTGTTTGAAGTCTTTTTCAGTGTAATGCTAGTTTCAATTTTTAGGAATTAGGTAGTTGGACTTTTATAAAATTTCTTGGGGCAGTCAAAGATCATATGGTGGTCCATGTGGTACCTTAAGAAGAAAGAACTCGAGTTACAATTTACCTATTTTTTCTTTAAATAAAAATAGGCAAAATCCACATCTGCAAAGCATTTGATTTGCCATATTATGTTAGTGATGGCTAAAAATCTCTCTATATTTAATTAGAAATTTCTAATAAGAACAAGCATCATGCCAGAGTCTTAAAGGGTGTGGCTACAGCATTCGGCCTACCTTATAAATATGGTCGATGATGTGTGTCATAGCATAATCCAGACACGGGTTAGAACAGTGGTTCCCAAACTATTTTATGCCGTGGCTCACTTGTCGCTTTTAGCAGGATGTCTTGGCCCACCATCGTAGAACAATATAAAAATATACTCTCAGTCTTCATGTAGGGGACAAATATGAGCAAATGAAATATGTGCTTTACAATAATATGTCGAATTTTATTTAATTTTATCATCAGCACCACAAAGCAGACTGCGAGATAAACTCCAGTGTGATTTTTGCTCTTGTGTAATATTTTCGACAGATTGCAAATTCTTGCCCATGTTGTAGAAAGAGTGTATCTAAGATTGTCGTCTATAGCAAAGTTAAGTGATTTCGATAGTTTGTTTTAACGTGCAGAAAGGTAGAGAATCCAGATTCATGGAAATATGTGCTGGGGAAGAGAAGTATCTTCACGAAAATTTATTTTCCAACATTTGAAATAATCATCAGACACCTTCAGCCAAAAATCACAAATTGTATTAGTTTTGAACATATATTTCGCCCCAGAATCGTTCTGAAGGTCAGTGAGTTCATCTTGCATGCAATATGCAGTATTCTTGACAGGAACAACAAAATAGTATTTTACCAAATCCAAGTTCGTTTTGATGATTCGGGAAGGTACAGTACAAACTCCATATCCATATTCCGATGTAATATGAACATTCACTTCATCACCAGATTTTAACTTTATTGAGTTGTTGAAATATGTCAGCAAGATATGCCAAGTGGAAAATAAAATGGTTATTTTCCAGACTGGATACATTTCATTTTTTCCTTGATCGCTGAGAATTGATTTTAATTCCTGTTGCAGTTCAAACACTTGGTCTGCAAGATTTTCTCGTGAGGTGCTGATACTCTGAATCCATTTTCTTACATTTTTGCTTGAAAAACAGAAAGTTGAAGCTCTACTCTTGACATTGTTCACTGTTTTTATTATTGGGTTCAAAACATCCTGAATAGGATTGGGAAGAGTTTTTAAAGCAAGAGTGTGTCGATGGATCATGGAGTGAAGAGGCACAGGTTTTGGAGCTCGATCTTGAAGTTTCTGGAAGCCACTTTTGCTCCCAACATGACTGGTGCATCATCATCAGTGCATGCTCCACACAGATTTTCCCATTTTAAACCATGTTCCTCCAATTCTGACACTTTTTACAGGGTACGTTGTATTTGTTATGTCATAGATTAGAAGCTATTCTGTGATTGGTGTGCTCGCACCATGATGAGGAGAGCAATGTCCTGCTAAGTTGCATAATTCGTGCATCTGAGCTTACTATCATGCATTCTAAATCTATGGTTGGCAATTCAAAACACACAGATATAGGGAAAGCTTGACAGAAAACCGGCTTAATGACATTATGTCAGCAGCGATATTTCAGGTTCAGGAGAGGAGCTTCACACCACCACTTAGTGAATTTAACATATCAAAATGCAACATGATGCCATGGCCCACCTAAAAACTGCCCATGGCCCACCGGTTGGGAACCACTGGGTTAGAAAATGTATGTTGGTCTACCTGCTCAGGTATATATATACAAAAATAAAAATATTCCCGCAAGGAAGAAAGTCCGGTATTAGCTCAGTGGTAAAGGGGGTAGCATGAGCTCAGTGGTAAAGTGGCTGCCTCTCAATTGGAAGGTTGGATGTTCGGTCCATGATCATTGAGTGAATCAGCATAGCACTCCTTGGGCAAGAGCGTTCACCCTAACCATCCCAGCAAGAAGCAACTTTAAGGCTTCGGTCTGCCACCAAGCAATTTCTGTCACCAAAATCAAATTAAAAAAAGAGTCAGCTGTACGAGTATTTTATTTAATGTGTAGAAGTTTAATGTCATTCACTTGTCCTCTGAGTTTTTTTAGTCACAGACCAAAACGTTTTTGAAATGACTGAAAAAATTTTTAGCATTTCTGGTTCAAAAGTTATGATCTAAAATAAACAAATTAATTAATTGGCTAATTAGTCAAATAATTTTACAAACTTACATCACAACTTTTGTCCCTGAGCCCGAAACTCCAGCAGGTCATCCAAAGTATCAAAAGACTTGGATTGTAGCCTAGTTTCCAGTAAAAAGTTCAGCGAAATACTACCACCTAACAGTTGGTGCCCAAGGCCAGGCAAAGTGGGCCAAGGTGGCCTAAAAGTCCTCCACTTATGACATCACTCACAAAAAACGCGCACCCCCCAAGCAAAAAATTTTTTTGAGTGCAGACTAGAAGACTTGCCCCGTCTTTTAAGACTTTTACCGGGTCTGTAGAGCATACCGTACCAGAGAAATTGCCGCGCAAAGCCACGTGTGTTGAGGCATATTTTTTTCCCTAAAATCCCTGAAACCAAGCAGACGCCAAAGAGTAAATAATTAGAAAATCTCACATTGTGACAAAATCAACCAAAGAGTTATGAACTTTAAAAAATGCAATATATGTAATATAGGAAACCTTGAAATTAAGCTATTGGCGATAATTATGTTTCAGAATGTTCAATTACATCTTTACAAGAGTGAATGATTTCCATTAACTAGTGATAAATAGTGATTATGCTCTAAAATGTAACAATATTTTTTCTTCTAATGATTTGTGCATGGATTTGGCTATAGTGGTTAATTACTAACTGAAGATATTAACACTTACGTAGCCGGGTTAAATCAAGCGGTTCGCGCAAAAACAGCTGGATCGCATGTGGCATTGCGTGGGAATTTCTCTGGTCCGGTAAGTGCTACAGACCCGGTAAAAGTCCCAAAAGACTCGGCAAGTCTTGTAGTTTGCACTTGAAAAAATTTTTTTGGTTAGGGGTAAGGATTTTTTGTGAGTGACGTCACAAGTGGAGGACTTTTAGGCCACCTTGCACCACTTCACCTGGCCCTGGGCCCAAACCGTTAGATGGTAGTATTTTGCTGAAGTTTTTATTGTAAACTAGGCTACAATCTGTGTCTTTTGATACTTTGCATGACCTGCTGGGGTTCTAGTTTCAAAAGTTGTGATCTAAAGTAATAAAAAAATTTGACTAATTAGCTAATTAGATAATAAATTAATTTAATTAATTTAGATCATAACTTTTAAACCAGAAATGGTAGAAAGTTGATCAAAGGCTCGAAAGACTCGAACTCGAGCCTAGTTTCTAATGAAAACTTCAGCAAAGTACTTTGGCGTAGCAGTTGGGCTTTAGGCCAGGTAACATGAGCCAAAATGGTCCAAAAACTACTTCACTTGTGACATCAGTCACAAAAAATATGCAACCTCCAACCAAAAAATTTTTCTTCAATGCATTCTAGAACAGGGCTTCCCCAACTTTTTTGTTCTGCGACCCCATTTCAAAAAAGAGTTTTCTTGGCCACCCCTTGATGAATAGTTCAATGTTAATGATACGTGTAAACGTCACGTTAGTTTACAAAAACTTTATATCTGATTTGTCAATCCAATTTGTTTTATGACCCCAAAATTACATTCCACGACGCATAGTTTGAGAAGCCCTGGTCTAGAAGACTGGCCGACCTGTTTGAGCCCTTGAACAGCTCTTTAACGCAATTGACGGAAGAGCCGTGGCGTTGGTAAGGCAACTGACAACTGCTGGTTTTAAGCCGATTTCAAAGTACGGATATATCCTACGCTGGCTCTCAAAGTGCTAAGACAAAGGGGTATGTTCTTGGTTATGAAAACCAACTTTAAAATGATGAAGTATGTATTTGCTTTGACTTTGAAATATGCATTTATTTTGCCATTTGTACAAGCAATTCATTATCTGGTTTTAGGTTATACATATAGGTCTCTGCCATAGTTATATTTGTGATATTGTAAAAGCATACATTTGAAATTGGATCTATGAAACTATGCTAAAACATCTATAGTTTACCCTTGTTAGGTGACAAATAATGCCTCCTAAAGCTGATGCAACCCCAAAGAAACCCAAAGGTGTTCCTAAAAGTAAGTGTAATATCTAAACATGTTTGGTTTGTGTTCTGTTCATTGTGTTTTGATTTCTGTTTTTATGCTTAAAAACAGTAGTCGCAGTTCTTATAAAGTATCTGTTTGTAGCAATGTATTGTATTCCAGTAATTAGTCTCCACAAAAATGATGAACAAGCAGGGATGCATATAATGGAATATTGAATCCTATGGATTAAAATCTTTCAGTAGTCAAATGCAAAAATTAGTTTTTTTAATTTTTAGATACAAAACAATTTTGGATTAAACAAAAATAAGAAATTGCAGAGTCGTCAACATGAATGATTTTGATAAGTTTTGCAGTCACAATAACTTTGCAGTGGAGGTTTTTGCACTCTTGAGTAAGAGAAAGAAACACTCAACAAGCTCACGGAACTGCGTAGTGACATAACGAGCTAATTAACAGGCTATGTGATGACTTATTGACATTCTAAACTTTGCGCAATCAGCTAATTTTGCTCCTGTTTTGTTTATTCTTTTTTCTCAGATTGTAGAATTGGAATTGGCTTGCGCATGCAGTGAGCTACTAAGTTTGGTCGTTTAGTGTTCATGTGTTGTTGTAACTAGTGAGCTTGGAATCATATTGCAAAGAAACTAAGTCGATAGAAACTAGTAGGCTATGCCAGTGACTTAAAGTTTGTTCATTAGGGAACATTTCTTGCAACCTAGGCAATCAGCCAAATATGTTGCTTGCAAGACGTCTAAAGCAAGGTTGGGCGATTCCACGCAAACGTCAACCACAGACTATTTAACAGCTTGGCACCTAGGTGGATTCGGGCATTTTAGGAAAAAAACCCTGCCCAACCGCACGTGGCTTTGCGCGAGTACATCTCAGCTCCTATTCGGGTTACGGACCTGGTCGAAGCATCAAAAGACGCGGCAAGTCTACTAGTCTGTACTCGAAAAAAATTTTTGCTTGAGAGATGCGTTTTTTTGTGAGTGACATCATAAGTGGAGGGCTTTTAGGCCACCTTGGCCCACTTTGCCTGGTCCTGGGTGCCAACCGTTTGGTGATAGTATTTTGCTGAAGTTTTTACTGGAAACTAGGCTACAATCCGAGTCTTTTGATACTTTGGATGACCTGCTGGGGTTTCGGGTTCAAAAGTTATGATCTAAAGTATACTTGAATTTTATTTTGTGATAATTAAATAGTGATTGCTTATATTGCAGATGCATCTGAAGCTGTAAAAGGATCTTTTTTCACCACAAAAAGTGTCATCATCATCACTTCTGCTACTGTAGTTTTAGCTGCTGTTATTGGTGGTGTGGCATTTTGGCTTGGTAAGAAAAAGTTTGCTAGTTGCGAACCTTTGCGCAGCTTTCAGCAAATGATATATTTTTGCTAAAAATTTGGGTCATTCCATACCAAAGGACCAAATTGGTTACATCAAGTGTTTTGTATATCAATGAAATTTGGCACACTTGTAGATCTCACTGAAAATTTTGAAAAACTAATTGTTTGTGGAGTTATGATCACTTTAAAAACCACTATTTTTATTCACAACACTTCAATGAACATGTTTAAATTTTCATTAAATTCCTACTTTCTCTGTCATGTGATCATATGAGATGGCTGAAAATTTTTAGACAGACGTTTTAAGACCTAAGGAACACAAAAAAAATATCTGAAAAGGTGCTAAGAGTACTGCTCCTTGTGATAATAGAGCATTCAATTTGCTCGAAGCCGCTGCAGGTGGGGCCAGTAGTGCTCGGCCCCCTATTTGGAATCTTTGCTATCCCATGTTATGTTTGGCACCCCAGTTGCTGCATATATCCAATATTGTATTTTAAAAATATGTCCCCCATTTTGTTTATTGGCCTCCCCTGCTGCGAAATCCTAGCAACAGGCTTGAATTTGCTTCATACACTTTTTAACAACTTCAAGCATCTATAAAAACGGGTATAACATTTTGAAGTTTAATTTACATAATATATTCTTAGACCAATACTCTTTCATGCCAGATAAGAAAATTCAAGTAAATTTTATGCCTACTATGAAAAAACTGTTTTCTTGTTACTTCAGCACTATTTTGTAACATTAACTCTGTGACATTATAATGTGTATATTATGTGTAGTGACAATACTCAATAATCATGCACTTATAATGACAAACTAGCATTAACAATGGCTCTAGCTTCAAATTTGTATAAAATTGATGAATGTTTTTTATGCAGTGTCAAGGCAAGATGAATCTATTTGTGACAAAGCGGCCCGAGGAGAAAATGTTCAAATGGATGCTGTGGATGTCAGCTATTGTGCAAGTAAGTAGAATTATACCAAATCTAACAAAGTTTGCACAACTTTGATAAGTCTAGGATCATATCTCTTCAGGGGTGCAACTAACTTAATAGCAAGTCATGACAAAAAATCTGTAATTAATTAATTGAATTCCATAGGGCAGTGCTTTTCAACCTGTGCGACAGCACACACTAGAGCGGATGAGAAAATCATTGAGTGCGGATGACAAACACAGTGCGGATGAGAAAACACTGTTGCGTTGTTAAGAATCCTCTTTTGATTTAATCGCCCTATTGTTTTTTTGTAAAACATGAGATGGCGCACAACGAAAAATCGACAGACATTGCGCACATATTTTGATAGTTTGATCATCTCAACAGAGAAACGTATTAAAATTTATAGAAAGCTAACTGTGAAACTTTCTGTCTGCTGGTTCCATTGTTGCGGCATGATGAGGGTTGAGAAAAACCCATTTTTTTTCAAAAAAAAACAACCCACCTTTTTTTGTTTTTTTGAAAAAAATGCATTTTTTTAAATAAGCAGGATTTTGTTCTATTTTAAGGAAAATAGAAAAAAAATTCTGAATTGTTTTTATTGCATCATGCAATATCACCATTTTTAGAATTACACAATAATAACTTGTTAAATCTATTATGCCATTCAAAATTGAGGGTAAAGAAATGTACCCCATCTTTGTTTTCACAAAGGGTTATTGGTCAGTTCACTCCTACGTGTTAAGGCTTGGCACGCATGCGCACGGTAAACAGAGAAAAACTATTCCCACACAAACTCTACAGTTTCATGTGAAGTTTATGTGCATGCCCTGCTAGTTCAGCATCTACAGAGTGCATTTTTTCAACATATGATTTGGTATGGTCCAAAATCAGGAAAAGTTTAGATGCAGAGAAAGCAGAAAAATTGCTTAAAATATACCGATTGTGCAGAGCTGAAGAAGATAACCATTGGAATTTAGTCAAACTGTTTGATTTATTCTTTTCTTTTTTTCGAGTCCTTTCAATATCGTTGCTGTTCGTTTTGTTTAACTGTACAAATGTCCTGTTCCTTTTATTTTTACTTCTTAGTAGATTTTTCAAAGGAAAATTAAACAGTGGGTTTGATTGTTTTTTCTTAAGTGGGTTTTTTTCAAAAACCCTGGGTGTTTTTTTGGGTTGTTTTTTATACAACAACTCTGGTCATGATGGAAACAAGATATGCAACCGCAAGGCAAAGCTGAGCTGATAACAATTTTTTGTTGCTCCTCCAGTTGCACAAAACCTGCGCAGCTGTTCAATCTGTGTGCTGAGCCATGAGCACGCTGCTGATCTCAGCAGTGATATCTACTGCCCAGTGGCGTAGCTAAAAGTTTGAGACAAGGGGCAAAACCTAGTAGAAGGGGGCCACTAGTGAACATTCAGAGAAAAGTTTAAGAAATAACAGTGAATCTGGATTCAAGTAACTTTACTCGACATGCGAAACAAGCAAGAAATCTGTTGCAAAAATTTATAGGAAATTGAAAAAAAACTCGAAAAATGAAAACTAAAACACCCCGAAAAATGCAAAGAAGCAACAACCAACTGAAAACCAAAGAATACTAAATACCAAATGTCAGCTAAAGAGTGCTGGTTTTTTAATTTATCGGCTCGCCTCCTTGCCCCCATTCGTCAGTTACACCACTGCTAGTATTAGAGGCCACGATAGTGTCACGATGATGAGCATCCATTAACCAGAAATTAATCATTATCTGTTATTTTTAGGCGAATATTACACTCTGCAACAAATTTCAGTTTAAAAAAAAAGTACATGCCACATAAGACTTGTTTCGGTGTAAGAAAAGTAACCTGATACTAAATCTGACCTTCATTTAGTCTAGATTAAGCACCGTTTTCATGTACAGTAGAAGTCGTCTAATTCGTCATCGTCAATTTCCTTCATTTGTCACTTTTTCGTCGGTCCCGGCAGAATCCCTATCTTTTGTGTACGTTTGTGTTTGCCTAATTCGTCACCTCTTTCTATTGCTGAGAAGCGTTTTGTTCATCTAATTCGTCATTTGCAGTTTTGCTTTTGATGTCTAAGCAGCTAGTACGTATGGGAATTAAAACAAATTAAGGATCTTTGTCTGAGAATTTTTGCACCTCTCAATTTGTTTATTGAATTTATACACGAGGTTTGAAGCACGACCTGACTCCCCATTGAGAAAACGTGGAAAGGCTTATTAAAGATTTAAAAGGTGCTTGATTATATGGAAGAGTCCAGATAGAGCAGAGGAATTAATTGTTGTATTCAACCATAACGTCATAAACTTGTATTTTACTGCAAATAAGAGCACTATGTATACGAGTTACTATGATAAAGTATACGAGCTTCTATGATAGAGTTTTAAACTGTTTGCATAATTTGTCACTTTGCCTAATTCATCACTTTTTTCTAATCCCCTTGAGGTGACGAATTAGGCAAATTCTGCTGTACCAGGTTTTTTTTAAGGAAACTGTTAGGCACCCAGTATGGATTCGTAGGGACCCATTGTCTCTGATTCTAGGGACCTGATGATAATTTGATAATTTTCTGATTCTAGGGACCTGAATCGGGTCCCTAAAATGGCTTAAAAAACCCTTACTGTACTATAAATCATATTTTATTATTATTGGTTATTAATGAAAAACACAGAATTGCCAGTTTAAACAACATTTGTCCTTTTAACCCTCTTGTGTAGAGTGTCATTCTCCATTTTTATATTCCAGTAGTAGTCTGCCAACACACCAGGGTTCCATTTTCCTTTAAAACGTTTCTCCATCACTGAAATATCCTGGTGGAATCTTTCGCCATGTTCATCACTCGCATCACCAAGATTCTCCGTAAAATAATCCAAATGACAGTGAACTTTTAGAGACATGTTACATCCCATATCATGATAATGATGCAGTAGATCATTCACATTTGCACATAGTCTTCTGAACCATGTTTTCCTAGGAAGTTATCACAAACTTTCTTGAATAACTCAAAGGCAAGTTTTTCTTTTCTCTTGATGTGTGTTGAAAATTTCATCAAGTACTATTTTGCGAATTTGGGGACCTATGAAGATACCTTCTTTTATTTTTGCTTGACTTAGGGAAGGGAACTCTTCTGCAAGATATGCAAATGCGAAGGAATCCTTGTCTAGAGACTAGAACTAGAAGACTTGCCGTGTCTTTTGAGACTTTTACCGGATCTGTAGAGCATACCAGACCAGAGAAATTCCCACGCAATGCCACGTGCATTTAGGCGTTTTTTTTCGAAAATCCCCGAAAGCAGCCGGACGCCAAAGAGTTAATATGCAAAGGTGATAAATGTATTCTATCACTTTGCAGAATTGGTTTGTGCTGGATGTTGTGTTTTCCTTGCTCAGTTTCATCTCTAACGGGCCAATGCTACTGTTCATAATGTTCAGTTCTTGCTCTGGAGTCACATAAGCACAGGAAGCAGCAAAATTTAGTATAGCCAGACTGAAGGCCAGTAAGCATGGCTACAACCTTGAAATCTGCACAAATATGCCATTTATAATAAATACTACAGCCAAAGCAAACGTACAATTGACATCTTGCAAACGTTTCGATAATAACTGTTATCATCTTCAGTGCATAGCAATAGAACTGCAGTGATCTTGCTGCAGGTTCTTATTGGTTAATCAGGAGAAAAGCGCTGTAAAAAAGGAAAAAACGCAAAAGGCTGTTTCGGTAGTGACGTAGTGGCGCGAAGCATACGTAGTCACATGACTCAGCTGGATACGCGCCAATGGTGATGGCACGTGACGTCACGATAGAAGCATGACGGCCTGCTACACGTTAAAAATGCATAGAGGCATCGACGGGATGTTTGCATTCAGCTCCGGTTT